>Ga0115567_10003693_pt1 | contig 15005 bp, 11 predicted proteins | sample COGITO_mtgs_1204_2_FD_88679 | JGI IMG/M metagenome (GOLD analysis project Ga0115567, IMG submission 88679) | Pelagic marine microbial communities from North Sea - COGITO_mtgs_120412 | ecosystem: Environmental > Aquatic > Marine > Epipelagic | place: Germany:Helgoland, sampling site Kabeltonne... | reverse complement strand
CCAAACCGAACAACGCAATTTGGAGGCGGCACGTGGGCTTCTGAAGCTCAAGGAGACGCGATTTTCGGAGCTTGAGGGGACCCTTCGCAGGGAGCTTGCAGCACTTCAGGAGGAGTTGCAGAAGGCAGCGCTGCAGGCTCGCGAAGATGTAAGGCGCGCGGAGGCAGACCTTACCGCACTGGCTGAGGAGCACCGCCGCCAGGCGAACGCAATGCGTGCCGAGCATGCGCGAGAGCTTGAAGCAGTGGAGCGGCAGCGCGACGCGGCAGAGCTTGCGCGCGCACAGTCGGTAGCGGAGTGGGGAGAAGACCTGCGACGGGTGGAGGAGCAGCGCGAAGCTGTATTTGCACGGGAACGGGAAGCCCGCGCCCGAGCCGAGGCGGCTGAGGATAGCCTGGCTGCCCTCGCCCTGACACACAAGTCGGCACTCTCCGCTGAAGATCGCGCGGCCGATGTTGGCACCAGCGCAATCCACCATTCGGTGCCTCTTGTCGAGCTCGAGCGGGTGGCGGCGCTGGCGGCTGCAGAGCGGGTGCAGGTGCTCGCGAACGAGCCAGCATCATCGTTGCTGCCAGACAACACTGCGCACGGGGCATCTCAGAAGCGCGAAGCGGAGGAACAGATCGTGGCGCCTGTGAAGGCGGGAGTATCGGAGCAACGAGAGGACTCTACCTGCTCACTCTCGGACGAAATAGGCGCCAAAGGGTATTCGCAATCGTGCCAGCGCGCATCAAGCCTCCCACGGGAATTCGTTCTACGGCAACAAGCCCCCTCCTCCACGAGTGCTGCTCGCTGCGCCCAGGAAGACTGGGCGACGCGCAGTCCGCCGCGAGGGATGGCCATCGAAGAGGGATTGCGTGGTGGCTCGGGGAGCCCGGGATCATTGCCAGCCAGTAGTACCGCCACGCCTGCGAAGCCGGTGGCGCGCAAGATTGTCGGCGAGAGCGAAGCTTTTAAGGGTGCTACATCCCAGGCAAAGGATGGTGATGATGAAGCGGGTTGGGAAAGCTCGTCAGCTGCCGTCGAAAAGGCGATTTCAGCGTACCGTCACGAGGAAGGCCTCAGCGAGGCAGAGGAAGAGTCCTGGCCCTCGCGATCGGTCAGTCCCCCAGGCGGGCGCCGCTGGACTTCGGTTGGTGCTCGTCGCAAGCAGGCGACCTCGGGTGGCCTCTTCATTGGGCTCGAGCCTTTCCTCCGAATGCCCGCCCAGGGCAAGGGCGCCGCACCTGGGCAATTCTTCTTCTGAGAGCCGTGTGAGCGCGGGCTCCTACCCGCAGCTGCGGCGGCTCCAAGTGCGAGTGAGGCGTCTGTAGCGTGCCTTGCACCGTGCGTGAATCTTGATTATTTACTTGACACCCAATTCAATTCCCACGCCACCTCGCGCCAGCAATCCATCACCGGCACCCCACTACCCGGTGTCGAATACCAATAGCAGCGAGTGCGAGCGGCAGAAACGTGAAGTATACTGCTGGCCGGGTACGGTGCGCGGGCGAGGACTGTGCGGCCTGAGCGGCAGCCTGTGCGGCCTCCTCCCGCAGCTCGACCTCGGAGCGGGCCGATTCGTTGCAGTAAGTTCCGCGCCAGTTGGCCTCACACTGACAGATGTACTCTCCGCCCTGAGCCTGGAGGAAGTTGTACACGCCGGGCACTGGCACGCACTGAAGGCCGCAGTCTGGGCCGGTGTAGTCCGACAGGCAATTGCAGCTGCCGTCATTTTCACAGTCGTATAGCTCCTCGTCGCAAAGATAGCACGATGTCCTGTCCCCTCACGCGTCAGAAATGACTGTTCCACGCTGCCACAAAGACCCTACCAGCAGCATGAATGGGGCTCGGGTGCTCACGGACACCCTTGGTTGTTGTTGTCGCCCGGGCAACCCGCTGCGTCACTCCTACCTGGAGCTTTGAGGCCCACGCACTTCCCCCCATTATCATCCTTTTTGCTCCTCCATAGAGACTCAAGATACGCTGCGCAAGTCTTGCGGTCTCCACGCTTGTTGGACTGATCAAAGGTACCATGCCCCGAGCAAGAAAAGTTTGCACCGCCGTTGCACTGGATGTTGCAATCCGGACCCTTCCAGCCGTACTTGCAATTGCACGAGCCGTCGTCCTTGAACCCCCCCCCCCTGCACTCGGCAACTACTACCGAGTGGTGACGCCCAGCGGAAGCAAGCTTCACCTTGCGCTGCGGGCGGAAGGTAGGCTGTGGTGGCCCACTGATAGATTCTCCCTCGCCGTCGAAAGGTGCGAGGTTGGGCGCCTTGACAAGTCCCTGGAACACATTTGAGAAATCTAAGATGCTCGGGGCATGGAACACGGGCGCGGAGCAGCCGGCATGTGGTTGGGGGCTGCAGAGGAGGGGGAGCATGGCGGGAGGAAACGTCGGCGAAGTAAGGGATCTTGATCGGGAATGCACGGTACATGCGATCACCCGTGCCAAGCTGGCCAAAATAGTTCGAACCCCAAGCGAGCAGCGTGTCATCTGACATGAGAAGAAGATTGTGAAAATGCCCAGCCGACACGCTTAGCGGCTGCACGGCCATTTGAGGAGCGTCGACGCCCACGGGTGTTGAGTATGGGAACTCTTCGGGAAAGTAGGGAAATAGATGGATCCGGCGAGGCGAGTTGAGTCGGACGAGGATTGGCGTATCTGGACAAATACGTGTTGAAGGCGAGCGATGCTCGTATCCGTGCTGCACATTATCCGAGCAATTGTTGCCAATCTGCCCCCGGAGGTTTGAGCCCCATGCGTAGATTTCGCCCTTTTTGGCAATGCAACTCACCGAGTCGAGAATCCATGTGCGCCACGCCTCGGGCGCCATATTGCGGTACCGTTCACCGCCGTCACAGTCGCAATTGTCGCGCGAGAGCCCCTCCTTTGCGCAACGCCCCGGCATGGGACACGATGGGCAGTCGTCTGTGATCAAAATATTGTGAAATGCACCGGACACGATTTGCTTAGGTTTGAATGTCATCGCTTGGAATCCGAAGGGGTGAAACATAGACAAACGCCTTGGTGTAACCATGCACCTGGGGTTGCTTCCTGAACATTTGGTATCCAGAGTCTCCTGGTCTGGCCAGTTCCCCTGTGTTCCCGGAGCACGCATAAACCATGGGCACTCTGTCACGCCAAGAATGTCGATACACCCGAGCTGCCCGTACGAATTATCTCCCCAGCCCCACATTTCGTGCGCTCCGTTGTCTCGTTCCACCACAACGATTGTGTGATACCTCCCCGCCGATACCATCACAGGGACGAAGCGGCATGGTTCGCCTTGAGGTTTGGCAGCGCAGCCAGACTTGCTCTCGAGACATGTGCAGGCATCACCTGCCTCAGCCGCCAATTGTATGGCTTCTAGTGTACGAACCTTTGTCGGAATGTTGCGCGCAGTCGTGTCACCTTGTCCAAGTTGCCCGAACGTGTTTGACCCCCATGTGTAGACCGCACCAAGAGTCGAGAGGGCTACCGTGTGCTCCTCCCCGCCCTTGACATCACGAATCAAGACACCGTCCAGGGATGTCACAAGATTAGGAAGGTAACGGTCGACATTATCATTGAGCCCGAGCTGCACGCGCGCGTTGGATCCAAACGCTGTGAGTCCACCATCCTGCCCGAGGTTGATGAAGTTCCACGAGGTGACCTCATAAACGGAGTATGAGTCGCCTGTAGAACCAGTGAATCCTACAAAAGCCGTGCCATCAGTAATACAATCGTGAATTCGCCCACAGGTCGAAAGGTCGCGCTTCCCGCCGCACTGTGGCTCGCCGTTGCACAAGCACTGCGCTCCCTCATTTGGTCCCGAAGCACACTTGTACGAGCGGATGTGATCTCGAATATCCAGGTCCACCTTGATCTTGGGCTTGCGCGGATCATCCAGGAACACCTCGAGTTTGAAGGGCGAGTAGATTGCGAGAATTTCATGTGGCCCTCCGTCGTCCAATTCCTCCACGAAGCAAGTGTTAACGTCTTTGAGCTGAGCGTCCGTGCAGCATGTCGTCTGTGCGCCCTCCGCAGCACGTCAGCGCAGGGGGCAAGCTAAAGGGAAACAGAGGCGAGCGAGCTAGGTGCCAGAGGAAGTGAAAGTGAGGGATGACAGCCAGACCGGCTGAAACGGGTCGCAACGAGATTCAGGTTTCCACGTGGAGATGGCGATGCGGCACTTCCAGTTGTCGCCAGAATTGTCGGTCGTGAATGGCCCCTGGTAACAGCCCCGAACCTCGAGTGCTGCGTCGCCTGGAGTTGTGCGCAGGATGATAGCAAACGAATTTGGCATACCCTGTGTGAAGGAGGTGCGCGTTGATCGCGAGAGTCCGAGGTCGCCTCCGACGCCTCCCAGCGGATCGTTGTCGGGGCCGATCCCATGATTCTGCAGGACGGCGACCAGGCCGTCACCGCCCTGGTTGACCGAACGGCGGATCGTGACGAACCACGACATCTTCCACGACTGGTACACCTGCACTCGGCCATGACGCCATACCGCCCCGGACTGCAGGCGGTCTGGCGGGTCCGGTGTGAGCGAGAACTTGGCGAGATCAGCACACGGTGACACCCACCATCGCTTGCCCTGAATCGTCACAGATTCTGCTGCGCTGCACGGCGACAAGTCTTGCGTGCCCAAGTAGCACCAAAATCCAACAAGGAGAATCCCCTGAGACTGCCCCCACGTTGGCTCGTAGCAAAGCCGTCCCGAGTACCTGCTCGCCGCCCGTTGTCCATCACGCCCACCATCTCAAGGTTTCTCGCGAGACATGTCAGCCTGGCTCCTGAAGGGGAACACTCAAACGATTTCGCAGTGGGGGGAGCTGCCTCTGGTCTTTGAGCACGCTGTCAGGCTGTGGCGTGTCTTCCCACGGCACGCACCGTGGGCATTCCTCAGGCGGCGCTACCGGCTGTTGAAAGGTGCGTATGTCAGCGTGGGCCGGGGGCGGCTGCGACCCGTTGAATATGTAGGGATAGTGGCAATTGGGCCGGTCTGAAGACCTGGGATGAGCTGCCATAGTGGACAAAGTCTTCAGCGCGTCCCGCAAAGTCGTTGTATTCGAAAAAGTCGGCCGTCGATGAGGGCAACGTGACCAACGAATGTTCGCTGCCGAGCTGCATGATCACCTGTGCCGGGGCTCCGTAGACATCAGAGCAGGTCTTCGTGAGCCTCTATCTATGCCCCCAAGATAGGGCTTCCGTCCCCATCCCTCTGCCCACGCCGCGCCGTGCGACCTGCGTTCTCACCGGTCGCTGGATCGAGAAGATGCGGTTCGGCATCGTGTCGTTGAGGAATTCCCCGAGCCCCAGCTGCCCGTGTTGGTCATCCCCCCACGAATACAAGTAGCTTTGCCCTGACCACCTCATGATATTGAACGCCCCGCCAGACCTGCACGAGCAAGGTCATTCTCCTGTACGGCGAAACTACCTCGACTCTCTCGAGCGCATCCGTCACGTGCTACCCGCGCCATGGGCGAAAGCGCTGCACTAATGAGGCTAGAAACTAACCTCAACAAGTCGATTTTGGCATATGCTGTCGCCAGCGGTGTAGGAAGCACGCGATCTCTGTAATCTCCGACACCAAGCTGAGCAAAGTGGTTTCGGCCGAAACCGTAGGTGACATCGCCGTAGGGGCAGAACTCTCCGGGAGTGCACTTCTCTGGAGTACGACCTTGCCCGTCATCAAGCACCTTATCTCCGATTCCCACGGGCGTGTCGTCGCACTCATATGTATTTGGAAGGCGCCCGCACTCGGTTCCGGGAAGCTTGAACCGCTCGGCCTGGGAGGGCGGTGTAGCAAGAAAGACCACGCACAATGCTAGCAGCAAACCGTGCCAACCTACGTGCATTCTTGCTTTGATCTCAAGCTTGTAGACAGGTTACCCTGGCTAAACAAGCGATGATGTTTGGCCGACTAAGCCCGTAGCCAAGCGAAGCGGCCGTGCGTTCATCCTATCAGCGATTTAGGATGCCAAACGCTCGATCAACTTTCACAGAAGAGTTTTCACAAAAGTAGACAGCCCCAAATTCAAACGCCACCGCCCTGAAAATTGCAGTGCATTCGGTTGCTGAGTCTGCGGCGTGATGACGGTACCCACCGTGCCCACGTGATTGCCTGAGTACGTGCTGTCATCTAATGGTCGATAGCTTTCTTGCCACTACAGCTTGCCCTGCCGCCTCATGCTCGAACTTGTGGCGATTATCCGTGGCCACCTGCTCGACAGATTTGCTTTCGAGGGCCAGCTCACATGGCCGCTGACTGACCCTGCACGTTTGGGACACAGGATGCAGACGACGACCTCTATGGTGGGTTCGATAACCCGGCGTTGAAACAACAGGTTCAGTACAACAACTTCGAGAATGCCCAGGCCGCACCGGTGCAGGCTCCATCGGTCATGCGCGGCGGCCCGGGGGCGGCAAGGATGGGAACAGCACGTATGGGCACTGCAGCACAACGGATGGGGACCGCGCGACTGGGCACAGCAGCGGGGGGCGTGGGTGGTGAGGCACGTCCGATGACGTCGATCCGCGGGGCAGGCTACACAAGCGCAGGCAAACCGCCGGGGACGGCGGGGATGGGCAGTTTTCAGGCTGGGCAGGCGGGGCAGGGTCCCGCACCACCTCTTGAAAAAATTGTTGCAAACACCCCCGAAGATAAGGCACGGGAAAAAGAGGCGGAGGTCCACGTGCTGCTGGAGGAAAGCGCCAAGGCGAACATCGATAAGCGCTACGCGCTCGCGCTCGAGAAGGCTAAGGAGTGCGCCAAGAAGGAGCGCCAACTGTGTAAACACCGCGAGCAGCAGAACCTGAATGACTCGATCAACATCGACCTGACCTATGCAGTTTGCTTCAATCTCGCAAACCAGTTCCAGGCGAATGAGATGTATATGGAGGCGCTCAACACCTATTCGCTGATTGTGAAGAACAAGCAGTACGCCCAATCTGGGCGGCTACGCGTGAACATGGGCAACATCTATTTCAAGCAGCAGAAGTACCCCTCGGCAATCAAGATGTATCGTATGGCGCTTGACCAGATTCCGACGACTGGCAAGGAGCTCCGCTTCAAGATCATGGCCAATATTGGGCACGCTTTTGTGAAGATGGGCAACTACCAGGACGCCATCATGTCATATGAGGCGATCATGGAAGGTCGCCCCGAAATCCAGGCGGGCTTCAATCTTCTCGTCTGCTACTTTGCAACTGGTGACAAGGAGAAGATGAAACGCGGGTTCGCAAAGCTTCTTTCGATCCCGGACGCCATCTCGCCTGAGGCAAAGCAGGAAGAGGAAGACGCAAATGAGGACGAGGAAGCGGAGAGCGGTGTCAAGGAGGAGGACGAGCTGGCTATTGTGCGTAAGCAAGAGCGTGTAAAGGTCAAGGGAACAATCCTGCAAGCCGCAAAGCTCATCGCGCCTAAGATCGAGAAGGAATTTGTCGACGGTTTCGATTACGTTATCGAGCAGCTCCGCGCAAGCCAGGACTACACAGACGTGGCATCAGATATGGAAATCAGCAAGGCAGTGTACTTTCTCAAGAAAAAAGACCCAAAGAAGGCTAAGGAGACGTTGGAGGCAATCCAGAAAAAGGACAAAAAGTTGCACGATGCTACAACGCTATCTCGTGCCGCGACGAACCTCTGCTTCATCCACTCGCTCGAAGGCAACTACCGTGAGGCGGACGAGTATGGAACCGAGGCCATCCGTGCAGATCGCTACAACGCCAAGGCGCTGGTCAACAAGGCCAATTGCGAGATCTACAAAGCGCAGGCGGCGGAGGAGCGCGACCAACTTCAAAACGCTCGTGACTTGTACCTCGAGGCCAAGAACCTCTACATGGAGGGCATCGGCGTTGAAGCGGACTGTGTTGAGGCCATATTCAATCTGGGTCTCTGCTGCCGGCGAATGGCAGACCTCGAGCGTACGATTGGGGAAAATCACAATTACGTGTCTTACATCCTTGCGGCTCTGCAGGCTTTTGAGAAGCTGCGCTCTATTATGCCAGACTCGGCTGACTGCATCTGGAATATCGCCACCATCTGTGATGAACTTGACGCGTTCTACGCCTCAGGGCCGGAGGGTGTACCGTCTACGACAGTGCAGTACCTTAAAAAGGCCTCAAGTTCGTACAAGGCCCTCGTAGCCCTGGTCAAGACAGATGCCGCAGTGCTTGCGCGTTACGGTGCGCTGCTTGCGCGAGATGACGACGAGTCGCAAGCATTCACCTACCACTCGATCTCATACAAGCACTACCCTGTCGACATGGAGGTGATCTCCTGGCTTGGTGCTTACTTCGTCAAGTCTGAGATGTATGAGAAGGCGATCGACTACTTCCAAAAGGCAGCGCAGATCCAACCCAAGGAAGTCAAGTGGCAGTTGATGGTTGCGTCTTGCTACAGGCGCGTGCAGCGCCTCACAGAGGCTTTTGCGGTGTACAAGCAGATTGACAAGAAACACCCAGACAACGTGGAGTGCCTCAACTACCTGGTGAAGCTCTCCAAGGAGCTCGGGCACCCAGAAGAGACCAAGGAGTACCAGCTCAAGCTCTCGCGCGCGGAGAAAGAGCAGGATTCGCGCTCGCACCAGCGTCCACCTGCGACATTCGATGGGCCTCGCGGCGCTCCCCAGCAGTCCATGCGCCAGTCGTATGACAATGGGTATGGCGGCGGGGGGGGGGGCTATGGCGGATACGGGGAGTTCCACGGGGCGCTTGAGCAGCGGGGAATGCGCAATTCGATTGACACGGATTCTGAGGCGGCGCGCGCGGTAGCGGAGCGCCAGGCGGGCGTTGGTGGCAAGGTAATCCAGAAGGGCCGCAAGGTCGATGACGACGATTGGGGGACCGATGAGCTGGGGGATGACCTCCTACCGATGTAAACACCTTGCGCTTGTGCAGCATTGGGGACGTGCAGCTGTGCTATGCTGCAAGTTCTAGGCACATCGTGCGTGCTTCTTGATTGAGTGAAGCTCTCACGAGCCCCCGTTGCGAGGGTGGAGTTCACTCAGCGCAGCAACTTTAAACATGATGTTTCCTCTGCTTTGCGTCGCCAACACGGTGCTCTAGAGCTCGCATGGGCTTAGGAGTCCACTGGTGGGCGTGGTAGTCACAGGCACCTTGATTCGGGCGATGCTTACCGATGCTTGGACAGTGCATCCATCGGGGTCATGCCCGGGTTTGCCTTGAGGGTTTCCTCGATGGCGATAATCTTGGTCACACCGTCGATCATCTTCTGCACTAGCTCTACCTCTGAAAAGCCCAGACGCTGTTTGTTGGAGATATCCCACTTGCCGCCGACAGCTGCCGTGTGCTCGCCCGAGGAGCCACGTGGCTGGAGGTCGAAGGCAGCGCAGACCTTTTCGAGCGCAGCCGGGTCCTTGTTCAGCTCGGGAATCTTGATCATTACCGACGCACGCAGGCCTGTCCCAAGGTTTGACGGGCAGGTGCCGAGGAAGCCTAGTTGCTCTGAGAACATGAGCTTGGCACCATTTCGCTCGGCTGCAGTCTTGATGGTGTCGGAAATCTTGCAGAAGCGGGAGAACACAGTCCACACGTCACCACCCGACTGCATCGAGATGATGCGGCAGTGGTCCTCCTCGTTAGCCCACGCCAGCGCAGTCCGTGAGTTATTGTGGAAGATACCACGGTTGTCTGGCCAGTCGCGGGCCGCGCCCGCAACGGCAAGGAGCTGCGCGGGACCCGGTTTCTGGAAGAGGAATCCGTTGGACTGAAGGAAATCCTCCTCAGCCGGCGTCATCTGCCCAAGCGGGTAGTACTTGCCCGAGAGCTCGCCCGTGAAGGACGAGAAGGCCTGCTTGAGGACCTCCTCTACCCCCTTGCGTTCGGTTGGGTTCGCGCCTGCCGGCAGTGCAAAGCCAGAGATGTTGCGCGCCGCGCGGATACGCGTCGACTCAACGTACTCGTTGAACTTGAGCTGCTGCTCCCGCGAGAAGTTGAGGTGCAGCGGATTGAGGTCCGACTTGTGTTTCTGGGTGTAGGCATCGAACTGGTGCCAGCCCTTGACGATTGGGTAAATGATGTCCTTGAACAGTTCAAAGCACTCCTCATCACCAGCCGTGAGACCCACGCCAAGATGAGGCTTCATCACGCCACACTGGATCGCATTCGAGAAGCTGTAGCCTGCAGCACGATACGCCCCGGTGTTACTTTCCGGAAAGCCAGCCATTTGAGTCGTTGCATGGATCTGGGATCCTCGTTCTTATCCCCCTCCCGGTCTTCCCCGGACAGTGAATTTCGAGCTCACCAACCAACCACCGTCCAGGTACTCCCAAGTTGTCGGCACGTGAACTACCTACAGGATCAGCTGAAAGCAAAATGCTCCAACGACCGAAACGCGGGGCAGGATGCGCACCCTTGGATGACTTCACATCCTTGTACCGTTCCCACACGTCGGGGGTCAGGAACTTGGCCATCAGCGAGCGGTGCTTGGGCGTGAACGGCGGGAGTTCCGTGAAGGTATAGTACCTGGCGCAAGCAGCCCACGTGAGACCCGCCACAAATGAAGAAAAGACTTTGTACAGAGGCAGCGCACAGCCGAAGTTCCCGCTTGCAGCAGGTCGCGTGCAATTCTGCGAACCAAGATTGCTGAGACAGCAGGGAGAAGTTACTTCATGTCGGCCGTGTCCTTCGGGTCAGCAGGAGATGCCGCTTTCTGCTTGTCGAGCCATGCATTGAACTTGGCCATCGCGGCCTCATCCGAAGGTGAGTCCTGCACGGGAGACTAAGTCTCAGTGTGTCGCAGGGAGGTACAAAAATAACGGCCGGGTCTTGCTTCCCTGTCCTCCACCGCTCTAACGATTTCCGCTGGCACTGCCGCTATTACATGTAGCTACTTCCTCAATTACCCAGTAACGTTGCATTCGGGAAGTCCCGTCACTCTCCAGGTATGGCGATGCTACTGCGACTTGCATGTCATTCCTCGACTGGTTGTCACCATCGCAGCGACCTCCTCAGGATACTTGGGCAGGGAACCTTTTTCGGGGCCGACACGGCGGGAGACGCCTGAGCCTTTCTGCTGAAAGCAGCCACGTCCTTGTCCAGGGTGCTCTTCACGCCAAGAGCGCAAGCGACACCGAGAGCGATTCCGACGCCGACCTCGAGGCCAGCATTCTGTGAGAGGCCAGGCAGGCAACGTTCAGTTGACGAGGCCAGAACCACTATGCAGTGTCATGGTGAAGAACACGAAAGCTATTCTTTGACTTCGGCAAGCGCTCTGGGATTGAAAACAGCCGGGGTAAGCGCATGTGCAAGCATCGTGAGACAGCAGAGTCCGCAACGCCCTTTTCCGGAACGGTCAGGGTTGATGGACACTTACGCCCGGAATCTTTTCGTTGCCACCAGACATGTTGCGCCGGAACGCACTATTTGCATGGCGCGCAGCCGTTTGGAATGCGGAACGGTACATCACTCCTGCTGGGGGCTCATTCCACGTCACCAAGAAGTATCTTGCTGGTCGCTCAGCAAGATTGCGCTATCGATGCAAAGACATGCGAAAGTGTCAAGTCTGGGTACCCCAACACCAAATTTCACGGAAGGCACTTGTGGTTGAGAACGGATCGTCTGGCTACGTGGACCATTCCTCCCCTGGGGCGCGCCGTGAGGCCGGAGGCCAAACCTGCGATGGACTACGAGACGCGAAATCCTGACTGAAAGAAATCCTTACCGTAGGAGTGATTAACGGCCCAGCGCAGAAAAGTTGACAGGCAGAAACTCATCGTCAGCCCAGGGGCAGCGCAGCACGGAGGATGGGCGGCGGCCTCTCCAAAGCCAAATCGGAAACGGGCCCGGGGCGCGTAGCTGGAGCTGGCGGGCTCCCTGGCGCGAGTAAGGATGTGACACCTTTGGACGACAACTATTTTGTCGAGGCCGAAAGAGAACTCTCGAGAGGGGACTCTGTGAGCAGGATGCGCAGGGAGAAAGGGTTCAAACCAGCCTCAGAAGATTTTGGGCGCTTGTACCCCGTCACATCGTCAACGCCTTCGCGGGGTGACTCGCGCGGGCATCGCGGTCTCCTTCGATTGAGCAACATTCTCTGAGATCGCGGGACAGGTGCCCTTCTAGCCAGTATTGCGACGTGGAAGTGTGAGAACGAAATAGACCCTTTTTCGAGCGGATGTTGGCACGGGTGGAGCAACGGAGGTATGAGAATGCGATGATTGAATCACTGGGCGCGATGGGACTTGGCAGGGGGCGGACCCAGAGTACCGGAGCTGGGAGATTGCCGTCGAGGCCGGGTACTTCGGAGAGCACCAAACGGAGCAGGCTATCCTCTGGGATCCAGGCTTTCTTTCGCGCGACCAGCTCAGGACATCGAAGTGTCTCCTACTCAGACCATCCCGATACTCCGCGAGAGGAGCTACCAGAACTTTTCGACGACGGCGGTGTTCTATCCCTAGCAGAACTGGAAGAGCTGGAGCGCCTTCAAGTAGAAGATGGTGCAAGCAGCGGCGATGAAGATGGGCGCGGTGGCAGAATATCTGCGCAACGTCATTCTGAGCATCTTGCTTTCGCTGACGAGTCAAACAAGCTGAGGTGGGGAGCTCACCGGGCCGATGGGGGAAAACCACGTCGCAGTTCCGAGACGGCAGTAATCACATCGGGAATGACGGTGCCCAGGACAGGATCCGAGAACGCGCAAGATCTGGTGAAGGCAGGCAGCGGTGATGGGGCAGAGAGAAGCAGCGACAGCAGGTACTCCCTGCCAGGTAAGATCGAGGACTCAGCTGCGGATCGTAGCGGCAGCAAATCGACCAAATTCCCTGGTGAGACCAACGGCCCGCCCTGTTGTGGGTCGCCCAGTGTGCGAGCAGTGCGTCCGGACTGGGTGACTGTGTACCCCGGGGTGGAAGAATCTGCTGAGTCTACGGAGAGTGACGAGGAGGAGGTTGGTTCCAAGGGCATGGAATTCCTCCGGAAGAGCTTCGCGTTGCACAAGAAGGCAGAGGTCCGCCAGCTCCCGTTTGCAATTCCGCCCAGCCGCTATGCTACTGCCCAGTGCTGCGCACGCAGCTGAGCGACCGGTCCATGCGAGTTACCAGGAGAAGGCCGGAAAGGGTGCCGGTAGTCTCTGGGGCCGGGTGCGCTCTGCGGTGGAAGTCAACGAGTTACAAGTGCGCAAAGCAGTTGTCAACACATCGGGCATGCAGGGCCGACCGAAAACCAAAGTTATGAGACACGTGGAGCGACTGTACGGTATCGAGCTGTGGGATAAGTCTTCAAGACGGTCCGTGCACCTGATTGTTGATGTCCTCGTTCACAGCATACCAGAGCACCATCACGGGTTCCGCCTGAGGCTTGGCGCGGGCGCAGTGACAGCTTTGCCGAGTGGATATCGGAGATTGCAACGCGCGAGAAAGCGCTCAAGATCAGCGCGGTGAAGGTGGAGCCCATTCCCCTGCCCACTACACCTATATCGCATGCCTCACGACAAATCATGGCTCACGGGTGCAGGAAGCTCGCCAGAAGTTGATAAAGAAGCTTGAGCTGTGAGATGTTGTGCGGGTGGCCAGCCAAGGTCAGAGCTTCTCACATCAAGCCTTGTCTATAGATTCTTGTGTGTAAATACAGAGTGTGGATCATCTGGGTACCATTCTTCTTCGCACGCCCCTTTGCGTGTCGCGGCAACCAACGCTTATCCGTTATCGCGCCAATGCGACCGCAGTCACCCAGTCTGCGCGCTGGAAAAAGCCATCCCAACCGCCGAAGACGAGACCACGCGTCCCCCCGCCAGGCACGCGCTGCGCGCACATCGTTGCACCAGCCCATGCCAGCGAAGGCGGTTCACGACCTAGGCATTTGGCCACACTTGGTTCAGCGACGCGAGTGGCACGAGAAGAGGCTCGGGAGCGATGTCCCGCTCACCGTAACCCCCGACGACCATCGCGTACCTAGAACCCTCGCCGCCCTCTACTACGCAACCACCCCCACAGCTACGACGAAAGTCGCGTATGCAAGCGGGACCGTTGCGCCACTTGCCCGCGGCAAGGTCAAAGTTCGCAGCAGCGGGAGAGTCCCCAGATGCACCCTGAGCAGGCTGCTCGCCCCCGAGAGCAACGAGGCATCCATCCGCATGCAGCAAACGGTGCTGTGACCTGATACAAACGATGGAATCAATCCTCATCTATATTGTGGATAGTGGGCACAGGGCGACGCGTTTCACCTGGGGGCGTCTCCACCTGTTTTCGCGCAGGTCCAATGCATACAGATCGTTCAAATGCTGCAGGCCGTCGAAACCTTCGTGCACATATACGACGTTTTCGACCACGGCCATTCCATGGTGCATCCGTGGTACTGGTCGCGCACCCGATCCGCGAGTTTCTGTCCAAACCTTTCTACGTCGCACAGCAGACCGAAATTTTCAATGAAGTCCATGTACCCATCGCAGGCGCCCCCAAAAGTGACCACGCATGAACCATGTGCTTCTGCCGAGAGCGCCATCCGTGGCCGCTTCTCGATGTCGCTCTTGGCCGTCTCTAGGCGTATGCCACCGAATCCCCATCGATACGGCCAGCCCACGCATGTCCCATGCAATTGTCGTCCATCTCACCTCCAATTACAACGAGAGTTTGGTTGCCAACGAGTGCAGCACCGTGGCTGCTGCGTGCTGCAGGCCGATGCGAGCTTGACGTTGCCAATTGGCTCACAGACAATCGCCTTTCTGCCATCCCGAGAATAATCAATTCACAGAAGAACGACGAAATTTAAATTTATTTTCTCAAAAAGAGCTCCAATTCACCATCTGTGAAGAGGCACTCTTCTCCAACAAGCGACATAATGCTCTCCAAGCTCAACGTACGTGCACCTTGCCTGTCGCCATTCACTGACGTCGAAATGCTGGCTTTGTGCCAGAGTGCTGGTACAAGTCTTGGTCCGGCACCAGACGAGCTCAGCAGCAGCGATGCAGAGCTTGGTTCTGGAAGGGGTTGGCATCCAGTTCGCACACTCTGAGCGATAAGCAGCTGTGTGTGCGAGCGTCTGCGGCCTGGCTGCACTTCTGCACTCGCTTCATTGATGT
>Ga0115567_10003692_pt1 | contig 15009 bp, 10 predicted proteins | sample COGITO_mtgs_1204_2_FD_88679 | JGI IMG/M metagenome (GOLD analysis project Ga0115567, IMG submission 88679) | Pelagic marine microbial communities from North Sea - COGITO_mtgs_120412 | ecosystem: Environmental > Aquatic > Marine > Epipelagic | place: Germany:Helgoland, sampling site Kabeltonne... | reverse complement strand
GATCAAATACGACAAACGGCGTTACAAGCGACGCAACCGGATCGAAATCATGTTCGGTCGCCTGAAGGATTGGCGACGTGTCGCAACGCGATACGACAGATGCCCGAAGGTCTTCCTGTCAGCTATCGCCCTCGCAGCCACAGTTTTGTTCTGGCTATGAACAGACAACGAGTCCAGAGCCTAGGGTCAGGATCTATTAATTTCCTTGAGGCTTCGGGAATATGCAACAGATGACGCAACCAAATCGAGATTTTGTTCGGGCGCATCAAGGACTGGCGACGCGTGTCCACTCGCTATGACAGAAGTCCGGAGGTTTTCCTCTCCGCCATTGCTCTCGCTGGAACCGTGATGGTCTGGTTATGAAACAGCAACGAGTCCTTACTCTAGATCAGCAGTTTGATCCCATAGGCCACCACCCCGAGCGCGGCGATGGAGGCCAGCCAGATCCCGGCAAACCACGCCAGCCGCTTCCAGAGCGGGCCGGGCTCTGCCGGCATCAGTGGTATCCCTTTTCCGGATCGATCTTGCCGCGAAAGACCCAGTAGGTATAGGCCGTATACGCCAGGATCAGCGGCAGGAGGACAGACGCGCCGACCAGCATGAAGATCTGGCTGCGCGCGGGCGCTGCCGCCTCGTAGATCGTGACTTCGGTCGGCACGATGTAGGGAAACATCGACACGCCGAGGCCGATAAAGCAGATGGCAAACAGCGCCAGCGCCAGCATGAAAGGGCGGTATTCGTGCCGGTGGACGGTGAGCGATCGGAACATCATGGCCGCGATTCCCATCACGGCCGCGCCGACACCCGCCGCCAGCAGGATGTTCCATCCGCCGAACCAGCGGCTGTAGTAGCCATCTTGCAGGAACGGCGTCCAGAGGCTGACCACCCCGATGAAAAGAACCGTTGCCGCGCCAAGGGGCCATGCGCGCTTGCGCATCCGCTCTTGCAGGTCGCCCGATGTCTTGGCCACCAGCCATGTCGCGCCCAGCAGGGTGTAGCCGACCATCACGGCAAGGCCGACGGTCAGCGAAAAGGGCGTCGCCCAGTCCCACCAGCCGCCCGAATAGGCGCGCGCGGCCTCGTCGATCTGTATGCCTTGCAGGAGGGCCCCCAGCGCGATGCCCTGCGACAGCGACGCCACCGCCGAGCCGCCGATGAAGGCCGCATCCCAAGCCCAGCGCCCCCGCTCGGTCCGCCAGCGAAACTCGAACGCGACCCCGCGAAAGATGAGCGCCAGCAGCATCGCCATGATCGGGGCGTAAAGGGCGGGCAGGATCAGCGCATAGGCCAGCGGGAATGCGGCAAAGAGGCCACCGCCGCCCAGCACCAGCCATGTCTCGTTGCCGTCCCAGACGGGCGCGACCGAGTTCATGATGACGTCCCGGTCGGTTCGGCGCCGTTCGACCGCGAAAAGCATCCCGAGGCCCAGATCGAAGCCGTCGAGCACGACATAGACCAGAACGGCGAAGGCGATCAGAAACGCCCAGATCGTCGTCAGGTCGATGGAGAAGACGTCTGTGATGGGCATGATTCAGGCCTCCTTGGTGGCGTTCGAGCGGCGCGTCGCTTCTTCGGGGATGGATGTGATGCCCGCCGTGCGCGTCGGTCCCTCTACGGTGTCCTTCAGACGCTCTTCGTCAGATTTGGGCGAGCGCGACATCAGGCGCATGATATAGAACGTGCCCGCGCCGAAGACCGAGAAGTAGATCACGATGAACGCGACCAGCGATGCGCCGACCGCGGGCGCGGCCAGCGGCGCGGCGCTGTCGGCGGTGCGCAGAAGACCGTAGACGGTGAAGGGCTGGCGTCCCACCTCGGTCGTGACCCAGCCCGCCAGCACGGCGATCAGGCCCGATGGCCCCATCGCCAAGGCCGCCCGGTGCAGCCACGGCGCCTCGTAAAGCCTGCCGCGCCACCGCGCCCAGAGCGACCAGAGGCCGATGCCCAGCATGCCAAAGCCCAGCGCCACCATGATGCGGAACGACCAGAAGACAATGCCCACAGGCGGCTGATCGGCGTCGGGAATGGTATCGAGCCCCGCCAGCGGCGCATTCAGGTCATGCTTGAGGATCAGGGATGACAGCTTGGGGATGCCGAAGGCGTAGTCCAGCGTCTGTGTCTCGTCGTTGGGAATGCCAAATAGGTAGAGCGGCGCGCCGTCTTCGTGGCTCTCGTAGTGGCCCTCCATCGCCATGACCTTGGCCGGCTGATGCTCCAGCGTGTTGATGCCGTGCAGATCGCCCAGAAAGATCTGGGCCGGCGCTACGATCGCCGCCATCCACATCGCCATGGAAAACATGGTGCGCGTTGCGGGCGACGCCGTCTCGCCCCTGCGCCGGTGGCGCAAAAGGTGGAACGCGCCGACCCCGCCCACGATGAACGCGGTCGTCAGATACGCCGCCGTGACGGTGTGCATGAGGCGGTAGGGGAAGGACGGGTTGAATATGATCTCCCAGTAGTTTTCGGGCAGGAACTGGCCCGTCGCGACGTCGATACTGAACCCCGCAGGCGTCTGCATCCAGCTGTTCACCGACAGGATCCAGAACGCCGAGAAGAACGTGCCGAAGGCGACGGCGGCGCAGGCCGCCATGTGCAGCTTCTCGCCCACGCGGTCGCGGCCAAAAAGCATGATGCCCAAGAATCCCGCTTCGAGGAAGAACGCCGACAGCACCTCGTAGGCCATCGGCGCGCCGATGACGGGGCCTGCCTTGTCCGAAAAGACGCTCCAGTTCGTGCCGAACTGGTAGGACATGACGATGCCCGAAACGACGCCCATCGCGAAGGCCAGCGCGAAGATCTTGATCCAGTAACGAAAAAGATCGAGGTATTTGTGATTGCGCGTGCCCAGCCACAGACCGTTCAGGACGGCCAGATAACTGGCCAACCCGATGGTGAAGGCGGGAAAGAGAAAGTGGAATGAGACGGTAAAGGCGAATTGAATACGCGCCAGCAGCACCGCGTCGAATGATCCTAGCATGAGACACCTCACTTTGGTCCTGGTGAGCTACCTAGCGCGCGATGCCTTGTCCGGCAATGCGCGCTGCGGTGCGGCATGGGGCCGCGCGCCGCCCTGCAACCGGTCCTGACGTCAGCCCTGCGGCGCGACGGCACGAGACAGAAGGTCCAGAAACTTGGCGAATAACTCGGCCTGCGAGGAGATCCCCAGCCGGGCATAGGCGTGGCGGCGGTGGACCTTGACCGTATCGGCGCTGATATCCAGCTTGAGCGCGATCGTCTCGGTCGAGTGGCCCTTGAGCACGAGCGCGACAACCTGCCTCTGGCGCGCGGACAGCACCGTGTGGCCCAGCGCCGCCAGCGCGGCGGCGATTGGATCCGGCGCGTGGCCCGTGCCCGCCGCCGGGCCAAAGCCCAGATCGACGCCCGTCCAGTGCCGCCCGATCAGCGCCCCGAGCAGCGGCGCGAGGGCGCGCAGCATCGCCACCTCGCCGGGCGCAAATGCAGGGCCGCCATGGCGGCGCGTCACGCTATAGACCAGCACGGTGCCATCCCGCAGCGCCAGAAACACGCCCGCCTCGTCGGTGATGCGCGTGCGGCGGTAATGCTGCTCATAATATTCGGAGGCAAAGAACTCGTCGGGCGCGATATCGCCAAGGCAGGCCAGCCCGGCGGTGCGCCCTTGCTGCACTTCGCTATAGAACGGGTCCAGAAGGAACGGGCCCAGCAGATACTGGTCGATCACGATGCGCGCCTCGGCAGGCTCGGCGATGTCGCTATAGGGCCCGCGCGGCCGCTCGCCCGTCTTGTAGGCAAAGAGCATGGCATTGTCGAAAGGCACCGCGCCGCGCGCCGCGCGCGTCAGATCGTCCATGAAATGCGGCGTGCCGATCGCCTGGACCGCCCGCGCCAGATCAGCGCCAAGAGCGGCGATAAAATGCGTATCTGCGGGCGGGGCCGTCATGTCATCTGCATTTCCGGCCCATGGTCCGGGCCTCTAATCCTTTGGGGGTATTGGGCCGCCGTCTGGCTTCAGCCTATCCTCGGGCAGGGGAATTAACCAGATACCGCAGAAAACCGCCGCTTAGGGGTACACGTGAGCACTATGGACGATCAGACCAGTGAGGCCGGGCAGGGCGCGCCCGCGTCCCCCGACAACGTGCATATCGGCATTTTCGACGCCAACGGCGTTTTCCGGCACAAGAAGGTCAGCGGCGCCAAGGCCGCCAAGCTGGCCCGGACGGGCGGGCCGTTCTGCGATATCCTCTATAGCTGGGATACCGGCGAAGTGCCGCAGGCGACGGGCGCGTTTGTCGACCGTCCCACATTGATCGATCCCGTCGCGTGGCGCGCCTATCCCTTTGCCGTGAACGATGCGGTGGCGATTGCCGATTTCGCGCCCCCCTTCGGCGCGAAAAGCGCGCGCAATCAGGCCCGCGCGATGGTGGACCGCGCCGCAGAGGCCGGATTTACGGTGCATGCGGCGTTCGAATTCGAATTCACCGTTTTTGACGAGACGCCCCGCACATTGCGCGAAAAGGGCTATCGCGGGCTCGACCACTTCGCGATGGGCAACCGTACCTACTCGCTTCAGACCGAGGCGCTGCACCATGATCTGCTGGTGGATTTCGAGGGCGTGATGACCCGGCTCGGCATCACGCTCGATGCGATGCACACCGAGCTGGGACCGGGTTTTTTCGAGGCGCCGCTTCTGTATGCCGACGGGGTGAAGGCGGCTGATGATGCCGCCTTGTTCAAGAATTTCGCCAAGGCGTTCTTCTTGCGCAATGGCCTGACAGCCGCCTTCATGGCCAAGCTGACCCCGGATCTGCCGGGGCAGTCGGGCCATCTGCACATGTCGCTGCGCAAGGATGGCGCGCCTGCCTTTGCGGATGCGGACGGGGCAGACGGCCTCAGCCAGAGCGCCCGCCATTTCATCGGCGGTATCGTCACGCTCATGCCCGAGATGCTGGCGCTGTGCAGCCATACGGTCAACGCCTACAAGCGCATGATCCCCGGCGCGTGGGCACCGACTTGGTCCAGCTGGGGGGTGCAGAACCGCACCGCCGCGCTGCGCGTCATCAACGACGATCCCGCAGCGACCCGCATCGAATTTCGCGTGCCGGCCGCCGATACAAACCCGTTCGCCGCCTATGCCATGTGCCTTGGCGCCGGGATGTATGGCATCGAGAACCGGATCGAGCCGCCCGGCGCGCAGACCGGTGATTGCTATGGTATAGACGCGCCGGACGCCTTGCGCTTTCCGCGCACCCTTGCGGAGGCGGCAGACCGGCTGAAAGCCTCGGGGGCGGCGCGCGAGATCTTTGGCGACGATTTCATCGACACTTACGTGCGCATGCGCCGCTATGAGGTGGAGGCGCATAACCGGCAGGTGGGCATATGGGAGCTGGAGCGATATCTGGAAGTGGTCTGAAGACCAAAGAGCGACCCAATGATAATCAACAGGGAGACGACGACATGACGATCAGAAAACAGATGACCGACCGGCGCAGTGTCCTGCGGGGCGGGGCGGCGGCGCTGGGCGCCGCTGCGCTTGGCGGCACAGGCAGCCGCGCGCGGGCGGCAACGGACATGCGCCTCATGTGCTGGGAAGGCTACGACAAGCCCAGCATCATCGACCCGTTCGAGGCGGCCAATGATGCCAATGTATCTATCGACCTGATCACCGACAGCGCGGGCGGCTTTGCCAAGCTGGCGGCGGGCGGATACCGCGATTTCGACGTGGTGTCCTCCGACAGCCCGTGGATCGCGCGCATGGGCCCGGCGGGCATATGCGAATATCTGGACGACGCCGAATTCGCCGACGTCTACGCCGATTTCTATCCCCAGTTCCGCGCGCCTTTCGCGCCGCTGCAATATGACGGCCAGACCACCGGCCTGCCGACACGCTGGGGCTGGGTCGGCCCGACGGTGAACACCAAGTTCGACAAGGTCGAGACATGGGCCAGCTACGATCCCTGCTTCGACCCCGCATATCGCGACAAGATCTGCGTTCTGGACTGGGGCGACTGGCCCATCATGCCGATGGCCCTGCATGCCGGGATCGACCCTTATCAGGAGCTGGGCGAGGCCGAGCTGAAGGAGATCCGCATGGTCCTGCGCGCCCTCTTCAAGAACACGCGCGCGCTTGTCGGCGATCTGTCGGTCGCGCAGAAGGGCCTGATGGACGGCAGCTTCCGCGCGCTGATCGGCGGGGGCAGCTATTGCACCTCCGCGCTGCGCAAGGACGGGCAGGATCATATCCTGTCGATCGTGCCCGAGCCCAAGGACGGCCTCAAGCAGGGCATCATCTGGATGGAAGGCACCGGTATTCTCAAGGGCACCCAGAACCCCGAGCTGTCCAAGGCGCTGGTCAAGCACATGGTATCGCCGGACATCGCCGTCGAGCTGGCCTGGACCGAGGCGACGTGCAACCTCGTGCCCAGCCAGGGCGCCGAGGCGAACTTCACCGACGAGCAGAAGGCAGCCCTCCAGATGGATTACATGTGGGAGGCGTGGGACAAGAGCCACTTCCACTCGGTCGCGCCCAACATCGACGACATGCTGGCCATCTTCCAGGAAGAGCTGGCCGGGTCCAACTGATCCGATCCAGTCCATCCGGCGCAGGCCGGGTGGACGCCCTGACCCAATCCCGCCGGAGACCGCCAGCCCGTGAAAGACGCCGCCCCCCTGCGCGACCCCGCCCCGGTTGCCGACCCCGCCCCCATCATCGATGCCGTAGGCATCGACAAGTTCTACGAGAGCTTCCAGGCGCTTTATGACGTCAGCCTGCAGGTGATGGACGGCGAATTCGTCGCGCTTGTCGGCCCGTCCGGCTGCGGCAAGACAACGCTGCTCAAGATCCTTGCGGGGTTCGAGCAACCGACGCGCGGCACGCTTGAGATCGGCGGTGCGTCGGTCGTCGGGCTGCCGCCGTCACAGCGCCCGACGCGCATGGTGTTCCAGAAACTTGCGCTTTTTCCGCACAAGACGGTGCAGGCAAATATCGCCTTTCCACTGAAACTGGCCAAGGTGGACGCCAGCGAGCAGGACGCCCGCGTCGCCGAGATGATGCAGATGATGCACCTGCCTGCCGATTACGCCGCGCGCTATCCCGCCCAGCTTTCGGGTGGCGAGCAGCAGCGCGTCGCGCTGGCCCGCTCGATGATCTCGAAGCCCAGTGTCCTGTTGCTGGACGAGCCGCTGAGCGCGCTTGACGTCAAGCTGAAGAAGGTGCTGCAAACCGAGATAAAGCATCTGCACCGCACCATCGGCACCAGTTTCGTGCACGTCACGCATGATCTGGAGGAGGCGATGATGCTGGCCGACCGGATCTGTGTCATGCGCAAGGGGCGCATTTTGCAAAGCGGCTCGCCCTCCGATATCTACTATCGCCCCGTCGATGCCTTCGTTGCGGGCTTTATCGGCGAGACGAACCTGATCCCGGTCCAGATGGATGGCGCCCGGTTCGACAGTTCCGCCATCGCCTGCGCGGTCCCCACGCTGGACGAGGCGCAGTTCAGCCCCGGCCACGCGGGCACCACCGGTCTGATGATGATCCGGCCCGAGTTGATCGCGATGCACCTCAGCGCCCCCGAGAGCGCCCCCAACATCTCCCCCGAGGAGGCCGGAAGCAGCTGCGTGATGCAGGGCACGGTCGAGGAGTTTTTCATCAAGGGCGCGTCGATCCAGTACCGTGTCACCGTGGATGGCCTGCGCACGCCGATGATCGTCGATGTTCTTGGCACCGCCATTCCGCCGGCGGACGTCGCGCAGAAGGTCTGGCTGAGCTTTGGGCGCCGAGATCTTTATTTGCTGGGCGAGGGGTAGGCGATGCGCATCACCGCCAAGACATGGCGCGATCCCTCGCTCTGGCTTGCCACGCTGCCGCTGGCGGCGATCATGGCATTCTTTTTCCTCATCCCTCTGGGGATGACTGCGCTGCTCAGCTTTCAGGGCACCGAATATTATCGCCTCGTCTGGACATGGAGCAGCGATACCTGGGTCGATGTGTTCACCCACTGGCATTACTGGTCGATCCTGATCCGCACGCTGACGATGGCGCTGATCTGTGTCGCGCTGTGCATCCTCATCAGCCTGCCGGTGGCCTATGCCATGGTGCACCGGCTGAAATCGCTGGAAAATCACATCACGATCCTCATCGTTTTCGCCTTCCTGACCGACGCGGTGCTCAAGACCTTCGGCTGGGTTCTGTTTCTCGACCGGACCGGCGTGATGAACGGGGCGCTGCATGCGCTGGGATTGGGTGCCGAGGCGACCGATATCCTTTTCACGCAGGCGGCGACGATGCTGGGCATGGTCTACAACCTGCTGCCCTACACGATCTTTTGCATCTACCTGTCGATGCAGCGGATCGACCGCGACCTGATGCTGGCGGCCTATGATGCGGGCGCGTCGCGCTTTCGCACCTTCTGGGAGGTGACATTGCCCCTCGCGCGGCCCGGCATCCTTGCGGGCGCGATCCTCGTTTTCGTCCTTGCGCTGGGCGTATTTCTGGAACCCAAGGTCATGGGCGGCGGCACGTCCCCCATGGCGGCCGAGCTGATCCGCCAGACCTTCGAGACGCGGGTGAACTGGCCGCTGGGCGCGGCGCTCACATTGGTCGTCATCACCATCGGCACGGCGACGCTGGCCCTCGCGGGCGCCGTCGCGGCCCGCGCCATGCGCGCCGCCCCCGCGCGGCAGGAGGATACGCAATGATGGGCCATCGCACCGAAGGCGTGATCGCGGGCGCCATCCTTTATGGCGCGGTCATCGCCGTGCTGATTTTCTTCTACGTGCCCATATTTACGCTGATCCTCTTTTCCTTCTCCGAAAGCCGGTTTCTCAGCTTTCCCATCGAAGGCTTCTCGGTCCGCTGGTATTTCGAGCTGTTCGCCTCGCGCGAGTTCTGGCCCGCGCTGGGCAACTCGGCCATCCTCGCCAGCATCTCGACCGTCATTGCCACGGTCCTGGCCATCGGCGGCGCGATCGCGTGGATGCGCTGGCGCTTTCGGTTTCAGCGCAGTTTTCAGGTGCTCAGCTTTGCGCCGCTGCTCTTTCCGCAGCTATTGCTGGGCGTTGCGATGCTGCTGTGGTTCTCGGTGCTGGGAGGCTGGCTGAACTTCTCGCCCGCGCTCTGGACGGCGATCATCGGGCATGTGGTCTATATCACGCCCTTCGCGCTGATCATCATCGCGGTGCAGGTCCACGGCTTTGACGACACGCTGGAGGATGCGGCGCGCGATGCGGGCGCGACAGGCTGGCAGGTGTTCCGCGAAGTCACGCTGCCTTTGATCTGGCCGGGCATCATGTCAGCTGCGATCTTTGCGTTCCTGCTTTCGTGGGGCAATTTCTACGTGACCTATAGCCTGTCGGGTACGGCGCGCACGCTGCCGACGTTCGTGTTCAGCGGAATCGCGGTCGGATCGTCCCCCGTCTACCCCGCGCTCGCGACCGTGACATTCGTGCCTGCACTGCTGTTGCTGGGGCTGGCCGACTGGTTTCGGCGCCGCGCCGCGGCCCGGCACGCAGGCACCTACAAGAGCAGCTAAGGCGCGATCACGATCATGTCAGGCCGTGGCAGCACCGCAACACAGTCGGCCGCACGCGCCCCGCAAGCGCTGGAAAAGTCTGGTAAACTGGCATTCTGAAATCTGCCGCACTCTGCCGCAGACGCCATTTCCCACGCCTTTGTGCCGGAACTTGCTGGAAGATAGCAGGTTACTGCCCTAGAATCACAAGAATTGGCGCCGTAGCGTCAACGCCGGTCAGGGACATAAGGATAAAAACGTGGGTTTCAAAACGGATGCGGTTCATCTGCCGAGAATCGCGGCGATGGCCGCTTTTGCCCTTTTCGGAACGGCGGCGCATGCGCTGGATACGCTGCGCTTCGAAATTCCGGCCGCAGACGAAGACTTGCGCGATACGCTGATCGGCGCGTCCCTGATCCAGTCGGCGCAGGAGGACGGTCGCACCGATCCTCAAGATATCATCGCCGCAGCCAATGCCGATTACGCGCAACTGCTCGGCGTGCTCTACAAGTTCGGCTACTACAGCGGCGTCATCAACATCAAGGTCGATGGCCAGGAGGCGGGGCGCCTGTCGCCCTTCGCCAAGCCGTCCGGCGTGCGCGAGGTCGTCGTCACGGTTCGCCCCGGCCCGCTCTTCGCCTTTTCCAATGCGCAGGTTGCGCCCGTCACGCCCGATACCGAGCTCCCCGAAGACTTCGCGCGGGGCAAGGTCGCGCGCGCGCCACTTGTCGGCGCGGCTGCCGAGGCCGGCATCACTGGCTGGCGCGATGCAGGCTATGCCAAGGCCGAGATCTCCGGCGAGAACATCGTGGCCGACCATGCCTCCAATACGCTGTCGGCGCAGGTGGCACTCAGCCCCGGCCCGGTCGTGACCTTCGGCAATCTTGTTCAGACCACCGACAGCAAGGTGCGCCCCGAACGTCTGGTGCAGATCGCAGGCCTGCCAAGGGGCCAGCGCTTTTCTCCGGACGAGCTTGAGAAATCGGCCAAGCGTCTGCGCCGCACGGGCGCGTTCAAATCCGTGAGCCTGACCGAGGCAGAGGAATTGCGCGCTGGCGATGTCTTGGATATCCAGATGAGTGTCGCGGACGAGAAGCCGCGCCGCTTCGGCGCAGGTGTCGAGCTGTCCAGCAACGAGGGGCTGACCCTCTCGACATACTGGCTGCACCGCAATCTTCTGGGCGGGGCCGAGCGTCTGCGCTTTGACGTCAAGGTCGGCGGCATCGGCAGCCAGACGGGTGGTATCAATGGCGGGATCGACTACGAAGTCGGCGGTCGGTTCGAGCGGCCTGCGACCTTCGGTGCGGACACGACGCTGTTCGTTCTGGGCCGGGTCGCGCGCGAGGACCAGCCGAACTACCTGTCCGACACCGCCGAGCTTGGCTTTGGCTTCAGCCGCATCGTGACCGATGAGCTGACCGTCGAGGCGGGTCTGGGCCTGCGCTATTCGGACGAGACGGACATCGACGGCAGCCAGGAATTTTTCCACCTGCTCATCCCGCTCAAGGCGACGTATGACAGCCGCGATGATCCGCTGGATCCTGCGGGCGGCTTTTATGCGCAGGCCGAAGTGACGCCGTTCGTATCGCTGGGCGACACCGACAGTGGCGGACGCATCTATATGGATGGCCGCGCTTATCGCCAGATCGACGAGGGCGGTTTTCTGACTTTGGCCACGCGCCTGCAATTTGGCAGTATCGTGGGCGCGAGCCTTGCCGATACGCCGCAGGAATTCCTGTTCTATTCGGGCGGCGGTGACACGGTGCGGGGGCAGCCCTACCAGTCGCTCGGTGTGCCGCGCGGGACCGGCCTCACCGGGGGGCGCACCTTCGTGGGTGCCTCAGCCGAGGCGCGGATCGATCTTGCTGGAAATTTCGACCCCGTGGCCTTCTTTGACGTCGGGTATGTGGGGGCCGAAAGCCTCTATGATGACAGCGGAAGCTGGCACAGCGGTGCGGGCATCGGCATCCGCTATGCCACCGGGATCGGTCCCATCCGCTTTGACGTAGCCCTGCCCGTGTCGGGTAGCACCGGGGACGGCGTGCAGATTTATATTGGCATCGGACAGGCGTTTTGAGACTTATGAGCATTAAATCAGCCATGCGCAATCTTCGGATTGTCGCCGTCGCAGCGATGTTCGCGGCGCCGCAGATCGCGGCAGCTCAGGACGACGACCGCGGTCTGCTTCAGGGATTCATCGAGGACAACCTGTCCGGCGCGGGCCGCGAAGTGCGCATCGAAGGCTTCACCGGCGCGCTCAGCAGCGAGGCCAAGCTTGAGCTTCTGACCGTCGCCGACAGCCAAGGCATCTGGCTCACCTTGCGGGACGTGACGCTGGACTGGAGCCGCCTTTCCCTGCTGCGCGGCCGCCTTGAAGTGACAAAGCTCTCTGCCGCCGAGATATTGTTGCCCCGCTTGCCCGAGCCCGATAATACGGTGGCCGTGCCGGACGCCGAGGCCACCGGATTTTCTCTGCCTGACCTTCCCGTTGCCGTGAATGTCGAAGAAATCGCGGTGGAAAAGCTGCTCCTCGGTGCGCCCCTTCTGGGCGAAGAGGTGACGCTGGCGCTGGCGGGCTCGCTCCAGCTTGAGGATGGAGCCGGGAACGCCAAGCTGGACGTCACGCGCCTCGACCGCGAGAACGACCTTGTGTCGCTGGATGTGGCATATGCCAATACGGACCGCACCCTCGCCATCGATCTGAACGTGACCGAAGACGATGGCGGAATCGCGTCGAAGCTGATGGGCATTCCGGGCACGCCGTCGCTGGCGCTGACGGTTCAGGGCGATGCGCCCCTGTCGGATTTCACAGTCCAGATCGCACTGGACACCGCCGGCCAGCGCCGCCTTGGCGGAACGGTGGCCGTCGCGGCCCCTGCTCCCGCCGAAGGGCAGGCCGATGCACCGCTCAGCTTCGCCGCCGATGTGCGCGGCGATATCGCGCCGGTTTTCGCGCCGGAATACCGCGACTTCTTTGGCACGGAAATGGCGCTGGTCGTGCGCGGTTCCAAACCTGCCAATGGCGGTCTGGGGATCGAGGAACTGTCGCTGACCGCCGCTGCGCTGACGCTGGACGGTAGCTTGCAGCTGGGCGCCGATGGCTGGCCCGAGCGGTTCGACCTGACCGGGCGCGTCGCGTCGGGCGACGGCACGCCCGTGCTGCTGCCCGTGGGCGGCGAGCGGACGGAGCTGGACGATATGGACCTCAGCCTGACCTACGATCTGAATCAGGGCGAGGAGTGGGAGCTGTCGCTGGTTGCCGCCGGGCTCAAGCGCACGGACCTGACCCTTGCGACCGCGTCGCTGAAGGGGGGCGGCACGATTTCCAAGGGCGAGGGCACGGCGGCAGGCCGGGTCGACGGCGCGCTGGCAATGGCGGCCACCGGCCTCGGCCTTGCCGATGCGAATCTGGCGCGCGCGCTGGGCGATGCGCTGAGCGGCGATATCGTGTTCGACTGGACCGAGGGCGATCCTTTCCGTCTCAGCGAATTGTCGGTCAAGGGCAGCGATTACAGCGTCACGGGCGAGGCCGCTCTTTTGGGCCTGACCGGGGATGCGGGATTGCGCGTCACGGCCAATGTCGCGGTCGACGCCGCCGATCTGGAGCGTTTTGCCGGTGTCGCGGGCACGGCGCTGAATGGCGCGGTGCAGGTGCAGGTCGATGGCGGTTATACGCCCTCGGACGGCACGATGGAGGCAAAGGTGATTGGCAGCGCGCAGGATCTGGCCGTCGGCCAGCCCCGGCTCGATCCGCTCTTGCGCGGCCGCACCGAGCTGGACGTCGCGGCGCGGCGGATCGGCGAGGGCACGTTCCTCGACCGCTTGCGCGTCACATCGCCCGCGACCGATCTGACCGCCACCGCCGCCTATAAATCGGATGGCAGCATGGCCGAGCTGGATCTGGCGCTGGAGGATGCGTCGCTGGTCGAGCCGGCGCTGAAGGGCCCCGCAAAACTGACCGCGCGCGCCGATCAGGACGGCAATGTCTGGACGATCAAGGCGGGCGCCTCGGGCCCCGGCGCGGCGTCGGTCACGGCGGACGGCACGATCAACGTCGTCGGAAACAAACCCGGCATTTTCGATATGCGCGCCACAGCCGTCGCCAGCGATTTCGCGCCATATTCGGCTCTTGCCGGACGCGATCTGGCCGGGGCGGCCAGTGTTGTCGTGGATGCGCAAGGCAACCTTGAACAGCTGAGCGGTCAGGCGGATCTGGTGCTGAATGGCCAGGACCTCGCCGTCGGTATCGCACAGCTCGATCCCATCCTGCGCGGCACCTCCAGTGCGCAGATCTCGGCCCAGCGCAGCGCTGACGGTGCCCTGACGCTCAGCAAGGGTCTTCTGTCTACGCCCAAGATCGACGCCGATGTCACCGGCTACATGGGCGCGGACGGCACGGCGCAGGGCACGGCAGATATCACCGGGACCGATCTGGCTGTGGGTATCGCTCAGGTGGATCGCATCCTGCGCGGCACGTCCCGCGCGCAGATCGACGCGCTGCGCAGCGCCGACGGCACTATCACTCTGAAGCGCGGCGAGGTCGACACGCCGATGCTGGACGCCAGCGCCACAGGCTTTTACACGCCGGACGGCGCCGCCACGGCCAAGGTCGATGTGACCGGCGACAATCTGGCCATCGGCATCCCGCAGGTCGACCAGCTGCTTCGCGGAGCGTCCAGCCTCAAGGCCGACGTGACCCGCAAGGCCGATGGCGCAATCGTCATCGACCGCGCCGATCTGAAAACGTCGCAGCTTACCGCGAAGGCATCGGGCACGCTGGGCACCGACGGCTCGTCTGCGGCCAGTATCGACGCGCGGCTGGCCAATGTCGCGCTCTTTGCGCCCGGTATTCCCGGCGCGGCGACGGTCAGCGGCACGGTGCGCGGCGACGGCGACGGCTATGTCGTCGATCTGGCCGGCACCGGCCCTGCCGGGATTTCGGCGGACGTGTCCGGCCGCATCGCCGGTGGCGGCACGCTCAACCTCGACGTCAATGGCCGCGCGCCCCTGTCGCTGGCCAATTCGTTCATCAGCCCGCGCAGTCTGTCAGGCATCGTTCAGTTCGATCTGAGCATCAACGGACCGCCTGCGATCTCGTCCGTGACCGGCACCGTCAACACCAGCGGCGCGGGCCTTTCCCTGCCCAAGGCCAAGCTGGCGCTGGAGGGGATCAACGCCAATATCCGTCTGACCGGCGGCGCCGCTCAGATCGACGCATCGGCAGGCGTCAATACGGGCGGTCGGCTTGCCGCGAATGGCCGCGTCGGCCTCTCGGCGCCTTATCAGGCCGATATCGGCGTCGATTTGCAAAACATCGGCATCACCGATCCCGGCCTCTACACGACCACGGCCAACGGGCGGATCACGTTCAACGGGCCGGCGACGGGCGGCGCAAAAATCGCCGGTATCGTCAATCTGGGTGAGGTCGATATCCGCGTGCCCAGCGGCGCGATCGCATCAGGCGCCAGCCTGCCGGGCCTTGAGCATGTGAACGAGTCAGCGCGCGTGCGCCAGACCCGTG
>Ga0115567_10003691_pt1 | contig 15013 bp, 14 predicted proteins | sample COGITO_mtgs_1204_2_FD_88679 | JGI IMG/M metagenome (GOLD analysis project Ga0115567, IMG submission 88679) | Pelagic marine microbial communities from North Sea - COGITO_mtgs_120412 | ecosystem: Environmental > Aquatic > Marine > Epipelagic | place: Germany:Helgoland, sampling site Kabeltonne... | reverse complement strand
TCTTCAAAAAGCTGATCGGCTTTACAAGCATTCTTCTTGTTTTCTTTTTTTCCCAAGCAAGAGATCATCAATAAAGAAGCTAAGACCATTAAAATTAAAGACTGGTTTTTAAATTGTGTTCTAAATTTTCTTCTAAAGTTATTGTTCATTTTATTCCTTCTACATTTCATCAGGCGCTTTGATGTTCAAAACACCTAAGCCTTGTTCTAAAAATTTTAAAGTGACTTCGACAAGTTTAAGTCTAGATTTTTTTAAGTCTTCATCATCAACTGAAAGAATAGGGCAGTTGTTGTAAAAAGCCGAAAAGGCCTTGGTGATGTCGAGCAAATAAGTTGCTAAATAATTCGGTTTAAAGGATTCAAAAGAAACTTTTAGTGTGTGCTCGTATTCTAAAAGCAAATTGATCAGAGTGATTTCTGACTCGTGCTCTAAAGCTTTTAAAAATTCAGTTTTCACTTCGGTCGATTTTTTCAAAATGCTTTTGCACCTTACAACGCCGTACTGAACATATGGGCCACTGTCCCCTTCAAAATCAGTGACTTTTTTCCAATCAAACTCAACATCTTTGACCCTGTCGTTAAGCAGGTCGTTAAACACCACCGCCCCGACACCAACAGTCTCTGCGATTTCGTCTTTGTTTTTTATAAGCGGGTTTTTTTCTTTGATGCGCTTTGCGACCATTTCAACAGCTTTATTTAAAACATCATCTAATTTGATGACCTGGCCTTTTCTAGAAGACATTTTTCCTACATTTTTAAAGCGGTAAAGCCCAAAACCAATGTGATGACAATTTTTAGCCCACTCATATCCCATTTTTTCTAAGACTGAAAAAACTTGAGAAAAGTGCAGCTTCTGCTCATTGCCAACCACATAAAGATTTAAATCACAGCCTAAGTCTTCCATTCTGTAAAGCGCGCTGGCAATGTCTCTTGTTGCGTATAATGAAGCACCGTCACTTTTGGTGATTAAACATGGTGGTCTCTTCTCGTCTAACTCCACCACCCAAGCACCTTCAGATTGAACAAGAAGGTTTTTTTCTTTTAAGGATTTTACAACTGCATCCAGACGGTCAGAGTAAAAACTCTCGCCTCTAACAAGATCGTGCTCAACTCCAAGTCTAGCCCAGGTTTTTTTGTACTGCTCCATTGAAATGTCGATAAACATTTTCCAAAGTTTTAAAAGCTCTTCATCACCGTCTTCTAGCGCCTTAAAGGCCTTAGCGCCCTCAGCTTCATACTCGGGATGCTCTTCGACCTCTTTGTGAAACCTGACATAGAGATCATAGAGTGACTGAAAAGGACTGTTCTCAAAATCATAATCGTCTTTAAATTTGTTGTAAGACCAAGCAAGCTTTCCAAACTGCACTCCCCAATCTCCAAGATGGTTTAGTCCTATGACTTCATATCCTTGAGTCTCTGCTAAATTTCTAAGAGCTTGACCAATGATTGTTGCCCGTAGGTGACCCACGTGCATAGGCTTAGCTACGTTAGGGCTTGAATAATCAATAATGAGTTTTTTTCCTGCTCCAGTTTTGCTGTAACCAATTTTTTCAGGCTCTACGACTTCTTGTAATGTTTCTAATAAAAAATCAGTCTTCCAAAAAAGATTTATAAAGCCTGAAGCAGCTTCTGCTTTTTCGACATAAGAAAGTTTTAAGTTTTCAATCTCTGCAGCTTTTTCGCTGGCAATAAGTGGCGGCGCTTTTTTCAGCTCTTTAGAGAGTCTAAAAACGGGAAGAGATATGTGCCCTAATTTTTTTTGCTTAGGTTTTTCTAAAAAGCCCGCGATAAGTTCCGGCGTCCAAGACTCAGGGAAAAGAGAAGAAACATCTGTTGCCAGCTTTAGTCTGTTTTTATAAATCATTTGAGAACCTTAAATTAAAATGAGTAGGTGTAATTTTTTTTTGCTTTTAAAGATCCGACTTGAGAAGTGATCAAATAAGTCTTACCTCTTTGGACTTTAAATTGGCCCACCCCTAATAAAACTTCTCCATTTTTATTGGTTTTAAGACTGAGCAGTCTTTTTCCTTTTAGGGTGCGCACCATCTTACCGCCATCATCGTAAACCCGTGCTGTGACCAAAGCACCTTCTGGCGCATCCGTTTTGACAAGTAAAGCTCCTTTAGTCAGAGGCATCTCTCGTAGAAAAACATAACTCACAGCTGGCGGGGCAGGAAGAATAGATTTTGTAATCGAAACCAAACCTTGCCCTAAACTTTGAACGCCTTTTAAGATTCCTTGATTGTAGCGATAACCAATTAAAAAGCTTCCCAAAAAGAGAGACGCAACCAGAATCAAATATGTTATGACTTCCTTAGGCTCTTGAGCTAGTTCAATCGGCGGCAGCAGCCTTTTGCTCAATGCTCTTTTCTTGTTTTTTTTATTGTTTAATTCAAATGGAACTTCAGTTTTTTGATCAGCGGGAACCACACCTTCTGGTTCTATAAAGGCTGGCATCTGCGACAAAATTTTAGCTTTCGCAACAAAGTCAGAGGCCCTTGCAGGCTCTTCTTTTTTATCCTCAACAAAAGTAATCTTGTCTTTTCTAGGAAGACCCAACTCATAGGTTTCAAAAAGCGGCTTCCAGGTAGACATTCCAGGCTTCCAACAAAAGTCTTTCAAGTGCACTTCACCAATTTTAATTTTCTCTTTAACTTCTATGTCAGTAAATGGTCCTTGCTGTTCAAAGTCACCTTTTTTAAGTGGACTTTCTACCAAAAGAACCCAGTCTTTAGCATTTTTAACTTCAACAGGGTGCTTAGGGACAAAACCTGGGGTCCATATGTTTTGTTTTTCTAGTGGCAACCAATCAGGCTCTCCCTCTTTGTATGAAAGAGTGTCAGCACTGAGCTCTCCTTTGGTGATCTTGTCTCTGATTTGTAAATCTGAATAAGGCCCCTTCGCTTTATTCGAAATAGAAACATACCATTTGTCCATATCAATCAATCCCCTCATTGCCCTCTTCAGTTTCTAAACCCAAACGGCCTAGAACCAGCCTGTAAAAAGGCTCAAAACGCTCTTTGTCCATAACAGGAACGGACATATAAGTCTGTACAGTTTCTGCTGTTAGACCACCTGCTGAGTATAGATCAAATAGGCTTTCTCCTACCAGAGCTCCTTTTAACCTTGCTGCGTAAACAACCTCAGACCAGCTTAGACTTTTAGAATGACCCAGTTTTAAACTTTGGTCCAGCTCTAACACCCTCCCTTTTACGAGTGTTTGCATAAGGTTTTTACTTGCTTCTGTTCCTAATCTCGCTCTTAAAAAAGCACTCATTATAGCCGTAGAAGATACAGCTCTTTTGGGATTGATCAGTTTGCTCATCAAATAACCAACAGCTTCTAGCCAGCACCAAGCATTGATGGCTTTCACATCTCCCCATGGAAGTTCTGATTCATTTCTAAGCACTGCATGCAGATACTTTCCAGCAACAGATGCCGCTTGATTCAAGGAGCCCATGATCATGATGCCTTCAGATTGCTCGGGCCAATAAAATGAAGTTTCAGAGTCGAGCATGGGTTGCATAAATTCTAAGACCTTAGGATCCGTCCCACCTTGGATGACGTACTCATCAATAAAATCAACATCTATAGGTTTTATAAAAAGAGTGATCCCTAAATCTTTTTTTAGAAGTTCAACATAGTCAGCAACAACCGCATTAAAGTCTTCACCTCGGAGCTCATCAAAATCTTCATCTTCGTCGTCATCGTCAAAGTCATCACTGTAAAGACCCTCTAAATGTAGCAGGTGGTTTTGCCAATGAACCCAAGGAGGCGTGCTTAAAAAGCAAAAATGATTTTGATAAGAGAGCACCTGCACCTCTTGTAAGAGGTTGTATTCTTCAAGCTCAAAATAAATTTCCTCTGGATCTAAATGCAAACAAAGTGGCAAGAGTTCTTTAGAAAGCTTCGATAAGTTTTTAGGAAGATGGTCGGGCCCTAAATGAAGCTGGCCTACTAAAAAAATCACAAGACCATCCGTCTGGCTGCAAACCTCTTTAATGTTCTGGGCCAATTTAAAATCTCGTTTCACAAAGTCAGTCTCTAATGAATTGATGCATTTAAAGGCAAAACCATTGCCGTGTAGATGAATGATAAATTTGCGGTAGGAGTTCCAATCAAAACCCCAGTTTTGATCCCAACCCCCGACTTCAAGCAGCTCTTCGTCACCCACTTCACCGGCAAGCCATTTTTGAAAAAGCGGATCTACCGATGAATCAAAGCATTCAAGTGCGACAGTCACCTTTTTTTTTGCTTTTTTACCGATTTGATCAAGAAGCTTTATATAGAATCTTTTCACTGAAGGAGACGAGTGAAAGTCTCCGCAAAGAACAACTTTATGAGCGACAGCTTTGTTTACGAAAGCTGTTTCACTGTCTTTAGACCAAACTTCTTTGTAAAGACTAAGGTTGCTGGAGGCATACTTACTCATAATGCGTGAATCACCACCAGTGATCAGCACCACTTGAGATTTCAACTTTTCTAAATAAGAACGACGCGTGTCTAGCCACTTTTTTGTCACAACCTATCATCTTTTTTTTTTACAAAAAGCTCAAGGCTGTTGATCATTTCTTATTTAATACTTACCATTTAGGGCATGACTAAAAAAATATACACGCTAGCAGCTTTGATCATTATTTCACTCGTTTTGTATGGCTATCTGTCATCCGACTACTACGCAGTTCAGTATGGAACAGCCACAGGTGACAGCATCTGCTCAATCAATGCTAAGTTTGACTGCAGAACAGTCGCCGCGAGCAAATACTCCAATATGGTTGGAATCCCAAACGCCTTACTGGGCTTTATGTTGACTTTTGTTATGCTCATATCACTTTTTGGAATAACACTCTCCTCTGACAACAAAGAGAAGCATCAAAACTGGCTGACTTTTGCCTATTTTCTTTTCTCTTTGAATGCTTTGGCATCAATCGTTATGGGCTCCATCGCGCTTTTTGCAATGGACGTTTACTGTATATTTTGCATGGCGCTTTACGCCATTTCGTTTGTGCTTCTAGGTCTCTTTATAGCCTTTTTTAAAGACAGTTTTAAATTTGATGGCTCAAGATTTGCGGGCCTGCTTAAAAACACGACCTTTTTGACCCTTCTTGTTGCTGTGCCTGCAGTTGCACTTTTAGGTCATAAAATTTTTCAAAATGAATACAGTCCCTCGGCTATGACCAAACAAGTAAACGCTACAGTTCGCTCATGGAAAGCTATGCCAGATAAAGATTTTGGAAGTGTTGAGCCTATGTTTGTACTCAACCCAGGTGGAAAAGTTAAACTTACAGAATTTGCAGATTTTTTATGTGGCCACTGTGGTACAGCTTCTAAAACAATCAAAAGCTTTCTCAAAACTCATGGTGATGTTGAGTTTTCTTTTTATGCCTATCCACTAGATGGTCAGTGCAACGCCTCTTTTGACCAAAATAGAAAGTATCCTGGCTTTTCATGTACACTTGCTAAAGGTGTCTTGTGCGCTCAAAAACAAGGCCAGGGAGTCAGCTTACACAACGATATTTTTGAAAGACAAAATGAATACAGACAAATTGCTATTGAAAGCAACAACGAAGGTTTGACCACTGAAATGCTTACAAAACTTAGTGGAATTGATGAAGTCTCTTGGAAGACCTGTCTTAATGATTCTAAAAGTACAGACCGACTACAGTCTTTCGTTAAAATAGGAAATGAGGCCGGGGTTAAAGGCACACCTACAATATATGTCAACGGTAAAAAACTTGATGGCGGCGCCAACTTTATGGTTCTCAAAGCTGCCCATGATGCTGTAAACTAGACCTGCTCTTCAGATCCCTTAATTTAAAGGGTTCTCGAGTGGATTTAGACAGTATCGATTTGACAAAAGTCAGCTGGTTTTGCCAGACTTATAGATGGGAGAACCTAACGTGGATAAAATGAGAAACTTTCCTCCGGGAACAGCTAAGACGATAGAAAAAACCTTTGAGACCAACAGACAAAACTCTGATTTAGACATGAACTCGAGTTCAAGTGTTGATAGCCTTATCGGTCACAATCAAGATTTGGCATCAAGGCTAAATGTAGCAGTTGGTAAAAATATTGAGTTAGAAAAAACTCTCGGTAGATTTAAAAAAGTACACTCCCAGTACGAAGGTAAATTCCAAGCCGCTAAAGACCACGTTGCTATCTACAAAGAAAAAGAAAGATTTCTTCAAAACGAAAGCAGAGTTTTAAAAGAAAAACTTAGACTTGCTCAAGCTTACCTAAATCAAGAACGCAAAACTTTTGAAAAAGAAAAGCAGGAACTTGAACAAGACCTCTATGCGGCTAAACCAATGGCAGCAGAATATCAAAAACTAAAGTACCGTTTTGAAAACGACTACCTTCCTGAAAAAAATATTTTGGAAGAAAAACTTTCTGAAAACGAAAGCGAAATTCTGACTCTAGAGCACGAAAAAAAGACTCTTTTAAAAAAACTGTCTGAGGCCTCTGAGCACATTCAAAAAATTGCAAGAGAGTTCAAAGACGAGAAATCAAAAACAGAGCAGACTTACAACTCTAAAATTGCAACGCTTAAAACTAAACTTGATGACGTTCAGTCTGAAAACATTGTTTTGGATGACCGAAACCGAACTCTAAGAAAAGAGCAGATTGAAAAAACTGAACTTTTAAACCGCATTGAAGAGATCAAAAAAGAAAAAGAGATGAACATCTATGCGGCTAAAGATGAAAAGGAAGACCTCCTTCTTCAACTTAATAAATTAAAGCAAGAAAATGACCGTGTTAAAATTGAAAACCACAGTCTTAAAAAGCAGTGGGCCAAAACTCAAACTGAGTACAGAGATTTCAAAAATGAAAACCACTCTGCATCTGATGAAGCAACAAGCCTTAGGGCGCTTTGGCAGGAAAAAGCCAATGAGCACAATCAGATCAGCCTTTTAAATGACAGTCTTAAAACTCAAATTTCAAATTTAGAAAAGAAAATCAATCTTGTAGCCGATATGAAAACAAGCACTCAGCAGCGCCTAGAGTTTTTCTTCTCTCAACTTGAGAACATCAAAGACAAACAAGATGAATCAACCCGAAAAGCCACAGAGGCCATGGAGAATGCATTTAAAAAGGCCATCGAACCTTTAAGTGATTTTGATTACAATCTTTAAAAGATGCCAGGTCGAATTTCAAGGTTCTCAATTAAAGCAACCTTAAAGAAGAAGTTTTTACTTCTGCTTTTTCATTTTATAAGTCTTTAAAAAAAAATTATATTTACTTTATTTATTGAGTGGTGTCGGTCTACCTTGATGGTCAGTTTCGTTCTCTTTTTCTGAATCTTGAAACTCAAGATGACCAAGGCTAAAGAATCTTTTAGCAAGGTCTAGTGTTTTGAAAAGCACAAGTGTGTGGCCCTGATAAGGTGCAAGAAGAAGCTCATACTCACTCTTGGCCTCCGCAACACCTAAACCGTAAGGATTTTTTTCTGAAAGCTCAGATAAAATTTTAACAAAATCCTGAACCCCAGTTGAACCTACAAAATTTAGACCTTTAAGAGAAAAAATCACCTTATTTTGAGCAAAATGTCTTTCAGCTTTTTTTCTGAACTGACTTACAGACTCAAAGTCTAAATTACCTTGCAGGCCCACGATCATAATGTCTCCATACCAACTCAATTTTGCTACCATAACAGTCTATCTCCTCGCTTTATTCTACATCTTTAAGCCCAATTTTCACAATTGTTCCAAAGGCCAGATAATCCCTAAAAAAGTCCATTCCAAGATAGAAAAGCTGAAGAAAATTTGAAACTTAGACCTAAGGTGTGTATTCTTTCTAGAAATCATCAATCTAGATTAAGAAGCGTGGGGCAGATCAAATACATGTTAGAGAAGTTGTTTTTTTTATTGCTGAGCTTTTTTGTTTGCTTTAGTGCCTCAGCTCAAAATGACTCTGGGACTGTCGAGGCAGAAAAAGACCTTGTTTACTACAGCGCCGACATCATCAGTGCCGATCTGATCACTGAAGAAGCCACTCTAAAAGGAAACGTAAGAATTCTTTTTGACAGCTATGAACTCAACGCTAAAAACGCAACTATTAACAAAAAAGACAGCACACTCATAGCCTGGGGTGACGTGATCATCGAGGGTAACAGCTCTTACATCGAGGCTGACAAAGCCAACTTAAATTACAAAGACCAAACTGGTGAAATTGAGAACGTTAGACTCACTGCGGGTCAGCTGTTTTTACAAGCGCACAGAATTAAAAAAATATCCAATACTGTTTACGAAGCGACAAGAGCTAAGTTTACAACCTGCAACACTTGCCCACCCAGCTGGAGTGTTAAGGGTAAAAAAATTATTTTAGACATCACCAAATACATCGATGTTAGAGGTGGGAAATTTAAAATTTTAAATCAGAGCATAATTCCACTGCCTAGAATCGTATACCCGTTGAACACCAGAAGAAAAACCGGAGTGCTTCAACCCTCACTTGATCAAGCGCCAGGCAACTCGGGGCTTGGACTTCAGCTTCCCTATTTTTGGGCCATAGACCCTTACACAGATTTAACTCTCACACCTGTCACCTACTTTGACAATGATGGGCTTAGGTTTAAAGGAGTCAACGGTGCTAAGCTCCATACCGAATACAGACAGTGGCTTGGCAGCAAAAGCAAACTTCATCTTAACTCGGCATATATGTATGACGACTCTTATCTAGCTCCCGATGGAAGTCCCAACCCAACAAGCAGATGGTTTATTGACTACTCAAACTTTTTTGTTCTCCCTAGAAATATAGTGCAGAAAACAAATTTCTCTTTTTTACGTGAGCGCGTTTATTTGCAGGATTTTCAAAATGAAATTCCAGGCTATGGCTTGGCTGCTTTGAAAAATAAATTTTCATTAAGTAAAATTAAAGAGAACAGATTTGCCTCTGCTGAGGTGGTCTACTACATCAATCTATTAGTTGAAGATCCGAGTGACACACAAAACCTTTCTGTTCACAAACTGCCTGAGCTTAGTTACGACATCACCGAAACGCCTTTTTTAAATGGAAGATTATTGTTTAAGGCAAACACGACCTACACAAATTTTCATAGGAACTCTAACAGTTTCGACACAGTTAATTTTGAGCCTGCAGCAGGAGAAAATGATCCTTCTAGAACAATTGCCAACAACACCGGGGCTTTTGATGCCTCAAAAGATTTGATTAGAACTGGCCACAGACTTAAATTGGATGCTCAAGTCTCTGCTCCTTTCAAACTAGGGGATCTTTTTGATGTGATGCCGGCTCTTAGTTATAAAGACTCTTACTACAACTTCAACGCCTCTAAAGACCAAGCTATCAACCTTTCGGAAGAAAACCCTTACTCACAATTTGCAAACTCAAGATATTTAGAATTCTCAACTTCTTTTAGGACCGAATTTTCAAAAGTGATTTCTAAAAACATCAAACACAAAATTGCACCTGAACTTACCTTTAAACTGGGAACTCCAATTGATCAGACAGAGAACGTCTTTTTTCAAAGTCAGGGAGACCTTCCTTATCACAGACAGTACCAGCCAATTACAGATGATGACTTTTTTAACTTTAGACACGGTGTTCAGTTTGACTACTGGGATAGATTTTTTAGAGCTGAGACCGTTGAATTTAGTTTGACCAACATTTTAATTAGAAGAAACAAACAGGAGCTTGTGACCTATTACGATCAGCCTCTTTTCTTTAGTCTAACGCAGTCCTATGATTTTTTAAACGCAAGAACATCAGCGACTCCGGATCCTTGGAGTAACTTGGACGGAGTTTTAAAACTCAGATCCAAAAACTTTACAAACTTAACTAAATTTTCTCACTTCTATAAGGCAGAGCGGACTAACGTTTCAACAACCAACACCTACAGCTTTAGGCCTGGAAACTTTATGTCCATTGGTTACTCTGACTTTTTCTTTGTTGACGAGACGGGACAGTTGATCACCAACAACAGAACACAAAACATTTCCCTTGGCTTGGGCTGGGCCTTTCCAGTTATGAAGTTATCAGGTGATGTCCGCTACTCTCTACAAGAGAATCGTGATCTTGGTTGGAGAGGCAATCTTGAATACACACCAGTTGGAAACTGCTGGGGCGTAGGCTTTTCTGTTATAAAAATCGATCAAGTTAAAGACTTGGGTTACAGGTTCAGCGTTCACATGAATTTTGGACCTGACCCGCGTACACGGAAGTCACTGCTTACAATCTAAGGTGCCAGGTAACATATGGTGTTTTAAATAAAATCCTAAAACTGCAAGCGAAAAGACTTCTCTAAATATCTATCCTCTGTTGTCTTTTTTTACTAAAATCTATGTATTCGTTTATAATCGATCTGTATTTAAAAAGTTTTTCAACGTCTGAACCGTTTATCATAGATTCATCTGGATTTTTTTTACAGTTCTTACCGTTTTGATCACAAAAGTTATAACGCTCACACTGTAATTTTTTATCTTTATAGGTGACCTCGTTTGGAGTTCCACCAATGAGTATACCAAGCACCTCATTTCTCCGATTGAAAACCGGGCTTCCCGAATTTCCTTGAAAAGCATCGAGGTCAGTTAAAAAAGTTGACTCGTCTGGACTGTTTTTTAAAACCTTAGCGTTGTCAGTGTACTTAAGCGGCATTCCAAGTGGAGCACCAATCATTTTAACAGGCTCTCCAACTCTGGCTTTCTTTTTTGCAAGCTTTAAGTAGCCTCGTTTTGTAACAGGTCTATCCAATTGAATAAGTGCAAAGTCTTTACCCGCACCTTCTTCATCGACTATAGCGTAGACAATTCTTTTGCAGTGGTAGAGTTTATCCTTAGAAATTCTTTGAGTTCTGACTTTTCCATTGGGCCTTTGGACATAATCAAAAAGCCAAGTGTAAGACTCACAGTACCCCTCAATTGAGTCAACCACTTCTTTATAATTAGATGAGCAGTGACCAGCAGTCATGAGTAGATCAGGGCCAACTAAAAACCCAGTACAAGCGTAAGAAATACTTGGCTGATTTACGAAACGCTCTTCTTTACACATAAAATCCGAAAGCTTATCTGTCCAAAGATCAAAGCTGCTAGCGGTCTCGTTTTCAACAAGACTGGTCAAAACGCCAACGGCAACTGATTTAGAGAGCTTGTATTCAAGACTGCCAAATTTTGGATTTACGCGGTCGTCTTTTCCAAAGATATCGGCATTGGCCTGAAAGCCCATAAAACTAAATATTATCAAAACCCCTATTGTTCTCATCTTATTCCCCCAAAGCACCAATACCACAGGGGTTTATTCTTTTCAGCCGCTTGAGGTTAGATTTTTGTCAAAAAGTCACAAAAAAACCCTCATCTGCTGATGAAGGCCATTAGAGACAGAATTAAATCTGCTGCTGTTCTCTTTTAGTTGTCTCTTTTAATCAGATGGTAACCGAACTGAGTTTTAACTGGAGGCGAAACTTTACCAACTTCTAAGCCGAATGCAGCCTCTTCGAATGGAGCAACCATCTGACCTTTACCGAACTGACCAAGATCTCCACCAGACTTGCCAGATGGGCATTTAGAGAACTTAGTTGCCAGCTCTTCAAAAGTGCCTTCACCTTTGTTGATCTTTGTTAGGATGTCTTGTGCTTCGTGCTCGTGGTCCACTAGTATGTGTTTTGCTGAAACTGTGCTCATTTAATTCTCCTTTTTGAGGGGTTTTGTGTTGGTAGTTTTATCTCAGATCTTGGGGGGATCTTCAAAAGGGTTTTGGGGTGGGGTGTCATCGACCTGCGCAGTCACCTTAAAAACAATAGTAATTTTTGGTTCTGGAATATCTGAAGCCTTTTCGTTAATTTCAGCCATTTCAGACTCAAGTTCAAAAATCTTCTCATATATCTTTCTTATGACCTTCGTGTAATCAATTTCATCGTCTATTTTAGCATCAATCAATTCATGGTCTAAAAGAAATTTATTGAAGGTGTACCTAAAGGAAGAGTGGGCTTGCATATTCAGTGTTAGGATATCGTGTAATAAGTTGTATTCGATATTTTTCTGAATTGTTATATTTTTCTCCATAACAAGAGAGTTATATAGGTCCGCTAAATACCTCCATTTATTATAATAATTGCTCATATGAAAGAAAAATAGTGTGGAAAAAACTATCCATGAATTTTTAAAAAGATATGTTATTACAAATTCTTCTTTAGGAAGTTTGAAATTAGTAAAATCTTGAAATGTAATCAGTAGACCACTGAAGACATAAGCTGTAAAAATGAGAACTACCGTTTGTATGAAAGCCTTATATACATTCGCGGATAGTCCAATTCCAAATCCTTCTATACTAAAAAATTTATGAAGAGTTCCTTTGTCTGGCTTGTTGATTATTTTAACTTTTTTTACGTTTAAATTAATAGCATCGTCCACTTTTCTACAGACACAATCATTCATTGCAAACTCCTTTTAAAAATTATCGGAGCCTAAACATTAATACTTTATGTTCAGATAAGTATTATCTGGAACGATTTTAAAGTAAGCAAAACCACCCCACCCCGCACTTTCAAAAACTCTCGCTTCGCATACCAAGCCTGCGACCTACGAAATCTAAAACGCTGCGCCCGTGACCAGACCTCATCACCCTCTCGCCCCACTAAATCCAACTTCACTTCAACAAACAAAACACCACCATCCGGATCTTTCAAAACCAAATCAATTTCCCCGTACGGAGTTCTAAAATTTTTGTGTATCAACTTAAACTCAAACTTAGATTCAAGCACATGCAGCGCGAGCTTTTCGCCGAACTTGCCTTTTTGTTTTTTTGTCAAAGGGCCAAGTAAATTATAAAAGCTCTGAAACGCCTTTAAATGTTTTACGGTGTTGATCCGTGACTCCCAATTTTTTAAGCGTCTCTTTGTGTGCTTTGGTCGGGTAACCCTTGTGCTTTGAAAGATCGTATCCAGGATAATAAGTCTCCATTTTTTCCATCAGTTCATCTCTATAAACTTTCGCCACAATAGATGCAGCGCCAATGGCCTGGTCATGCAAATCACCTTTAACGATAGGAACCTGTTTGATCTTGGGGTCAAGTCCTTTAAGCGTCCAGACTCCATCGATCCTCACCTCAAAGTCACAGGCCTCAAGACTTTCAATAAGCTCAATGCACGAAACCTCCATGGCTTTGAGCGAGGCTTGTAAAATATTGATGTTATCTATTTCTTCAGAAGAAATGGACGCGACCACAGCGTGGTGATCTCTAAGTAAAATCTCAGTCAGTGCTTTTCTTTTTTTAGGAGTGAGTTTTTTGGAATCGGTTAACCCATCCGGAATAGGATTCAATGGATTAAACGAAAAAGAGGCTGCTGTTACAGGACCGAACAGACAACCTCTTCCAACTTCATCAATGCCAATGACTACGGGGTCATTATTTTTTGACATAAAGTCTTCTTTATTCTTTAACTTAAGATTTCTCAGCAAATGAAGCAGCTTTTTCAGCTTTCTTTGCTTTTTTAGCCGCTGCTTTAGCCGCTTTCTCAGCTTTCTTATCTAACTTAGCTGCTTTTTTAACATCTTTATTAGCTTCACGACTTTCTTTTTTAGCAATTTTTGCAGCTTTCTTCTCTTCAGTAGATTTAGATGACTTCGTCACTACAAGTTCAGATTCGATTCTTGCAGCTCTACCTTTAAGGTCTCTAAGGTAAAAGATTTTTGATCTACGCACTTTACCTCTAGAGAAGACCTCAATCTTGTCGATCGCCGGGCTTCCTACAGGCCATGTTCTCTCCACTCCAAACTGGCCAGACATTTTACGCACTGTAAATGAACGGCCAGCACCAGAGCCTTGAACTTTAATAACATTGCCTTTGAAAAGCTGAATTCTTTCTTTTTCGCCTTCAGTAATTTTAACGTGAACTGTAATGGAATCACCTGATTTGAATTCAGGAAGCTTCACTTCTTTGTTAAACATTTTGGCGACTTTTTCTGCGAAGTTCATATAACTTATCCTTTAACTATTTTTAGAAAGGCTATTTGTTAACATCTGTAAATTTTAGGGTCAAGAAAATAGGGCCTGGAGATGCTTTTAGAAGCGCTCTGACACTTAATTTACGAGGGAAAAAGAGATTTTTTGGTCTCTTCTCTCCACTCAGCAGTTCTCTTCTCTGAAACCTCTTTTCTATAGCGCTCAACAGCTTTGTGGTTTCCCCGGGTCAGCACTTCAGGAACCTGAACACCTTCCCAGTCCTGGGGTCTCGTATAAGAAGGAGACTCGAGCTTGCCTCCTGTTCCTTTCGAAAACGAATCCTTAAGCGCAGACTCAGAGTTGCCTAAAACGCCTGGAATAAGTCGTGTGAGGCTTTCGATCACGCAAAGCGCTGGAAGCTCTCCGCCATTTAAAATAAAAGGTCCAATTGAAATCTCACTGCCTCCATAGTAATCAATTAATCTTTGGTCGAAGCCCGCGTACCTTCCGCAAACCAAAATCAGACTCTCCCCTGAGCTCGCCACTTCTTCAGCCCAGTTTTCAGCTCTAGATTGTGTCCAAAGTTTTCCAGCTGGAGTCATAAAGACAATTCTGGTGTTTTTATAAGTGCTTTTCATTTTGCTTGTTAAATCATCAATTGCAGCTTTTAGGGGGGCTGGTTTTAAAACCATTCCGTCCCCGCCTCCATAAGGCATGTCATCGACCACTTGATGTTTTCCTTCGCCAAACTGACGAAGGTCTGCGGTGTGAAGCTCTACTTTTCCCTCATCAAAAGCCCGCCCAACGAGTCCTGATTTTTCTTTGTCTTTTAAAAACACAAAGGCTTCTGGAAAAAGGGACACGACACCAATTTTTAGAGGCTTCACTTCTGAGCCCCTCCACTAAAAAACTCAGGATCAAAAAGCTCGACTGGACAATCTACATGAAGTTCTTTTTCTAAGTCTTTAATTTCTTTAATAAATTGATCAACGTATGGAAACTCTATCTCTCCAGATTCGGTCGTGATTTTCAAAAGGTCATGAGCCTCAGTCATGGCAAAACCTGTGACCTCTCCTTTTCTCTCCCCCAACATTATGACAGAAAACCCCAAAAGTTGATTG
>Ga0115567_10003686_pt1 | contig 15028 bp, 6 predicted proteins | sample COGITO_mtgs_1204_2_FD_88679 | JGI IMG/M metagenome (GOLD analysis project Ga0115567, IMG submission 88679) | Pelagic marine microbial communities from North Sea - COGITO_mtgs_120412 | ecosystem: Environmental > Aquatic > Marine > Epipelagic | place: Germany:Helgoland, sampling site Kabeltonne... | reverse complement strand
CCATCCACGAGTTTACGATAGAGGTTCAGGACACCACGCCTCCGACCTTTGTTGAGGGCTTACCGCAGGACATTGGGATGACATGTTTTGAGGCGGCTAGTGAAGCGGAAGTGTTGACCGCTATAGACAATTGTGACGTTTCAGTGGAGGTAGTGTTCAACCAGGATTCTATTCCCGGTGACTGCCCAGGAACGTATACGCTCTTGCGCAACTGGACGTCAATCGACTGCAGTGGCAATGAAGCTACCCATGAACAAGTGGTAGAAGTTTCCGATACGGAACAGCCGGAATTGATTGGTCTGGTTTGCCCAGAAGATGCCACCATCTTCCTCGATGAGAATTGCGAGGTGGATATTTCGCCCGAAGCTTTGGGAATGCCAAGCGTTGGTGCAATTGACAATTGCAGTGAAGCCGCCGTTGTAATTGAATTTGAAGATGCAATAGACCCACAGTGTGGAGAGGCTTACAATTTTACACGGACCTTCTCCATCTATGCAGTGGATGCATGTGGATTGGTTTCGGAAGTTGCGACGTGCAATCAGTTCATTCAGGTGCAGGATATTTTGTCGCCAACGTTTACAAATGCTCCTGAGGACTTGATATTCGAATGCGAAGAAGAAGCCTTTGCAGTGGAGGCCGTTGATGGCTGCACAGCTGTATCCATTGATGAGTCACGTGAAGTGATTTCGGAAGATGAATGTGGCAACTATGTGCACCTTGTTACCTTGACTGCCTCTGATGACTGTGGAAATGTGGTTAGCCACATATTCACAATTACAGTGGAGGATACCGAGTCTCCGATTTGGGATCAAGCGATGCCTGGCGATTTGAACATCAGTTGCGGCGAGTTGGAGGATGCGGGATTGTATACTGCGACGGATGCGTGCGATGGAGCTGTCGATGTTGATTTTGCGGAAGAAATTATTGGTGAAGCCGGTTGCGCTGCAGGATTCACCGTGATTCGAACGTGGACCGCAACAGATTGCACGGGCAATGAATCAGTGGTTACGCAAGAAATCGTAGTTTCAGATAGCGGTGCTCCTGAATGGTCAATGGAAATTCCATCTGATGTGACCGTTGAATGCAGTGCGGTGCCAGTGCCGCCAATTTTGACAGCGGTTGACAATTGTGATGACAACGTAGAAGTTGTGCTCACAGAAGAAATCGTGGAAGGTCCGTGCCCATCGAGGTATACCCTCATTCGGACTTGGACAGCCACGGATGACTGCGGCAACTTCATCGAAGGCAGCCAAACCTTGATTGTCGTGGATACAACGGCGCCCATTTGGATTGGCTCTTTGCCTGCAGTAGATCTGACCGTGACATGTCTAAACATTCCTGAGCCACCGGTTTTGACCGGTGACAATCCGGAACTCATTGCCTTTGACAATTGTGATGGAGAGACGGACATTATTTTTAATGAGTATAGTTCAGGCAGCCCTTGCGATGGAGGCGGTGTCATTTTCCGCTCGTGGATTGCCATTGACTGCATTGGGAATTTGGCCACACTCACGCAAACAATTTTGGTGGTGGACTAACACCAAATTCAGTCCCTCGAAAAAGCCCAACCGATCCGGTTGGGCTTTTTGTTTTTTATCGTGCTCTAAACATATTATCGATACCTTGCGCCAACAAGAAAAAACCATGAAACAAATATTTTTATTGCTAGCATGCGCAATCACCTTTGGTGCGCAAGCGCAAAATGTTCAAAGGGAAACCATGCAGGTGGAATACATTAGCCGTCCAAGCCAGCCATTGCCTGATGGCGTTACCACCTACCAAGTGTCGGTCAACCAAGTTTACAAAGACATTTACGAGGAAGAATTGGCCCAATGGGAAATCGACACCAAGATGGCCCAGGAAAACTTTGACAAGGAAATGGAAACGTACAATTCCAAAGGCACAGGTGCGAAGCTTCTAGAGCGTGCATTGTTGGATGAAAAGAAGCCTCAGTTGGTAACCCCTGTCAAGCCAATGCGCACAGAGAAAATTTTTGAACCGAACATCGTCGGGGCCAAAATAAACTTGGAAGGCTTGACTCGTGCGGATGGAGGAGCTATCGTCAACCTTGAAATTCAACAATTTGAGGCAATGCCTTATGAGGATCAGCAACAAGAGATCAAGGCCAAAGACGGAAGTGTATCCTACAAGTACTACCGCACCATGCAGTACCGTCAATTGGTCGGAATGTCTGTGAGTCTTCCCGATGGTTCGGTGGTTGTAGATGAAGTTTTGGGCGACCCAACCCTTTATTCTACCTACACCAGTAACAAGTATGCTTCCAAGTCTGCATTGAATAAGTCCTGGAACCAAACAGCAATCAATGATCGAATGAGCATGACTGCAGTAGAAGGGGCGAGTGCAGCGGCCAATGCACTCCTCAACGATCGCCTATGCTTCTCTACCAAAAAGCGACCCATGACGATTTACCATGCGAAAACCACGAAAAAGGTAAACTACACGGATTTGAACAATGCCGCCTTGGATATGGAGATGGCCATGGAGAAGTACCTCTCGGATCCCGAGTCATCTATGGCTGGAATTACTGAGTGTGTTGAGGTCTGGTCAACTGCATTGGAAGAGGCGGACTTTGACAACAAGAAGGCGCGCATTGATGCGAAAATGGCTGGACTGCTCTACATCAATTTGATCAACGCCAATATTTGGTTGGAGAACTACGACCAAGTGGATGTGCTTTTTGATGAAATGCGCCGTGTTCCAACGAAGCGAGGTGCTGAAGGAACAGCTGAAGGCTTGGACGCCTTCTCGGAAGAACAACGCCGTCGCAAGGAAATCAATTCATGATCACTCCGTGTTGGAGATGCCAGCGATTTTAGCGCTGGACCACAAGCTTGAATGCATTTGGCCCGGAGCGCACCACATAGGTGCCTTCGGGCCATTCATTTGTAGGGACTTGAACGTTGGTTTTCTCAGGGTTCATTCCTGAGGAGGGCAGGCTCTCCCAGACGGCTTGTCCCATCGCATTAAACACCCTAAAAGGCCTTGGCGTCGGCATCTGGAAAGTGAAGGATTCGTTCGCTGGATTCGGCCAAAGTCTGAAGGCATCATCCGGTTGAAGGAGCTCAACATCAACGGCGCCCGCTTCGAAAGAAGGCGAAATAGCGGAGCATCCATCGAAGAAAACTTCAGCGGTAAAACTTCCGTCAACATTCGGAGCCCATTCGCTCCCAGCCCCAACAAAGCCATCCTCCAAGAACCACGCAATGGAATCGGCGTATGGAATGTTTTCGAGCGATACAGATAACAAGCCACCATTGCTGACAATCATCGCCGTGGCGTCTTCCGGACACGGCACGAACCGAGCGCGGAACAAATCGTTGGTAAAGAGGGGGACAGAGGTGATTCGTGTGTCGGCATTCATATCCCCTGCCAGGATATGCTGATTGTTGTCCCAGCTGTCAAACATCCAGCCTTCCGTTGCAATTGCTTCCAATTCAATTGGACATTCCTCGAAATAAATCCCCTGCCAAGGAAGCGGTCCTGGAGTGATGGTGTTGACACGGACAGCTCCCGCAGGTGGAGGGAACACATCCAACGTGCAGTTGTAATCCGCGGGCAATCCGAAGCTGTTTTTCAAATGCGTCCGAGCGGTGTTCACTCGGCTCGCATTGTATGATGTCAAATTGCTGATCGCGTTGAGCCAGCTGGAATAAGTCTCCGGAGAATTCCATCGGTCGATGTGATGGGGCATGGTGCCGCTCATCATGGCCAAGGTTTCCGACACTTCGGTATTGAAATTCAATGGCTGGAACATGGTGTTGATCAGATCGGCGTATCGGTTGATGAACCGCAGTCGGAAGGTGTTGTTCAGCAAGACTTTGTCGAACATGTTGCTGTGCACAGTGGGATAATTAGGGTTCCTTGCCCAATCGATGAAGTTGTCGTTGACGCTGGCTCCGAAGAAGCCAAACCCTGCATCCGTATCGTACATCAAATACCGCCAAGGCTGATCTGGCGCTGCGCGGAAAGTTTTGACGTTATTGAGGCCCCAAGCCAACCCCAACCAGTCGGTGTTTTGGGCGTACGTTTCAAAGACAAAGTAATCGATGTAATTTTTGACGTCAAAATGCGCTTCAAAGGCGGTGAAGAAACTCGTACTGTACGGCGATGCGGCCAAGAGTGCCGACGTTCCTTCGAGAAAGTCTTGGTCGGATCCAGCGAGTACAGCGGTCGGTGAAAGGAGATCCACATCGTCTTTTTCGACCAACAATTCATTGGCGATGAAATGCTCGTCTGTTTTTTGTCGCACGCCATAGAGGCCCCAGAATTCTCCGTTGAGGTAGAGGATGGCTGGGCGCCAATTGCTCGCTAAGATGTTCGTGCGTCGAGCCATGCGCGAATACATCGCATCCTGCAATTTGGTTGCCCAGCTATGCTGACCGCCATTGCGCAAATTCAGATTGTTGTAGGAGGTGATTTCCGGTGTGTCGTCAAAAATGGGGTAATCGAAATCGCCGGTATACTCCCCTCGAAAATCGAGGCGAAACGATCGCTGCGGTTCAGCCCTTGACCAGCCCCCGTGGATTTCCAGGTCCAGGTTCTCCTTGAGTTGGGAAGTTCCGCTTGCGTCGAAGTACTCCAGCCGGGCAAACCGTGACCAAGGCTCCCAAAAGTTCGCGCCGAAGTAAGGGTAATCCGGACCTGCATTTGGACCGTCAACATAGATGCCCGTGTTCCAATCCCACAAGTGATCTTCATCGGTGATGATGGAAAAGGTCGGCACTTCGGGCGTGAATTCGTCAATGATGTAAGTGAAGTCATTGACTTCGCTTGGAATGGAATTGCCCTGGGAATCCCACGCCCGAACACTCAGCACGGTGGTGGCATCAAACTCCAATCCTCCTTCAGGGAAAACAGGATCCGCATTGGTCGGGTAATCCCCATTTGTGGTGTAGCGCACCGTTTGCTCTGCACTCGGATTGTCAATTTGTACGGCGAGCGGTGAGTCGTACCAGCCAGATGGGTGGGTGGCTGAGACTTCCGCTTCGAACCCGTCGAAGCAGACGCCATTGTTGGCCTCGCCGGGCGATGGGTTTTCGAAAATGCACCATTCGGAGAGGCTGCCTTCCGGTCGCCCCACGGACAGTCCATAGACGAGGTCAGGATGCAAGGGTAAGGCATCCATTACTTCACCATCAGCATCATACCAAACCACCGATTCACCCGGGCTTAGCTGAAAGGAGGTGTGCAGCAGAGCGTCATACTCTGCCCACCAGGCGGGCGGGCTGGGCCAAGAAGTGTCAAGGCCATCCTTGCGCGTCAATCCCAAAAAAGGTCGAATCGAGAGGTCACTGGATTCAGCTCCGCTGTTGTGCACTTGGACGGCAAACACGTTATCACCTTCTACCAACCAGGAGTTGAATTCTGTTGCATCGAACAAGGATTGTTCAGGTGCGTTGCCTTGGTAAAGATTGGCTTCGACCCACGTATTGGCGAAATCGTTGTAATTGCCCATTACTCCAGACATACTCGCTGAACGCGCTATTTCAATGCCATTGATGTAAGCGATGTATCCATCGTCAAAATCGATTGCGGTGGAGAGATAACCCCAGTCGAGCGGATCGTCGATTGAAAAGGTGCGCCGTAGGAAAATGACATCTGCGTCAACGACCGTAGCGTCGTCTCCATCGCCATAACCAAAGCCTCCAGGTGCGGTATCCCAATCGCTGTCATCGAAACTCGGCAACCGCCAATTGGTGGGGAGATTGGACGTCGGAAGCAAATAGTGCCATTCGTCGGAATCCAATGCAGGGCATTGCCAGTTTTGAGGAACGTACGACTTGTCCTCGCCAGAAGCTAGTATGAGCAACCGCTCACCCGCTTGCAATTCCAATGCGGGCAATTCCCAAGCTTCTTCGAAGTCAAACGAATCGTTGATGCGATGCCCCTGGAGATTTACAGATGCTGCCCCATCATTGCGCAACTCAATCCAATCGTGCGTCGACCCATCTTGAAGTGTCCACCCATCGTTTGCAGAAGCTTCAGAAACTGCGAGTTGCGCGTTCAGCACATTCCAATGGGATGCGCTGAGCAAGATCAAGCTGAGTAATATCAAGAAGAACAGGCCCGCGGATAATCTCATATTCAAAATTAATCCAAAATCAAGTTGAAAGTTGGATTCATCCCTTTATGATAAATAAAAACGCAATCCTCGATTGAAAATTAAATTAAACGTTGCATATTTCGAATGCTAAATCGAAATGAAATGAAAAACTGGAGAAGGCTTACGTTTGCTTGCATTGCAGTAGCTATGATTAGTGTAGCGGCAACGGCACAGCGCAATTGCGGCTCAATGGATGTATTGGAATTGCAATTGGAAGAAGATCCCAAACGGGCCTTCATGATGGATCAAATTGAAACGCATCTGCTCAATATTGAAAACACGGGAGTCCGTGAGGTCAATGGAGTCGTGAATATTCCTGTTGTGGTCCACGTGATTTACAATAATTCTACGGAAAACATTTCGGATGCGCAGGTTCTTTCTCAAATCAACGTACTGAATGAGGACTTTCGAAGGACCAATCCCGATGCGGATGATACCTGGTCGCAAGCCACGGACTCGGAAATTGAATTTTGCATGGCAACTTCGGATCCATTGGGCAATGCCACTTCGGGCATCGTACGCACCTCGACTTCGGTGAGTGCGTTCGGCACGAACGATCAGATGAAATTCGCGAGTTCAGGTGGGGCAGATGCTTGGCCCGCCTCGGACTACTTGAACATTTGGGTCTGTGATATTAGCGGTGGAATTTTGGGCTATGCGCAATTTCCAGGAGGTTCGGCCACAACGGATGGCATTGTCATTGACTACCAATACTTCGGAACCATTGGAACGGCTTCTGCTCCCTTTGATTTGGGAAGAACCGCTACGCACGAAGTGGGCCACTGGCTGAATTTGCGCCATATCTGGGGCGATGGCGGCTGCAACGTGGACGATTTTGTGTCAGACACACCAGCTTCCAACTCGGCCAATTACGGTTGTGCATTAGGGAACTCCGCTTGTGGCAGCGTGGATATGGTTCAGAATTACATGGATTACTCCGATGACGCATGCATGAATTTGTTCACACTTGGACAGCGGAATCGCATGCGAGCGTTGTTCGAGAGTGGTAGTTACCGGTCGAGTTTGCTGAATTCATCGGCTTGTGGTGATGTGGTTGCTCCGACGTGTGATGATGGTCTGCAAAATGGAGATGAGGAAGGGATTGATTGTGGAGGCTCCAATTGCGAGCCTTGCATCTGCGAGGGTGTCGAGGTTACAATGACTTTGAATTTTGACAATTATCCTTCCGAAACGTCATGGCAAATTACCGGTGGAGGTACCGTATTCGCTTCGGGTGGAACGTATGGTTCCCAGCCGCAGATGTCGACATTAAACATCACGGAATGTCTGCCCGAAGGTTGTTACACCGTGACTGTTTTTGATAGCTATGGAGACGGACTTTGCTGTTCTTATGGTGAGGGTTCTTATTTCGTAACGGATGAATATGGCAACGAACTGGCATCAGGAGCATCGTTCAGTAGCTCTTCCTCTGGTAATTTCTGTGTGACAATTGACAACGGTCCGAATCCGACGTGCGACGACGGCATCCAGAACGGCGACGAGACGGGCATTGACTGCGGCGGCTCCTGCGCTGCATGCGCCACGTGCGATGACGGCATCTTGAACGGCGACGAGACAGGTGTTGATTGCGGCGGCTCTTGCGCTGCATGCGCGACGTGCGATGACGGCATCTTGAACGGCGACGAGACGGGCATTGACTGCGGCGGCTCTTGCGCTGCATGCGCGACGTGCGACGACGGCATCTTGAACGGCGACGAGACGGGCATTGACTGCGGCGGCTCTTGCGCTGCATGCGCCACGTGCGATGACGGCATCTTGAACGGCGACGAGACGGGTGTTGATTGCGGCGGCTCCTGCGCTGCATGCGCCACGTGCGATGACGGCATCTTGAACGGCGACGAGACGGGCATTGACTGCGGCGGTCCTGACTGCGAGCCGTGTCAGACTGGACCATGTTCATATGGCGACATCGATGTGGAGAATTTTGAGAGCGGCTGGGGCATCTGGAATAGCGGAGGTTCCGATTGCAGACGAAACCGTCGAGATCGGAATTTTGCGAACGGAACGTATTGTGTCCGTCTGCGGGACAATTCTTCTACCTCGGTGACCTACACGGATGACTTGGATCTTTCGGGTTACGAAGAATTGACCGTAGGATTTGGATTCATTGCGAATAGCATGGAGAATGGTGAGGACTTCGTCCTGGAATATTCAACCAATGGCGGCAACCAGTTTACGACGGTGGCGACGTACATCCGCGGCGTGAACTTCTCAAACGGACCGAGCTATTCGGATGAGGTAGTTATTCCAGGTCCTTTCTCAAGCAGCACGGTCATTCAATTCCGATGCGACGCTTCTGCCAATAATGACAAGATTTACTTGGATGACATAGCGATTTCAGGCTGTACTTCCGGCGGAAGATGGAGCGCTCCTGTTACACCATTGACAGAGGCTGATCTATTGGCTACTCCTTCTCCATTTGGAATGCTCAATCTTTATCCGAACCCGGCAAGCGATGCGATCCAGTTGGATTTCGTTCTGTATGAAGACACTCAATTCGAGTGGATGATTACGGATATGCAGGGACGTGTTTTGACCAATGCATTGGGAGAAGGACTTCGCGGTGAGCAACAACTTCATATTGAAGTTAGTGGCTGGCCAGAAGGAACGTATTTGCTGTTCTTGCGATCAACAAATGGAGCGCACACGAAACGCTTCATGATTCAACGTTAACTCTCCGAAGAGAAAATAGACGGGCCATGTGAAAGCATGGCCCGTTTTTTTTGCGACCTTTCTCGGTATGGCATCCAAGATTCGCAACGTCGCACCTTTCTTTTGCATTCTGTTGCTTTTGGCTTGCGCTGGAAGGGAGGAAGCGAACGTTGAAGGAGAGGCGGACCGCCAACGGCCGATCGTTGACTCCTTGAACAATGAGTCGTCAGCCAGTCAAGGTTGGAAGGAACCCATGCTTTATGTCTTAGGCACGCTTCAAGACGGGGGTGCGCCGCACATGGGCTGTGATCGCCCGTGTTGCCGTAATTTATTTTTACGTCCCGCTACCGATCGAAAGGTCGTTTCGTTGGGAATTGCAGATTTCAAATCGGGTTCGGGTCAGTTGGCGATGTTTGAGGCCACGCCAGATGTGGCGAGCCAATGGCACGCATTGCAGTCGCTTTCCGGACTGGCCGACGTGTTGCCATCCATCTTTTTGACCCATGCTCATATTGGTCACTACTCGGGCTTGATGTTTTTAGGTCGTGAAGTGCTCGGTGCAACCGGCATTCAGGTGCATGCCATGCCGCGGTTTCGGCAGTTTTTGCAAACCAATGGACCTTGGGATCAATTGATTTCGCTCGGTAATATTGTGGTCAATTCACTTGCTGAGGATTCGATCGTCCAAGTAACGGAGCGGGTTCAAACCCTCCCCATCCGGGTTCCGCACCGCGACGAATACTCGGAAACGGTAGGCTATCGGATCATGGGACCCAACCACACTGTCTTATTCATTCCAGACATTGATAAATGGGAGCGATGGGAGCATGATTTGAAACACGAACTGTCTTTGGTGGATCGTGCTTACCTGGACGCTACTTTTTTTGACGCATCTGAAGTCGGATACCGCGACATGTCTGAAATTCCGCACCCTTTCATGGTGGAGACAATGGATTTCCTTGGTGCATTGAGTGCGGCCGAAAAATCCAAGGTCCATTTCATCCACATGAATCACACCAATCCGTGTTTAAGTGATACGTCATTCGCATACCGTCATGTAGTTGCTTCTGGTTTTCACATCGCTCGGATGGATGACGCTTACCCTTTGTGATTCATTGCGTTAATCCGTACCTTTTTCAAGATGGACCATTCCAATGCACTAATCAGCAATGTGGCTTCTTGCAGAGACATGCGGTTTTCTGCGATCGCACTCTTGATTGCATTTAGCTTGATCAGCTGTGAAAAGGAGAACCCACCCCTGCAGGAGGAGGAAGAGGTGCAACAAGCCTTGGAACCCGAGTTGCCAGCGACGCCATTCCCATACAGTACACAGGCTTTTCCGGAGGAATGGTTGACCGATCCCGCTTTGCAGTTATTTGGGAATATCGGCTCTGGTATCGAGGTCACCGATGCGGGGGCGACGCTCGGTCGCGTGCTATTTTACGATCCTTCTATGTCTGCAGATGGCACGGTGAGTTGTTCTTCTTGTCACGCCCAAGCCAATGCCTTTGCGGATAGCGAAGCAAAGTCGGTAGGAGTATCGGGTGTGCCCACCGTGCGAAATGCCATGGGGCTTTTCAATTTTCGATACCAACGACGGTTTTTCTGGGACATGCGTACAGTTGGATTGGCGCAACAGGTTCTAGAACCCATTGCTCATCCGGATGAAATGGCGCTGAGCCTGGCAGAATTGCCTGTGCGACTCATGGAGCAACCTTATTATGCGGCGTTATTTGAAGCGGCATTCGGTTCTGAGGAGATCAATTCGGATCGCGTGGCTTCTGCACTGGCTCAATTCCTCATGTGCATGCGGTCCTATTCGTCGCGGTATGATGCCGGTCGCTCGAATGGATTTGTAAATTTTTCGGAATCGGAAACCATGGGGAAGGACTTGTTTTTCAACGGTGATACCCGATGCAATCAATGCCATAGCGGATTGAATTTGTTCTCGACACAACCCTTTGTAAATGGCCTCGAGTTGGATTATGCGGCAGCTGGAGACGGGGGCATCGGTTCGTTGAGTGATGATCCTTATGATGATGGACGGTTCAAAACGGTTTCCCTGCGGAACATCGGATTAACGGCACCTTACATGCACGATGGTCGGTTTGCAACGCTGCATGAAGTGATTGACTTTTATGCGGATGGCATTCAGCATCATCCTTATCTAGACGAACGTTTGAGCGTCAATGGCTTTGGTGTTCCTGGACAAGAGCCTTACCAGTTGAGCCTTTCGGCAGAGGAACGGTCAGCGCTGGTCGATTTCCTGATTACTTTCGATGATACTTTGATGACCACCAGCGAATGGTTGAGCAACCCTTTTTAGCGCGTTGATTTTTTGTTTACATTGAGCACCAATGCATTGCGAAGCAATGAAACGCCCACATCACCAACAATCCCGAAGTTTTCTGGCTTCTATTGTCTTTCTGTTTTTTTTGGGTATCCAAACGATTGCAGCACAGACCATCAGTGACTGTTCGGGAGCTGTTTTTCTCTGCGGGGATTTGTACACGGAAACAGAGGCCACATTGAATACAGGCGATATTTATGAGTACACGGGTGCTTGCAATGCGAGCTTGGAGCAAAGCAGCTTGTGGTACACGTTCACGGTTCAGGAGGATGGCTTATTAAGCTTCATCATCGATCCGTTGAATCCGATGGACGACTATGATTGGGGTATGTTTGACATTACCACCGGCGGATGTGAGGGAATTGGGACGCCCATTCTGTCTCCAGAGGTCGGTTGCAATTCCTTTGGCCTGGCCCCTACCGAGCCCAATGGTGCGACCGGTATTTCCACTGCCAATGGAGGAACAGGTTCGAGCAATGGCCCGGGCAATTTCAATGGTCCCGCGTTCAACGCTGACTTGCCCGTTCAAGCGGGCGAAACCTACGCTTTAGTCGTGATGAATTGGACCAACAGCCTCGAAGGGTATACCATCGATTTTAGCCAGTCTACGGCGAGTTTGTACGATGAAGTTCCACCCGCTCCGGACGCTTGCGTGACCGATTGTGGATTGCAGCTTTATACGGTTACGCTCGACGAATCGGTGTTGCTTTCCACTGTGGAGCCGGAGGATTTTGAGTTGGAAGGCCCAGCCGGGGAATTGTACACATTTAGCAGCGCGACGGCTTTGGATCTCGCGGGTGATTTGGCTTCGGTGTTTGAGCTCGAATTGGATGGAACAATCGTCACCAGCGGGGCCTATCTGCTGCGTTTGACGGATCAGGCCAATGGCATAGAAGATCCATGCGGAAACATCGGTGAAGGATTTGCCGCTTTGGATTTGACCGTCCTGGAACCGCCATTGGGCTGGGACGCCCAAGAGGTCATACTCTGTCCTGATGACAATGCCTCCCTGTCGGTGAATTCGGTCGTGACGCAACCTACGAATACAGCCTACACCTACTTGTGGTCATATGATATGGCCGGCGCCCCCATTGTAGCCGAAGGTGCGGGAATGGAAACAATGGGCGATGGAACGTACAGCGTGGTCATATCGACAGTCCCCGCATGCTACTTGGGGGAAGGCTCATTCGTCGTTCTAACGGAAGAATGCAGTCTGACCCTTCCAAATGTGATTACCCCCAGCAATGGAGACGCACTGAACCAGGCGTTTTATGTGGAGGGATTGGATGCTTATCCCGGCAGCTCTATTCGCATCTTCAACCGCTGGGGTGAATTACTATACTCATCCCAAAACTTTGGTGCTTCAGCCGGTTGGGCGCCAAATGCCGATGAGGCATCAGAAGGCACTTATTACTACGAACTGCGCATCCTCCAAGGCAATGATGATTTGATCATCAATACGGTTGAAGGGGAACAATCGTATGCTCCGAGCGACAATCCTGTGCGGGTGATTACAGGGTCATTCTCATTGCTGCGTTAACGCAGTCGAGCATTAGCGAACGACCAAACGTGTGGGCATGCTTGATCCGAATTGCACGAGGTACACACCGGAAGTCAGATGACCAATGAGAATGTCTTGCGTCATGGAAGCAATGGATTCCCGCAAGACGATGCGACCGCTCGCATCCCGCAGTACCAATTCTTGTCCAATGGATCGGATGTCCTTGACCTGGATTGCAATGCGTGAGTCTGCCGGATTAGGGAAGATGTGGCACAAGGTTTCGGCTGTTGCCAATTCTGTGATGCCTACGCCCATTGCATTCAATAGTCCTGTAAATTCTTGGAAGTAGAGGTTGGCAAGGCGCTCATCGTGAATGACCAATGTGTTTTCATCGTTGGTCGTTTCAGCGGTGGTTGACCAGTTGTGTGAACCGGTCACCACTGTGGGATCAGAGAGGGGTTCACTTTGATCAACAATGCAATATTTGTGGTGCAACTGTCCAGAAATGCCAACGTGCGAATAGACTTCGATTCCTGCATCCACCAAGGTCTCAAATTCAGACCCCGTCGACCCCGCGTCTTCCATTGCTCCTCGTGGATTCACGAACAAGCTTGAACCGGCTTCGATCACCGCAGCCCCGAGATCATTTCGCGTAAAGGCGAGGGTAGCAAATGAGAAGTCGTAATCTGTGGATTCGATGGCGTCGAGAATAGCGGAAGTGGTTCCGTCAGTGGGAGAAAAGTACAGTTCTACGGGGCTTCCTCCAATGATGAATTTCTTCGGTGTATTGATGGTCTTTGAAGGACCGAATTTCGCATTGGACGGGTCGGGCTCCATGCCATTGGATCCCCACATCTCCTCAAATTCGAGCCGGTACGCACGCGCCAAACTTTGATCGCCCAAAATGATCACGTTGTTGGGGTCTGTATTGAGGTTGCCCGTGGTGAAGTTGGTGGAGCCGGTCAATACAAAGGCGCGCTCGGTGTTGTCGGCATCGCCAACAATAAATTTATTGTGCATTCCGCTGCCTTCGCCGTCCGTTCGGAAGTGGACAGGCATGCTTTCATCGATGGCACTCAGGCCCAAGTTCGCGTTCTGCCCTTCTGCGATGTAACGGACTTCAACGCCATTGGAGATCGCCAAATTGATGGCCGCTTCAATCGCGGAATTGTTCAAATTGTATGCTGCAATTTCCAACGTGTTTTGAGCCGTTCCGATGTACGCCGCAATGGTGTCATTGGTATTGGTCCCTAAGGTCTGCGCTTCCTCTATGGTCGCAACGCTGTTGTCGACTTCCCTCGTGAAATAGGCTCGCATGTAGCCTGGAGACTCAGAGACTGTTGCATAGGGACGGATCGTTGAGGCGGTGGAGTCCTCGCCTGCAATGGACAAAACACGAGCGTAGTAAATGGTTCCCGCTTCGAGGGATTCCAAGCCGATGGTGTGATTGAGCACCTGCTCGTCCACTACAATTTCCATCCCAAGGTCTGGGGTCAGTCCGTATTCCACATGGGAATCGCCCAAAACATCAGTGGACCAGTTCAAATCAAAACTGCTCGTAGTGATGTTGGTCTGGTCGACCTGTGTGCTCAGATTGATTGCAGAGGTGGGGACGAGGTCCTCACTTCCACGGGGAAGGAGCTGATAGCCTCCAAACCCATCGAACGTAAATTGAGAGATGATGCCGTAGAGGTCTACTTCGCCTGCGGGCAAAACCTGACCCACCAATTCGTTGTCATTCCGCACATAAATGATTCCGTCTTCGCCGCTCGCGTTGAAGCTGAACGTGCTATTGCCCGTGATGACTGTTCCTCCATTGGTGAATACCGCTCCTTGGATGTAGACGATTTCGCCTTCCAGGTTTTCGCCCATCTCAGCTGGCGTGATGACCTGCGCTTCGGGAAGAGGATTGCCTGTTGAGATGACTTCGACTTGCGTGATGCCATCGGGCCCCACTTCAAGCAAACCATTGTACTCGCTCAATTCAGCGGTCATGGTCAATTCGTCGCCCGGTTGTGGGTCAGCAAAGCCATTTTGGGACCAGTCTCCGCCGGGATAGAGGGCGATGCCGGCAGTTTCATCCTGCAAGTAGCGGACAATTCCCAAGTTGCCGTCGGAGGTCACAATGCCCGTGACGGTGACAGTTTGCCCTACGCCATAGTTGGTGCGAGCGTCCAAGATGTCGGTTTGACTCCACAAAGTGGAAGCGACAAAAATCAAGGAGATGGAGAGGAGTGATGTTTTCATGTCAATCGAGATGGTTGGGTTAGAAGCGGATGCGAACAGATAAATTGGTTCGGAATCCATACCCCATGTAGACACTAGCGGAGCCAGCGTCGAAGTTGTTTTCACTGAAGGCGTATTTGCGGTCGGCGTCTGT
>Ga0115567_10003685_pt1 | contig 15029 bp, 19 predicted proteins | sample COGITO_mtgs_1204_2_FD_88679 | JGI IMG/M metagenome (GOLD analysis project Ga0115567, IMG submission 88679) | Pelagic marine microbial communities from North Sea - COGITO_mtgs_120412 | ecosystem: Environmental > Aquatic > Marine > Epipelagic | place: Germany:Helgoland, sampling site Kabeltonne... | reverse complement strand
CGATTGAAACCGGTCCGGTGTTGGTCACTGTTCGTGCGTTAGAAGACTTGTCCAGGATGGACGCATCGCCCGCCTCGGGCATTAATAAAAGTTCTACATTATTGAAGAGTGAATCTGTCTCACCACCCGCTGGAGGAGCAGTTCCAATTCCTAAATAAGATCTTGCTGTCATTTAACTGTCTTTCTTATATCTACTATTTATTTCATTTTAAGATTTAGAGAACAGTGGGAACGGACTGAAGCCAGACGTGTAGCGCGCATCGCCCAATGTAAGACGGAACATAGCGACCTTACCAGCGAAGACACGGAAGCTTGGTAACGACCACATACCAAGAAGGAACGCCGTCCAGTTGACTGACCCGACGTCGGTGCTGTTGGTCTTGGAGGCCTCTTCATGACCATCACAGAAGACACGGGAGGTTGACCCGGATCTGGTAAATGCCCAATGGTGATATCCGCCAACGTTCCACGTTACTCCGCTGGCACTAGAAGCTACATCCTGATTATTACACTCTGCATCGACTGCGCCGGGGTAACCGAGTGGACCAAGGGTTGTATCGTAGAACCAAGGAAAGTTAAGTGTGGATCCTGAGTTGCTTACTGTCCCGGCTCCGGTCATGCTTCCCTGGCCCGAGGTTGTGTTGGTACACGAGGCGATGGTCTCGATACAGAAGTCCCCTGTGCCGGGTTTAAGACCAGCATCGTCCGAGAAGGTGAGGTAGTAGTAGTTGGTCACAGTCCCAAAGTCCATCGCATAGCCCGTGGGGCTATTAACATCCGACACGATCGAAACCGGTCCGGTGTTGGTCACCGTTCGTGCGTTAGAAGACTTGTCGACAATAGTTGCGTCACCATCTTCTGGCATTAATAAAAGTTCTACATTATTGAAGAGTGAATCTGTCTCACCACCCGCTGGAGGAGCAGTTCCAATTCCTGTATAAGATCTTGTTGTCATTTAACCGTCTTTCTTATATCTACTTTTTCTTCAGTCTTTGTTGGCAAACTACCAGGAACTAAATCATGACCTCACCCCACCAGCTCTGCGAGACGGTTCGGCACGAGGAGCGTCGATATCGTCGGGTCGTACGGGGTGTAGCCGATGCTCACGACGAGACGACTAATCGCCCCGTCCCAATCGTCGCCGGCATATCCCTCGCCGACGATCAGGTTGCCGGTGGAAGACCCGAGCGCCGTCGCGTCACTGGCCGTCCCGTAGCGCGTGCCCCCAACGAAAATCCCCCAAGCGCCCGCTGCGTTCCGACACGCCGCGACATGCGTCCACGTCGACTGTGCTGGCACATTACCATTGCCGGAATGGATGACGTTCGAAACCCCGTCGAGCAGTGCAATCGATTGAAACGTTTGGTCGTAGCAGAACCGCCAGCCCGTCGTTCCGTTTGGCCCCCACGAAACAATGTTTCGTGTCGTCGTCGGGGATGCCAGCGCCAAGTCGCTATAGACAAACGCCTCGATGCACGCGGCTGTATTCGCCGGCATCGCGCCGAGGAAGTTTGAATAGGTCGCGTTATCGTTGGTTCCGTCGAGTTGCAACGCGTTGGTCGCGAATGAGGGCGCCCTTGATGAGTTGATCGCGGCGTTGCCGCCAAGGGCAAACAGGGTGCCGGCGGCGTCGAAATTGGCGATCAACGCCACGGCCTCGTCAACCGCGACACCACCAGCTGGAGGAGCAGTTCCAATTCCTGTATAAGCTCTTGCTGTCATTTAACGGTCTTTCTTATATCTACTTTTTCTTCAGTCTTTGTTGGCAAACTACCAGGAACTAAATCTGGACATTGACCATTTACTTCATCTGGTAATGGTTGTGCTCCAGTGACCAATTCATTACATCTCAGAGCATCCTTTGTAGCTCTATTTATCTTTATGTTCCATTTGACTGGATCTTCTATTGCTTTTCTACCAATGTCACGCGCTTGTCCGTTAGAGTCTGTATCAAACTTATTATTTAGATTAACTACATTCTGTTCAGCGGCAATTATCTTGGTATTCAACTCTTGTTGAATTTCAGCCATCTTTTGAATGTCTGCTTGCATTCTCTCCATTGTTACCTTTTGTTCTTCTGCTACTTCTAATGCGCGCTGAGTTTTTTGCTCTTGTGCTTCAAGTTTAGCTTCAAGCATTTGCGTATAGAAGTAACCACCGGCGCCTAATCCACCGATGATTAACAGAAGAATTAAAGGAACTAAGATACGAGACATTACGCATCAGCGCCTTTAACTTTGTTCTTAACCCATGCGATTGAACTAGAAACCCAAGCTGGTTGTGGTAATACGTTCCAACCAACTAATAGACCTACGACTAGCCAAAACCAGCTAATGTGATCCAATACTGCTCCGATCCATTCTAGCATTTCTTTCTCCTTAATCTTCTAACCAAGTTAATGCAGCGCCCGCTCTATTTATATTAGAATTAGATTTTACTGTTATTACAATTTCATTATTGGGTGGAATTACTATTCTCAAATCATCTAGGTTTACAATTTCTGAAGCATTATCAGAAAGTAAAATAGAAAATAATGGTACTAAACCTGTTGTTGTTACACTTGTTTCTGTTGTACTATATGACGAAGCAGATTCATTTCCTCTTGACAACCAAGCCAGATTATCAACGGTTACAGGATTATACCACATCGTTACTGTGAGTGGTGCTCCAGCTGCTGTTGTGCCACCAACACTGAGTGACTTTAATATCATCTCTCTCGTGTTAATTTTATTAGAGTGAATAACGTTATTTTTAAGACCCAGAACAGTCCATTCTGTACCAGAACTCATTCCTGTAGTTCTAGTATATGTAGCAGAAGTTGGTAGTGTTATAGATGATATTAATCCTTCTACAGCGCCCATCATTGATGCACCTTGAACTATAACATTCGTCCCAGTTCCACCGAGACTTGCTGCCACATAACCAATTTTTAATGAAGGATTATCAATATGTACATCTGTATTTTGATTAGAATAATGAATATGGTGAAAAAATATCATATCACCATTAATTGGATTCTCTACCGCGAATCTCATTTCACCAGCGCCCAACCAACGAAAATTTATTTGATACACATTTAATTTTTGTGGATCTAATAATACACCACTTGGACCATTTCCATCTAACTTATCTATATTGAACGATGTTTGTGGTATCCAAGTAGCTGTTGTAGATATTCCCGTTTGTATAGTACTATTTGTTGTAGAGATTGTTGCTGTGCTAGACATAGAATAAGCACCGCCTTTAACACCAAGACTTCTAGAAAGAAAACAAATCTTCGTATTATCATATTCAGGTATCCATGCTGCGGAGAAACTGTTGTCTAATAAAAGACCTGCACTAAGTGAAGCAATTCTATCACCTAATGTAGTACCAGATACTGTAACTGCGGCGTATGATGTTCCATTAAGTTCAACAGTAACATCTCCAGCATCTAGTGTTGTTATTTGAACTACGTGAATATGAGCTTTACCGCCATTTTCTCTTAGAATACCAAAAGACGTGCCATCATATCCTACTTGAAGTGCTTGTTCTTGTGCGAAAAACCCTGCTCTTTGTGTATATCCTGCGGTTCCTGTATGAAACTTTGCCGTAAATCTACACAAAGCTCCTTGTCCTGGGCGATATCTAACAGCTCTTCTAGAACGAATAACACCATATCCTCCTATGCCAGATTCTGTGCCAACTTGCATAAGAGTAGGAGTTGTATTAGCGGTACCACTAGCAGCACCAACAAATGTTTCGAATTTATTTGACGTTAATCCGTAAAGACCATCCAACTGAATTACTGGTGTAATAGGTATTGATATAAGTTCACCAAATGCAGATTTATGTGTTGCACCTTCACCTAACAAATTACCGTATTGATCTGCTCGAATGTGTACTTCATGACGAGTCGATTGACCATCATATTCTTGTATATCTTTACGCCACTGAGCCATTATGCAGTCCTAATCATAGAGAACGTCTTGCGACCTACCGTATTTGCCTGTACCTGATTTTTCTTCTTGTAGTTTTTAATCACTTTCTTTCTCATTGGTGGATCTTCACCAGGACCAGCGCCAGCAATATTACCACCACCTACAGCATTAGCAGGGGCGTCTTCATTCATTAAACTCAACAAAATTCTCTTATTTTCATTCTTAAACTCATAAAATTCACTTTCTGATATGTAAGTCACTCTCTTATCTTTAGGTTTATTCCCTTCTTTGATAAGAAATAGTGCTGCGGCAAATGTCGTAAACTTACTTTCTACTCCAACTTTAGATAGAAGTCTTTTGAGATTGAATATCAAACGATCATAATAAGTCATTGCGTTCTTCTCTTCTGAAGAAGACGCTTTCTTTAATTTCTTTCCTTTCTCATCAATCAGTCCTAACCGAAAAGCCTTAGTTTCGTTGAAAGGTGTTGACAATCTTTTTATGAACTGATATACTAAAAATAAATCTACTGTCTGTGACATTAAATATTCCTTAATTTTTCTATCACATGTTCATCTAACTTAATATTAGATGTATAATATATATTATTATTTTCATCCAATATTTTTTTAGGCATTCTTCTTATTAAAATAAGAAATGGTGCAACATAAGATAGATACTTTTTCATTTTAAAGTAAATCATTCTAGTACACGCTTCATTTTCAAACACATTGTATAAAATGACAATATGATTAAGAATCAATCTTTCTTTTAATTCACCACCTTCAGCATGTCTTTTTATAAGTCTTTTCACATATTTTAATCTATTGAAATCTTCATAAAATTCTTCCATATCTACACAATTAGGATTATTATAATACTTAGCAGCATATAATTCCAAATTCAGATCAGTTAAATTCATGTCATATAGATTACTGTATTTGCGATAACTGTTGAGACAAACAACATTGTTCCTATATAAAATTCCACCCATGAATGTCCTAGTTTACCTCCAAATGGTGCATGTTCAGCGGGATTTAAATCCTTTAGATAAAACTTTTTATGTTCGACAACCCATAACAATGGTGCTAATAATGTTAAGACAACACAAGGTAAAGCCATCATTGGATTGACAAAATACCATAGTGCGGCGGGAATTAAAAATTGAGCCATTCTCATATATAGACCAGTTAAGTCTCTACTAAATGAAGATTTTTCTGTAAAGAAAATATCTCTAATCTGCCAACCTAATTCATCGTCTGGTCTGTCATTACGGCCAAGATCCATTTGTCTGCCCCATCCAGTAGTTTGGGCAGCAAAGAATGCTAAAAATCCAATAACTGCTAAACTAGAACCAACAAGACCTAAATCTTGTTTGTTACAAATTATCGCCGTCATTGATAATAAAAGAAATAAAGGTGTGCCCAATAGAGTAAGGGGTCTGGATTTACCCAGAAACCCCCAACTCTGTTGATTGGGTATTGAACCGCCTCTATATGACCAAGTAACAAATAACGGTAAAGCTAATAATAATGATAACAAATAATATGACATTTATTTCTCCTTATGAGAACACTGATAAAGCTACCCTTTTAATCACCGTATTTGATGTACACAAATAGAGATAGTTTGAATCCCAGAAGATAGAACCATCATGGGGTCTATCAGTGGTAGGAGATCCAAACTCGGTTGTTGAGTTATTTGTTCCTGGTGTTTTACTTGTCTTGATTGTGATACGATTAGTAGCACCAACAATCTGAGACATTGTAGTTGTACCAGTCACTACAACGTTTGATGTGAAATTAACATTACTACCAGTAAATGACCCATTAGCGGATACCGTCAAACTTCCTGTGATAGAAGTATTTGACGGTAACGCGCCTAGGAGAGTCTTTACGGTAATCGACTTGCTTACAGGCGTTCCATTAGGATCGTCCACAATAAGAAGAAGGTCTTCATCATTGGGACTTGTCAAAGCTGTAAGCTGTGATACCTTCTTATCTGCCATTAGTTATATCCTTATACGCCTTTTGGGCTAACCTGGAAGTTAGTAACGCGAGTGCCGGCACCATTAGTAAGGTTATTAGCGACAGCGCCAGTAATTGTAACGTTAGCAGCATAAGCAACACCTTCTTCTGGGTTGTACAGTGGCATACCAGTTACAGATATCGCTTGTGCATTAACATGATATGTAGCCTTAACAGAACCAGATCCACCTTGTAGAGCAGGCATTGTAAATACCAGTGTATTATTAGCACCAATTAGATTAGATGCTGTTTGTGCGGTAAATCTAGCAACACCATTATTACCACCGGCGGTGTTAGAAAGATTAATTGATAATGCGTTACCACTATTCTTAAACTTAATTGGTCCGTTGAATACAACATAAAGGTTTGCAGACACGTTAGCAGAAATAACGCCATTAGCGTTTAACTTTACATACACTTGTGCGATATCTGTTTTACCTAGATGTGTATTGGATGTGTAGTAAAATCCTGAACCTGGAGCAGCCGCGACTAAAACTTCATCGATAGTGCGGGTACTACCATGCATATCAGTTTTATTTTGACGACGAACCCAACCTACTCTAGTTGCAATAACATTTCTCTTAGAAGCCAAATTATCGGCTTCTGGGAATGGTTGATAACCAGCAACAATACCAGCTACAGTATTAGCGCCTGATGCAACGGCTGTACTTTCTCTTCTAAAATCCCAACTTGACATTTATTTTCCTTTCTCTTTTCGGATTTTAATCAATTATCCTACTCGGCATAATATAAATTATTTAGAAGCAATAAATCTCTGACATACTTCTAAACTTGATGATTTCTTTACTTCTCTACCATTATATTGAACAGTCCAGAATGAACCATTCTTTTCTAGAACATACTCTGAGTTAGTTGATACAGTTTCTGGTTGAACAACTGAAATTTCTTCTACAACTTCTTCTTCAGTTTCAGCAAAATATACATTCGCTTCTGCTTCTAAAACCTGTTGTACTAGTTTCCACTTTGATTCGCGTCTATCTAATTCAATACCAAGAGTTCTCCCACGATCTTCTAACTCTTTTTTTGACATTTTTTTCAATTCACTTTCTGACATTACTTTCTCCTCAATCTAAGTCTAATGGATTTTTTGGCTTTTCAATTTTACCTTGTTGAGCCATTTTAAAATGTTTCAAGCTTTTATGGGCGCTTCTCATTAATCTACCTTTATCGATAGAAGATTTTTGTTTATTATATGCTATCATAAATTGTTGTGCATCTCTACTAGAAACTTGTGATGACGAACCGTCTAAGAAGTTTACTTTATTACCATTTAGAGAAATTGCTTTCCTCATTTGCATAACAAAGTTAGAATCAGAGGATACATCATCTTCTTTCTTTGGCCGTCCACGAGCTTCATCAATTTCTACTTCTTCTTTCATCGCTTGTTTTGTAGCAGTTGCATACATAACATCTTTCCAACGATCGCCATAACGTTTTTTCAGATCACCACTGTTTTTCTTCATACCTTTAACAATTTCTTCACGCTTCTTCATCTGAACATCAGACATTTCATGAAGCGATGACAATGAATCTCTGACTTGCGCTTTCAATTTAAGACCAAAAGTTGTCCCCTTTTCCCATTCCGCGTATGCTTGAGAAGGACTAATTTTTCTAACTTTCATCAAAGAATGAATTTTAGAAACTGCATTTCTTACTGCTGAATCTTGAGCGAGTTTAAGTGTTTTTGGTTCTTCATCAAGTTCAACTTCTTCTCTGACATACTTTCCACTTACAGTCATTTGCCATCCTAGATCCGAAAGTGCCTTGTGCATTGCCTTACTATGATCGTCGACAGTAGATATATTCATTTTTTTAACTTTTTGTTTTGCTAAAGCAACTACACGATCTGGAACACCAACATAATTGTCACCTCTAATAATATGTTTTGCTAATCCTTCATCAAGGTCAACTTCTTCTTTCATACCACAAGAACCTTCGTGGGCCTTACCGCACATCTCACAAACGGTCTTTTCCTTTAATGCTTTCGTAATCTTCTTCCGACGATCTAATGCAACCATCTTATCGGATGGATGATATGTCCCATGACGCTTCTTAATCAATTCTTGCGCCCATTCTTTACCAACATCTCTATGGATATCCATATGAGTCCGACCTAGTTTGTCGGTCGCAGCCCCCGTTTTCTTGTACTTTGCACGCCACTTTTCTGCGTCGGCGGCGGCTTTCTTCGCATAGTCAAGTAGCTTATGTGTTGAAAGCTCGTCCAGCGCACCAAGGTCAACTTCTTCTTTTGCCATCATTGTACGAGCATCGTCCATTGATGGTTTAGTGTCGATCTTGTCAGGTTTATCACTTACCTCATCATCTTTCTTTTTCTTTTTCTTTTTGTCGTTCTTACCGTCGCCATCCATATCGTTCTTTTGAGCACCGGTCATTTCATCTTCGTCATCTTCCATATCATCATCGTCATTATCATCGTTCTCTTTGACCTTGGTGGCTTCTTTCATTGTCTTCTTTACGGCTTTACGACGATTGTGTAGATACTCATCTGAACTATCTACATCACCATCGTTATCAATGTCTTTGTCTTTACGATCAGCATGAGAACCCTTTAATGCCTTCGCATCTACAGGATCTAACGCTTCTTTCTTGCTTTTACCCGTCATAATTTCTGTGACGACTTTAACAAGATCATCGGGGCTATTAAAGAGATTCTTAGGGAACATTTTATTTCTTCTTTTTACTATGCATGTGGGATTCGGATTTGGTGATTTCAATGTCTTTAGTAGAAACCTTCTCTGTTAGACCATTGCGAAAAACAACTGTATACCACTCAACTTGACCATTCTCATCTGGATCCGCATGTTGTTCAGAGATAGTAATACCCTCGCCATATTCTTCATGTACTACATGAGTAGCACAATCATGCATGGTATCTTTAACATCTTCGCCGTCTTTTTTCTCTTCTATTTTTACTAATTTGTCGGAAATCATATCATCAAGTTGTCCAAACTCTTTATCCGTAAGCGCACCCGTTTGTTTATATACACGTTCAAAAGATTTTTCAAGTTTCTTTAAATCTTTAGCACTTTTTGCTTTCTTGATACGAGCAACAGCAGATTTGAAATTTGAAGCATCTTCATCAAGGTCAACTTCGGTTTCTTCACGAAGATAACGACGACCTGTGGGTGTTAGAATGTAAGACATTTTTATTTCCTCTATGTTTTTCTATTATTTATATTATCCTGCACTCTGATTGATTAGATAGTCTCTAGCAGAGTTTAGATGGTCTCCGGCTACTGCAATTTTGTTTGTTAGCCAAGTTGGTAGTGAACTCTCTTTGTCCATAGCCTGTAGTACTTCTTGTAGTTGTTGAGCATCTTCAGCGAGAGACTGTAGTTTAGTAATCATACTAACAACATCAGTATGTCCGTCTTCTTGTAGATAACTGTGCCCATCCCTAAACAGACTTCTTATAGTGTTTTCCAGACTTTTCATATTTTTCTAACCTTAATACTAGTTTTGTTGAACCTTTTATCAATCTGTGAAATACCATTTCTGGTATATAAAATTCATCACCTACATGCATTTCAGTTGGTAACTCATCTTCATATTGTAATGACCAACCTTCACCTTCTAATACATCTATGTGTCTATTTTCTTTATCTCTATGCCAAACTAAATCATCTTCATTTGGGTTATCAAATGTTCTAATATCACCATTATCAGTATATATTACCAAAAGAAGGATCCGCCGCCACTTAACCCAAGGCTCTTTGCATAATAAGGAAGACGACAAGCCCAATACGCCGCTGTTGTTTTATCATTTTGCATATGACATCTATGTCTTGCTGCAAATGACTTTCGTGCTCCAGGATCATTGAGTTTTACCTTTAGCCCTGTTGTATCTCCCCAAGTCACTTTCTTAATATTCTTAGTTGATGGATCTCTCACATAAACATAATACTTCTTAGGTCCACCTCTTTTTGGTTTGTTTAATTCTGGTGTCTCTTCTTCATCTATCATAGGAAAGTCTAGAGGAACATCAATACCATCTACTTCAGCAAAATTTCCAATATCACTATTAAGAAAATCTTCGTCAAGAGGTGTAAGTTCTAGACCCTCTTCTTCATATCTTCTACGAACTTCATTAATTACTTCAAAGTATTTTTCTGAACCATATCTAAAAATAGATTCGGCAAAAGGAATATCTTTTGCAATATGATACTTAATAGATTCTGAAATTAAATGATTCTTAAATGTCGTCATTATCTTCCTCCTCCTCATCTACTAAAACTGAAGGATGCAAAGCAAATCCTGCTTGAGTCTTAATACCTAGATCTTTAGCGAAATAGGTAACACCAATACCAGAAGTCGTTGCCATCTCAAAAGATTCATTTAAGTCTTTTTTAAATAAGTTTTCAAACTCTTCATTTCTACTTGTCATTCTATTCTTTGTACGGGCATCTCTAAGTCTTGATGCATCCATTTCTCTATCGTGTTTTCTTTTAATGTCTTCTTTTTCTCTGGCATGTCTTGCTTTTGTTGCATCCATAACATCACCTTCATTAGTTTCACCTGGAGTATCTTTTTTATACTTCTTGGTTACTTTATCACTACCATACTCACCAGCGCCACCTTCTTCAAATTGAAGAGAGAACTTCTCATCAATGGATAGTTCTTCTTTACGAACATTCTTCCACAAATCAGCATCAGCAGTTGTTCGTGTCTTGCCGCCGGTGATAAATGAATTCACACGAGCATATGCCCATTGTTGTGGTGTAGTACCTGGACGATGACCTGTACGCCACGCCGCCATACCTCTATCATATACTTTCTTTAGAATACTATAAGAGATACCAGACTTCTCTGCTTTCTTCTGTAGACCTTCTAAAGAGTTCTCTTCAAGATACATATATTGCACAAACTCTTCATTGATGCCTCTAGCAGACTTAGCTTGACTAATCCAGTTTTGTGCAAATTTATTACGTGGTTCTTGTTTCATCCATGCAGATATTTTTTTGTAAACAGAGGTAGAAGCGGCTTCAAAATTAGAACCTTCTGAATTATCTACAATAAAGAATTTGGATTTAAAACTATTCTGAAACTTACCTAAATTGTTCTGTACCGACTTCCACATTTTTGACACTTCTTCATCAGGAAGACTTCTATCTCGTTCAAGATTTCTTTTAAGTGCTGTATCTTCATCTGTGTTGACAAAAATCATAGCAGTTTCATAACCCATAGCTTCTAGTTGTTCTTTTTGTTTTTGAATTTTTTGATAATCTTTACCAGTACCATCAATTACTAAACCAAGTCTACCATTTATATATAAAGAATGTTGTTTTTTAGTAAGAGCCTTAGCGCGATCTCGTATAGTTTGTCCTTTTGTTGAGTAGATATCTTCTGGAGTTGTATTCAATCCAGCATTTTTTAAACCTAATTCAAAAATTGGATCCGAGTTTACTAATTTGAAACCTAACCCTACTAAACCAGTTCTACCTACAATAAACGATTTACCAGAACCAGGACCACCTGCTAAAAATACTGCTTTGAATATACCAGGATCGTTTAAACCTTCATCAAGTTCATATGATTCGTAAAACTTATCTAACAATCTATCACCAAATTTTTCTAAGTCAGAAAGCTGATTGGTTGTGACCGTTTCACCAAACATCTGCTTATACTTCTTAGTATACTTAGATGGTTTGGTTCCAGCACCAGCATCGCCGGGAGCTGGCTTATATGCCGCTGGATTATCATCATCCATTTTAGCACTTTTTTTGAAATGCGTATCTCTAGCATCCTTTGTAGACTTTTTCAAACCAGAATAATATTTCTTAGGTTGAGTTCCTTCTTTGTCTTTAACATCAGGATCTTGGGCGACTTCTTCATCTACTTCTAATGGCGCACCAGGATTTTGCGCTCTTAGACGGAACGCTTTTACAATATCTGCCCTTTCTACTCTCTCAATATCATGAATGTTTTCTTCTGGATTTCTAATAACTTTACGAAGCTTGCTACGAATAGTAGAGGCACTAGGTGCATCCATATAGACCGTAGGCATACCTTCTACGTCTACTTTGAAATAAAGTTCATTGATATAGTTATCAAACTGTTCATTTTTGTTAAGATTACGAAATCTTTCTTGTTCTTTTTTTACAATTTTTGGAAGCAGTCTTTTTGCTATTGTAGAAACTAATGGTAGTTTCTTTGCTACTAATCTATCAATACCAATCTTTTCTGAAGGTGATAGTGTTCTATATTGTTTGCCTTTCTTACCAGCAACTCTTTTCTTTAATAATAAGATTGCTGCTTTTCTTGATCTTTTAACTAACTGCGCTCTTCTTGCCATTCTACGTAGAGCAATTTTTCTTTTTCTTGCAATAATAGGTGCAAGTCGTCTCATCTGTAAACGTTTTTTCATTCTTTGTTGTAATGTTAAAGGTTTTCTTTCCTCTGACATTAAATCGTCATCACATGTAATAGGACCTTCTACGGACCAATCAATATCATCTTGCCAATCGTCATCCATTATTTCATCAAATAATTCATCCAGTTCGTCATCAGAAATATCTTCCCATTCTTCTTCAACAGACTCCATTACAGATCTAATAGTATCATAAACTTTCTTCTTATCAGTTTCTCTTAGTTTAGATGGCATCCCTTGTTTGAATGTGTCATAATCGCCTGCTTTTGCAATACCACGAAGTTTAGAAGCACACATACCAGCAACACCTTCAGCGTCTGGATCTCGTTCTCCAGCAGACACAACTTCAATCTTATCAAAGTTATAATCTTTGCCGTTATACTTTGCTAGAAATGCTTTAAACTCAGGAACACGATCACTACCAGCAACCAGAATAACTTCTGTGTGTCCCATTTTCTCTAGTTCTTGCATCACCTGAATGATAGTCTTGGCAGAAGACTTAGTGACGGCTTTGCCAAACGACTTCTTGGCAATATCAATTTTCGTATTGTATGGAAGAGGATCTTTCTTAGCATTCTGTGTATGACTAAGAAATATATGTGGCATTGCCCCACGACGTTTAGCCTCGCTGTAAACTTTATCAGCAAGTTTTTCATGTCCGATTGTTGGGGGATTCATGCGCCCAAAGGCGAAAACTGTCTTACTCATTTTATCTCCAGGGTTTTCCTTAGACTTACCTGAACATATTTATAAAAATTAAACGTTAAAACTTTCTCCGCAACCACACTGGGCTTTACTATTCGGATTGACCACCTTTAGATAAGAACCACCGAGTTCTGTTACATAATCTACAGTAGAACCAATAACGTAAAACTCAGCCAGATTGTCAAGTACAATAATGTCATCTATCAACACGCCTTCTTCTACAGTATCAGCAAAGTCCCATTTGTATTGAAACCCGCTACAACCGCCGCTGTCTACCGATAAATGAATGTACTTTTTATTGTGTGTCTTTTTCATGTTCGTCAGATACGTCTTCGCTGACTCTGTTATCTGAACTGGGTACATACTTATACTCCTCTGGTACTGAACTCCAACCTACAATACGAAACCATTCTCTTTCTGTGTATCCTCTATTGTTTACTTCTGCCATCCTTTTATCGCATCTGCTGAAAAGTTTGCTTTACTAAATTCCATACGATCTACAAGTTTCACTGCACCACCTTCTAAATGATCAATTGCTACATAACCTTCTTGATTGGTTACCCTAAATCCCGCAGAGGTTCGTAAAAATGTTGGCAGTGAACTTGCTTGATTCAGTTTATTGACAATCATTTCCTTTGCCTTTGTCAGAAGAATTACGACATCATAGATAGTATACAGATCTTTTTGATGTTTGTCAAAATAAATCATCAACTTTTTCATCTTTTCCAATTGGTCTTGTTGACCTTTTGGTGACTTTCTCTTTGATGCTTCTTTCTCATAGTATTCTCTGAAATACTTGACTAACTCGTTTACATGAGCCCGAGAACTGACAATAGATTTGCCAGCACGTACCTTAGAGTTATTGAATGCTTTGAGACGAATTAGAAACTCGTCCTCTCCAGCAATATCGTTTAGTGCAGCCGCTGGTAATTTTTGGAATAATTTACCAGCCTGAGATAGAATACTGGTCAGTTGTTTTGTCTCTGTCTCTGTGAAAGTGGCGGTACCAGATACGTCTTTATATGTAGCATCGTCCATCCACACTGAAGGCACAGATTTCATCTTATTGACAATACCTTTACCAAAAGAAGATTTCATACTCTGGATTGTCTTGCCAGTATATGTAGTATGCCAGACAATACCAATCTTTGCTCTACGAATTGTCTTTGCTAGAGGAGTACCCATAGGAACTGCATAGACGATAGTGTTTGGTTGGAATGTAAGATAGTCTTGACCTTCAATCTTTTCTTTTGATAGGTCTTCACTGGTAAACATCAAATCGCCTTGATAGACACCAGACTTGATACCTAACTTGGAGAATTCTGTGAAAGCAGTAACGAACTTACTTTCTAGTGCTGATGACATTCCTTCTTTCTTGATATCGTCAACAGATTTAAACATCTGCGGATTGATATTGAATAGACCTTTTTTCGCTACAAAGAACTTACCATCTTCTGGATCCACACCTGCAAAAATGGCAGGAGCGCCATCCCACTTAGTTGTAATGTTAATAGATTTAGAAGAGGAACCACTAAGCATATCACGAACGCTGCGGAGAAAAAGAATAGCTCGACGTGTTCCAGTAACCCCTTCATTAAAGACGAGATCTTCGATATGCTCCAAGTGAACATTTTTACCCTCTTTGGATTCTGTTAGATGTAGTTTGAATGATAACATTTTATATTCTCTATTCTAATTTATAATAAGCCGCTGAATATTTTGATTGACTTGAAGCGTAAAGATAAAAATCTTCTAAAACTTGATTTTGTTTTTCTTTATTAGAAATATTTTCAATAATATTTAGTAACTGTGTTGCTTGTAATTTAGAATATAACCAAGAATCTTCTTGTCTAACAATAAAATTCATAGGATTTCTACTAGAGGTATATTTCTTATAACCCTCTTCTATTTCCTTAAACACTTTTTCTCTTTCATTAGAATTACCAGTAACTCTTGTTCTAGCATTAT
>Ga0115567_10003684_pt1 | contig 15042 bp, 12 predicted proteins | sample COGITO_mtgs_1204_2_FD_88679 | JGI IMG/M metagenome (GOLD analysis project Ga0115567, IMG submission 88679) | Pelagic marine microbial communities from North Sea - COGITO_mtgs_120412 | ecosystem: Environmental > Aquatic > Marine > Epipelagic | place: Germany:Helgoland, sampling site Kabeltonne... | reverse complement strand
TACTTCAATGCATTCTTGTAAAAATTGTGATAAGTGAAATACTTATGGAATGGAAGTAGCATCCACCGGAGGGGTTTTTGAATAAAAAACCGAACAGTTTTAATGATCGCTTTAAGTATCAGGTTTCTTGCAACCACAAGACTTTTCACCGGTAAATAAGCAATGGAAAACAGGATTAAGCTAAGCAGAAAGGAAGGGTTTTTCTTAATCAAGTCAGAAACTGTGGCCCTGCTTTTAGGGTGTGTTACTGAGTGCTGATGAAGCTCAACTTGATATTTGCTTTCAATCTGTTTTCCTTTCTTCTTGTCGAGTCGCTCAATGTTGTGTTGCAGTTTACCAAAAAGCCCTTTGGGCTCCTTTGAAGCTTCAAGAGCAGTATTCTGTGCAGCACTTGCTCTTCGAGTAATGTGCATCACAGGGTTCCCGAAAAACCTTATAATTCTAAGGTGAATCGGGTTGAGTTTAATACGAGTAATTGTAAAGCCATGGCGTTCTTCTGAAGGAAGTGTTTTCTTGTCTAGAAAAGCTACAATTTCAACTTCGTGACCTGCTTCGGTGAGTGTTTTAGCCTCTTTTAATACCCTGGCATCATTCGCACAGTTATTAAAAACAAACATTCTGACCCTAAGGCCATTTGATTCACTCATAGAATGCACAAAAGTAGTGATTGCTTTGCTCCCAATTTAAGCCGAGTGAACTCAAGCTATGATTAGTGATTTGTATTGATCCAAGACCACAGGAAAAGCATAACGTTTGATGGCCTCTTCTTTTGCAAAGTCTTGCAATTCTTCAAGTTTGCCTTCCTTCATTGTTTGTTCTATAAACGAAGCCATTTCATCGGCATTTTGAAAAATCCATGACTGATCATAGATCTGTTCAACAGACTCATACTGTGCTAAGAAAGGCCACTTGCGAATCACCGGTATAGTCCCCCTCAGCATGGCCTGAATAAGTGATTCATGCGTGCCTTCCCTAAAGCTTGTAGAGAGAATAAAATTGAATTTCTTAATTCCTTCGTCAATTTTTGGAGTGAAAGGGATATAAGCTAAATGAGCTTCAAGTGATTTTTCGACAATAAGCCTTTCAACTTTCTCAAAATAAGCTTGCTCTTCTTCAGGTGCATCGTCTTTATCGAAAGGATGTCCCATCAAATAAAGCATTGGCTTTAACCCTCTTTCTTTAAGCAAAGAAATGAGCTCTAGGGATAGCAATAGGTTTTTGTTCTTGTTGTTGTAGCCGATCATCCCTAAACTCAAAGGCTCCTCAATTTCTTTAGAAATCAATTGTTCATCGAGGTAATTGAGATTCGGAATTACCCCTGTTCCCAAATCGAACTTATCTAAGCCGCAAAGGTCTTTCAAGTAGCTCAAAATATGAGGAGAAACGCTACTAAGGTGATTGACATTAGCCCAGTTAATCAACATAGGATGAATTGTAAATGCTTCATAGCTGTGCACCCTTATGATTAATCGCTTTTCAGAGGGAAGTATCCATGAAACCCAAATTGCAGCTCGATTTGCCCACTCAACGTAAACAACATCAGCCCATTCAAATAGCTGAGCCCAATATTGATTAACCGGATAGTCACTCAATTTGTCATCCCCTGAAAAAGCTCTTCGCGCTATGATTTCGTCGTGGTTATATCCTTCTGGAAAATCAATATTTGAAATCTCTAGGGTTTTCACATTGATGTTTTCATCGGCAGAAAAACTCTCTACTATCGGACGCATGAAATTCCAATTGACTTCAGAGACGAACAAAACATTCTTGGCTTTTTCTCTTCTGTTATTGAGCTTTTTGGAACTTGCTTTTTTAGCATTATCTAATATCCTAGCTGCTTCACTCTGCTTCCAATTTGAAAGACGACCTTTCGGATTTTCAATGATTTCTTTTCGATGATCTAGGTCTATCGATGTGACTTCCCCATCCTGAATCACCATCATTTCTTGGGACAAAATTGCTTTGATCAATTTAATGTATCCTAAGGCAAATTCTTCATCGAAATCACCTACTTCTTTTCCTTTCAGTATTTCATTTAGAAGTCCCAATAATTCAGGGTCACCTGCCTTCATCGCCATCTTTACAAAAGCTTTGAATATGTGTTTTGACTCTTTATCCTTTAACCAAGCTTTTTTCAGTGTTGTATATGCCCGTTTTGTTTCCCCTAATTCTCTGGAGCATATAATATATTGATTTACTGTACTTTCAAGGTCAGGCCTTAACAGAACTGCTTTCTCTAAATCTGGAAAAGCACGTTTAAAATCCTTTTGCCTGTAAAATAACTTTCCCGATTCGAGCCATGGGTTCACCTTATCAGGAAACTCCTTTTTAAGTGATGTCATCACTTGTTCAATGCCTTTTTGCTCATGGCCAAGGGCATGAAGCCTGATCAAGTTTAAACCTCCCTGTAGTCTTCGGAATCTACTGTGATGTAAACGTCTCCAATAAGATGCAGCTTTTTCGAAGTCTTCATCTTGTTCTGCTTGTTGCGCTTTGTCAACCAATGGAGCAAGAGTGAAAATGTGTCGCCAATAAAAATCAGGACTCTTGCGATATTCAAGTATTTCCTTAAATGTCAGCATCTCACTTTAATCTTGATTCTGTTGGATTCTCTGCTATAAAAGCTTCCAGTTCTTGCTTTAGATATCCAGCAATTTGTTCTGGGTAAAAGGCCTTCGCTTTTGCGATTAACGTGGACTGCACTTCTTTATAAAATGCTGAATCCTTATAGAGTTTTAAGATGAGCTCTTTTAGCTCCTGTGGTGATGCATAATAAAGTGGATAATCTTCACCCAGTTGGTTCACTCTAGCAGGACGTTTGGAAACGATGATGGGTACTCCACACGCCATAGCTTCCAGGGGCTTAGCCGAACCTGCCCAATTAGCTTCCGGCTGTTCATTTGCGAGAAGGATATCACATGCAGAAGTGGCATAAGGCATCTCTTCAAATGGAATATACTTAACATTAATAATGCTCTGCTCTTCCAAAGGAACTCTGATACTGCCTGCAAATACTGTGTTCAGATTTGAAATTTCAGATTTCAAATCATCGATGATAGACAGATAGTCTTTAGGCAGGGTCTCTTCTACAATACGACCAAAATATCCGATTGTAAAACCATATCCAAAACACGCCTTATATCGAAAGTGAAGATGAGTTCCATGTTTGGCTTCGAAGTGATCGCCCAATACCTGTTTCACATTGATCACCCCGTTGGGTTCAATCATGTTTTTAGGAAAAGCATCACAGAAAAAATCGTAGCGACTTGGGTCTTGGTGAAAAGTATGTAAACCCTGTTTCCAAGCAAGATTAAAGGTTGAGACTGCATCTGCTGTCCTAAAACCTTCCTCATCATAAGGGTAACTGAACCAAATTTTTCTGCCTTTGATTTTCTCAAATACCTCAATATTGTTGCGGACATAGTAAATGTCGCAACCTTCCATAGGCTCATAAATTTCTTCAGCATCAAGTCCGAAATCTGGTTCATCAGGTAAAAAAAGTTGATTGTTATAATAGACTTCCGCGAAGGTGGACAGCGCTTTTAAGAAATTAATCTCATTGATCTTATCACCTGAAATAGGTTTAAGTATTGGCTGTTTAGCCAGAAGGTGATAGATTTTCATGTAGCAGTTTGGTGCTGCGAATTTATTATGAAAAACCGAATAAACCAGAGCCTATTCAAACCAAGCAAAATAAACTCCAATAAGTGCAAATGGAGAGCTTAATGCTCCTTCACCGGCAAATCCGTTTTTTGCTTCCATAACAGATCGATATCTGGCCGAAAGATTCGTACGAAACAACAAGAATTATCTCCTTCTCCCTCTGCCTGAATTTCTTCCAGAGCCAGGATTATAGCTAGGGCTGTCGCCCAAATTAGCTGGTAAAGGGGCTTTGTATACCGGCTTTTCAATAAGCTTTTCAATCTTATCGAGCTTCCACATATCACTCTGATTAACTAGCGTAATAGCCAAACCAGTAGTTGCCGCTCGTGCTGTTCTGCCTATTCTGTGTACATAATCTTCGGCATCATCAGGAACGTCGTAGTTAACCACCATAGCGATATCCTTAATATCAATCCCCCTGCTTATTACATCTGTTGCCACCAAGACTTGAATGTTTCTTGCTCGAAATTTAGACATTACATTTTCCCTTTCCTTTTGATCTAAATCAGAAGAAATGTAGGCTGTAGAAACGCCCTCTTTTTTAAAGTTTCGATAAACCTCGCTTACTTTCGATTTGGTAGAACAGAAAACGATGACGGTATCGAGGTTCTCTTTTCCTACGATGAGGCTAAGCAAAAGAGGGATTTTTTGATTGTCGTACACCAAATAGCTAGCTTGTAGAACACCTTCGGCAGGTTTAGAAACCGCAATGCTAATTTCTTCCGGTGTCTTCAAAATCGCTTGTGAAAGACTGCGAATCTTAGGAGGCATCGTGGCGCTGAACATTAAGGTTTGCCTAGCCTCTGGCATAAAACCTACAATCTTCATGATATCATCGTGAAAACCGATATCTAACATCCTGTCGGCCTCATCCAAAATGAGGTATTTCAAATTGCTGAACAGACTATCGTCCATATTCAGAAACGAAATCAGTTTTCCTGGAGTCGCTACAATGATGTCGACCCCTGTTTTAAGTGCTTTTTGCTGTTCGGCATGGGAGATTCCATCTCCTCCTCCATAAACAGAAGCCGATTGAAGATCCAAATAATAGGAGAATCCATTGATTTGTTCATCAATTTGAATGGCCAGTTCTCGGGTTGGAACCAATACAAGTGCCTGCGTTCCTTCCTCGTTTGAATTAGAAATCTGATCCAAAACAGGCAGCATGAAAGCCGCTGTTTTTCCTGTACCGGTTTGTGCACAGGCTATGATGTCTTTTCCACCTAATATTAAAGGTATTGCCTGCTCTTGGATAGGAGTGCAATCCTCAAAGTTCATATATGAAATTGCCTCAAGTATTTGTTCGTGAAGCCCTATATCTGTAAATTTCATAGGCTCGAAAGTGCATATATTTTACCATTTATTGGAATAGTAAGCTGCTATACATTTTTTAAAATCATTTAGCATACTTTTGAACATTCTAAAAACTCGCGAGTTACTTATTAAACTCTTTACACTATGAAAAGCTTTTACATCCTCCTTATTTCTCTTATTTCATTCCACGTAAGCGCCCAAGGTAATTGGGAAAAGAAAAGCAGTATACCTGGAGTAGCAAGGCACCATCCAGTGACTTTCGCGCTGAACGGTAAAGGATATGTGGCCACTGGATTGGCCTCTCCAAGTTTTTTACTTCAAGACTTTTTCGAGTACGATCCAACGACAGATACATGGACTCAAAAAACTTCATTCCCAGGAACAGCACGAAGTTTTGCCTACGGTGTAACTCATAACGGAAAAGCATATCTCGGTTTTGGGCTCGGAACAGGTAACCAGAGACTGAACGATTTTTGGGAATACGATCCTGCAACAGACCAATGGACACAACTGAGCGATTGTGGATGTACTGGAAGAAGACACCCAGCTATGGTAGCCACAGATAATGGGAAAATTTTCGTTGGAATGGGTGACGATCTTAATGGTGACCAAAATGACTGGTGGGAATATGACATTGCAACTAATACTTGGACTCAAAAGGGAAGTTTGCCTGGCCCTAGAAGACATCATCCTTACTACTTCGGTATTGGAAGTGATACCTATGTTGGTTTTGGACATAGTGGCCTGAATATTTACAATGATTTTTATCGTTACAACTCAGTTTCTGAAACATGGACTCAAATGAGAGACTTCCCTGGGGAAGCTAGAGTTGCTGGAGCTCAGTTCAACTACGATGCTTATGGTTATATCATTAGTGGCGAAGGTGCCGACCACCAAAACCTTGATTCAGGGGAGTTCTTTAGATACGATCCAAGATTAGACTCTTGGTTCGAACAAGAAGTTCATCCAGGACCAGGAAGGTGGGCAACGGGAACTTTCGTTATTGACGATATGGTTTACCTTGTTGCAGGAGAAGATGACAGAAGTATCATGCTTAATGATATGTGGGCTTATGACCTTAAAAGAACTACTGTGATTGCGGGAAGCGATGAAAACTTAAGTTCTGATGAAGAGATTAAGGCTTATCCAAATCCTGTAAGTAACACCTTGTATTTGAACATTCAATCAACTTATACCTATAGCGTAAATGGCTTCGACGGTAAAACCATCATGACTGGTGAGGCTGATCAATTGAACAAGCGCATCGATATGACTGAGTTAAATGCAGGAATCTATCTCCTTCAGCTTAGTTCAGAAGAAGGTGTTTCTAAAACCATCAAGGTTTTTAAGAAATAGCTTATTTCTTTATTAGCCTTTTGATGACACGCTCAGTGCCATCTATTAGTTCAATAAAGTAAATTCCTGAAGCATCAGGCAGACTTAGGATATCCTTAGACTGAATTTTACCAGAGGCCATGGTGGCACCTGAAATGTTCAGAATCCGATATTCAAGCTGTTCTGCCATGCCACTTATTCTGAACTTTCCTGAGCTTGGATTTGGATATACTTCTAAATGGTTTAGGTCACTTGAAAGAATTCCAAGCGGCCCCATTTGATTTCGAACAGGAGCTTGAATTGGCCCGCTTCTACCATCACTCAAACTCACTACTCCTCCTTGACCTCCAAAATATTTCATTCCACCAGGCGTGATTGTAATGGCATGTGTAAAAGAAATTGAGTTAAAAGGATACACTCGACTGTTGTTATCCCATCCGGTTGAATCATAAGTTGTGATTCTGCTTCCTCCATTTGGACCTATCCAAGTAACACTATCGTTGTCTACAGCTAGCGCATACACTTCATTATCATAAAGTTGAGAATTGTTTTCAGTCCAGTGATTCCAAGTAGTATCCCCATCAAATCTTAGGAGCCCATCTCGTGTACCAATCCAAAGATTTGGATAAACTCCTTTTGAAAGTGATCGCACTTGAGCAGATGGCATAGGGGAATTTTGGCTGTTGTAATTGGTGAACTTTTGACCGTCATATTTGAATATTCCTTCTGACCGTGAACCAAACCACATTAAGCTATCAAAACCGAGTTCCATGGTCCAAATTCCTTCATTAAGAATAGAGTCACTGTAATTGAACCAACGCGCACCATTGTACATACGCAAGCCAAAGGTGGTTCCAACCCAAATGTTTCCATGAGCATCTTCCTCAATTGATCTTATCTCTCCAATTGAATTGATGCTATCAGTGTACTCGGTAATATTAGATCCTGAAATATGATAAAGTCGACAATTGTCATCTCCTCCTACCCAAAGATCTCCTTGAGCAACAACTTTAACCGCATACCATGAATTATTGGGCATCACCGAAGAAATTGTATCCCAAGTGAGGTCATTTTGAAAAGAATTCAAATAATTGCTACCCCCTATCCAAAGAGTATTTGAGCTACTATCATAATCAAGCGAATGAACCGTGTTGTTTCCGAGTCCTGAGTTACTGTTATTATACTTTTTCCAAGTTTGGGCTTGAACTGTGATTATGGCAAAGAGTCCAAGAAGAGATACCAATGTTTTCATTCTGCGAGGTTACGATAATTATGCTTCCGATTATAACCGCTCAGTCGTGGAATACATCCGTTTAACCGTTCCACAACAAATTTTTTCGCCTTGAGTGGACCAAATCAAAAAGCTTCTGTTTAACGTTTTTGATAAATCATTAAACAAAAACTAATCATGATACAATTCAACATTCTAAAAAGCACACTCGCTATCGCAGCGATCGGTCTAAGCACTTCGCTTTTGGCTCAATTCAATTTATCTTCTCCTGCCAACAATACAAGCTTAACAGTTGAAGGAAACGCAAGCACAACTATTGATATCACATGGACTCCGGAAACAAGTCTTCAAGGAACCATTCTTTACACTTGGCATTTAGATCTTCCTAGTGGGAATTTCACTAGTCCAATTGTATCAATTTCATCAAACAATTCAGGAGCCGCAACTACGCTAACCTTAAGTTTAGGAGCTATTAATGGTGTTCTTGATGGAGCAGGAGTTCCACTTGGACAAATGGCTAGCTTAAAGTGGACAGTTACTGCAACCAACGGTATGATGACTACCTTCTCTCCAGATGTGTTCAACATCAACCTAACAAGAGGAGTAACACTTAGTGCGTTTGACCTTCTAGGCCCAGCAGATAACTTCAGCGCTACAGTTGAAGGTGATGGAGCAGCTGAGTTAGATGTTACATGGAATAGTGCAGGACAAGGAGCTACATACGCTTGGTTCTTAGATGTTCAAGGTGGAAGCTTCAACCCTGGAGTAGTAAACAAACTATTTAGCAACAACATGGGAATGGACACAGTTTTGACTTTAGACTTTGCAACTGTTGATGCGGTTATAGCTGGAGCTGGAATTACCGATGGTCAAACGGCTAATTTAATTTGGAAAATCCACGCATATGGTGGATCTGATAGCTTACCATCTACTCAAACTTTCAATATTGCATTAACGAAAGGAAAAGTGCTTCAAGCATTTGATTTGACTTTTCCAACAAATTCATTTGGTGCTACAATTGAAGGAGCTGGAACAAACACATTAAATGTTACTTGGGAGCCATCTCATCCAGATGCTACTTATAGCTGGTACTTAGATCTTGCAACTGGAGACTTCAGTAATGCTGTAGTTTCAGGTTTAGCATCAAACAACATGGGCATGGACACCGTTTTAACTTTAGACTGGACTACTATCGAATCTGTATTAGTAGGTGCTGGAGTTGCTGAAGGAGCAACAGCTAACCTTAAATGGAAAGTAGTAGCAAACGTTGGAACAGGTCTAGACAAAGACTCTGAGTCAGAGTTTACAATTGACTTAACGAATGGTGCGGTAATCGAAACATTCGACCTTACATTCCCAATGGATGGCTTTGCAGCTACAATTGATAATGACGCTACTTCGTCAATCGATATCACATGGGATAACGCAGGTGCAGGAGCAACTTACAAGTGGTTCTTAGACTTAGCTTCAGGAGATTTTTCAAATCCAATTCTTAACGGACTTGATGCGAACAATATGGGAATGGACACTACCATTACTTTAGACTTTGCTACAATCCATTCAGTACTAGTTGGTGCAGGTGTAACTCCAGGAGCCACAGCTAACCTAAAGTGGAAAGTTCATGCTTATGCTGGAACTGATAGTATTGCATCTACTTCAGAGTACCTAATCGATCTTACAAGAGGCGTAACTACAGGATTAGGCACAGAGAAAGCGGCTACATTCAATATGTATCCAAATCCAGTTACACAAGGTCAAAACCTAAACATTGATGGAATTAGCGCTGCTTCTTACACCATTATTGATGTAATTGGTCAGACTGTACAAGCTGGTTCAACTAATCAATCAATTAACACAGGTAGCCTGAACAAAGGAATGTACTTCATTCATGTTGAAGGCTCGAAGGAAAACAAACAGTTTATTGTAAAATAAGCTTTTGAATAGGGTGATTATGAAAAGGGCGTCTTCGGGCGCCCTTTTTTTATTCCTTTTCTAGCTCAAAGAAGTTAACTTGACCTTCAGAGCCGATAGGTACATCCCAGGCAATTTTTAAGGAACCGCCGTCACTTTCAACAATAAAGTATTGTTCGTAACCGGCTCCTTCCCAATCCACCCCAAAAAAATCTTGACGATCGTCATATCAAGAATCCCCTCTTGCATATAGGTAACTTCTTCCATCATAGTTGGATCGAAAAAATTCGGCGTGAGATAGGTCAAGCTTAAAGTGCTTTCATCATCTTTTGTAAATGACCATGTTCCTCGCACCACTGGTTGATCAAGCTTGTTTATGTCGCCAATGTTAAGCCAAGTAGCATAGTCGAGCCCATCAACTATATAATAGGAAGTAATGGTATAGCTTTTCCCTTTTAATTTTCTAGGAGATATTGATTCACCACAAGAAAACAAGAGAATTAAAGAGAAGAATAATGTGTATCGCAGCAGTTTCATAGACTTAGTTTGAAACTAAGTAATGAATTATAATGCTGATTTACAAATGGTTCAATAAAATTTAAATAGAATCTAAACTGCTTTTAGTGAAGTCCGAATCTTTTTGATTTCCCGTATTAAGCGTCGATTTTGGTTCAAAAAGTAAAACCTCTACTTCTATACTTGCAACAGGTTTGTGCTCAATACCTCTAGGAATTACAACGAATTCACCTTCATTCAAATCAATAACACGATCTCTTAATTCGATTTTAAGCTTTCCTTTTAACACAAGAAAAAGTTCATCTTCTTCATCGTGTTTATGCCAAACGAATTCGCCTTTAAGCTTGGCAACTTTTACCTGTTGCCCGTTAAGTTCAGCAATAATTTTAGGACTCCAATGTTCAGTGAACAAAGACAGTTTATCCTTTAAAACTATCTTTTGGATTTCTTTCACTCTTCAAAATCTTCCGGACTCGTAGAAAACAGCTCTCCAAGTATATCGGTGAAGCTCATCCCCTCTTCCATACTGTTCTTTCCAATTAGGCTGTATTCACCTAAACCATGCAAGACTAGCTCCTTGAGGATATACTTTTGCTCATCCTTTGATTGAGGATGATACCTCTTTAAGAGCGCATCTAAGCCTTTCACCTCATCGAGCTTCTTTTGATACTCTTTATCAGAGTCATTCATCATGAGGTCGAGTTCTCGCTTCGAAAACCACTGAATAATTTGAACGTAAGGATTATCAGCTTCTTTCCTTCGTTTCAGCATTTCTGGATCTGGAAAATAGGTCGGGAATTGCTTTCTAATTGCCTTCCCAAGAAGCATACTGGCTACACTTTGAGCACCTTCTTGTTCTCCTTCATACACCAACTCCACTTTTCCTGTAATTGCTGGTATTACGGCATACAAATCAGACAGCCTAACATAGGTTTTATTGTCTCCGCTAATAAGGGCTCGTCTTTCCGCTGCACTCACCATACTTTCAAACGCGGATATCGTGAGTCGGGCTGAAACCCCTGATTTCTGATCAATGAACTCACTTTTTCTCGCTTCGATTGCAACTTGTTCAATCAAGTCATACATGAATTCAGGAATATGCACTGATTCTTTTTGAGCCTGAGATAATCTAGCCTCCTGTTTGGTAATTTCCTTTGAAATTTCCAAAGAGTTCGGATAATGCGTAATAATCTGACTTTGAATTCTATCCTTCAATGGGGTTATAATTGAACCTCTATTGGTGTAGTCCTCAGGATTAGCCGTAAAAACAAACTGGATATCTAAAGGCAATCTCAATTTGAAACCTCTAATCTGAATATCTCCTTCTTGAAGGATGTTAAATAAGGCAACTTGAATCCTCGCTTGAAGGTCTGGTAACTCATTGATTACAAATAAGCCTCTATGCGCTTTAGGAACGAGCCCAAAATGAATAACCCGTTCATCGGAATAACTCAATTTAAGATTTGCTGCTTTTATTGGATCAAGATCTCCGATTAAGTCGGCAACCGTGACATCTGGGGTGGCAAGCTTTTCGGTATAACGATCGTTTCTGTGCAACCATGCTACGGGAGTTTCCTCTCCTTTTTCTGCAAGCAAGTCGATTCCAAAACGGCTGATTGGGTCGAGGGGATCATCATTTAGCTCAGAGCCCTCAATTACTGGAATGTACTCATCGAGCAAACCCACCATATCTCGGGCAATGCTAGTTTTTGCTTGTCCTCTCAATCCAAGCAAGTTAATGTTATGCTTTGCCAAAATCGCATTCTGAACTGCAGGTATCACTGTATTGTCGTAACCAAGAATATTAGGGAAAACATTTTCTCCTTTTTTAAGCTTTTCAATCAAATTGTCTCGAAGCTCCTCTTTAACAGTTTTTGAGGTGTAACCAGCTTTTTCTAGCTGTTTTAAGGTCTTTATTTTATGGTATTCAATCATCTTAAATTTCTTCTTCTATTCTTTTCGTAATCTTCAAAAACAAAGTTGCCCAGTCCTTGCAAGCTTGTGTAGAAAGCTTTGCCTTGATTCGCTTCGGTAAAATCCTCCACAAATTTTTGGAGATAAGGATCTTGAGCAATCATAAACGTCGTAATGGGAATTTTTGCCTTTCTACATTGTCGCGCTAGGTTGTGGCACTTTCCCACAATTTTTGGATCTAGTCCAAAGCTATTTTTATAATACTCATTTCCTTCCTTCAAGCAGGATGGCTTTCCATCAGTTATCATGAAGATTTGCTTGTTCGGTGTTTTTTTTCTTCTCAGAATATCCATAGCTAGCTCAAGTCCAGCAACCGTATTGGTATGGTAAGGGCCTACGGTTAAATAGGGCAAATCTTTGATTTTAATTGGCCATGCATCATTTCCGAAAACGATAACATCTAAGGTATCTTTTGGGTACTTCATGCGAATCAGTTCTGCAAGAGCCATGGCCACCTTCTTTGCGGGGGTGATTCTGTCTTCTCCATAAAGTATCATGGAGTGAGAGATGTCAATCATGAGCACTGTTGAAGAACTAGATTTATGTTCGTACTCCTCAACCTCGAGATCTTGTTCGGTCAATTGAAAATCGTCAATTCCATTATTGATCTGGGCATTTCTGATACTATCCGTCATCGAGATATGCTCAAAAGGATCTCCAAATTCGAATGCCTTTCTTTCAGATGTTGACTCATCTCCTTTTCCGGAAGATTTGCTTTTATGATCACCCTTACCGCCCTTTTTGAGTTTCCCAAATACTTGGTCTAAGGAACGCTTTCTAATGATTTGCTCAGCCTTGGAGGTCATTTTTGCCTTGCCTTTGCCCTTCCCATTCCCTTTGCCGGGTTCTCCTTCTATAATTCCTTTCTTTCTTAAATCTTCCAGAAAATCATCAATGGTGTAATCCTCATCAGTGAGCTTGTGTTCTTGATCTAATTGACGAAGCCAATCTACAGACTCATCAACATCTCCAGAAGTGTAGGTGAGCAACTCCATGAACAGGTCAAAGAGCTTTTCAAACGGAGTTTTGTTGTCTTTTTCAGCAAAATACTTTGAAAACTTGTGTCCTTGCATTAGTACATTTTAGAGCGTTTGACTAGATAGTTGAGCAACACATTATCAAAGCCTGCTCTTATATCTGCCTCAACTAAGTCAATTTTGAACTGTGCACATTTTATCTTCAGCTTCTTTACGTATTCTGACATCTGCTCTTTATACTGTGCTTGAATTTGTTTTGGATTCAGTTTTAATTTCTCACCACTTTCGATGTCGATAAAATCATGAGGACGATTTTCATAGTCAAAGGCCATTTCGAACTGGTGATCTAAAACATGAAACAGTATGATTTCGTGATTGTTGAATTTTAAATGTTGGAGTGCTCGAAATATCTCCTCCTCCTCGTGTCCACTCGAATCGAACATATCCGTAAACAAAACGATAAGACTTCTTTTATGAACTCGTTCGGCAATTAAGTGAAGGGTTTCCACAGTATTTGTGCTTCCAGACCCTTCGGTAGCTAATAACTTCTCAAGTTGATTAAATACCTCCTTCATATGAACAGAAGAAGTTTTGGGAGGTAAGAATGATTCGATTTTATCTGAAAAAACGCCCAAACCAACTGCATCGCGTTGTTTTCTTAGCAGGGTGGCTAGCGCAGCAGCTGCATTCGCTGCAAAGGAGATTTTGTTGTATTCGTTTTGAGCATTAAGCTCAGGGAAATACATACTTCCGGAATGATCGATTAGGATTTGACAACGCAGGTTTGTTTCTTCCTCATACTTCTTTATAAAAAGCTTCTCTGTTCGCCCGTATAGCTTCCAGTCGATATGCTTGGTTGAATCACCTCTGTTATATTGACGATGTTCTGCAAACTCAACTGAAAAGCCATGAAAAGGACTTTTATGCAGTCCGGTTATAAAACCTTCTACAACTTGATTCGCTTTGAATTCTAAGGCACCAAATTGCCTTATTCTTTCTTCGTTGAGTTTCGACATCGGCCTCTAATGTACGAATGATATAAAGACAAAAAAGCCCCGTCATATCCTTCATAGGATATTCGACAGGGCTTCAAGAAATCTTTATGCTTTCGCGCTTAAAACTGTGCTTCCAATTTTTGAGCGTAAGAAGCTTTTGAAGTAGCACCAACTTGCTTGTCTACCACTTCACCGTTTTTGATGAATAGAACCGTTGGGATATTTCTAATCTGGAATTGTTGAGCAACATTTGGGTTGTGGTCAACATTTAATTTTCCGATTACTGCTTTTCCTTCATATTCTCCAGCAAGTTCTTCAATAATTGGAGTTACCATTCTACATGGTCCACACCATTCTGCCCAGAAATCAACTATTACTGGTTTGTCTGATTTTAGTACTTGCTGTTCAAAATTCGCGTCTGTAAATTCTAATGCCATCTTGCTTTTCTCTATTGGTTGTTTTTATTCTGATTGCAAATGTAGACAATCCCAAATTCCAATTAGATGTTTATACATCTATATTGTAAGATTTGCCATCCACTTGACATTTTTTAAAGCTTTTGTTAGCTAAACATTAAACCTGAAGTGCATCACGTCTCCATCCTTTACTACATAATCCTTGCCTTCAACAGAAAGCTTTCCTGCCTCTTTGACGGCCGACTCAGATTCATATTTTATGAAATCATCATAAGCTATCACCTCGGCACGGATAAATCCCTTTTCAAAGTCTGTGTGAATGACCCCGGCAGCCTGAGGGGCAGTAAATCCTTTTTCGATGGTCCATGCCCTTACTTCTTTTTCCCCGGCGGTAAAATAAGTCTGCAAGTCTAAAAGCTTATAGGCCATTCTAATCAAACGATTAACTCCTGGCTCAACCAGACCCAATTCACCTAAAAACATTTCTCTCTCTTCAACATCAGTTAACTCTGTAATTTCAGCTTCTATTCCTGCCCCAATTATCAGCACTTCAGCATCTTCATTTTTTACGGCCTCTTTTACTTTGTTTACATATTCGTTTCCGTCTTTCACGGAAGCTTCGTCAACATTGCAGACATACATGATAGGTTTGTCGGTAAGAAGAAAAATATCTTCAATCGCATACTTGAGCTTATCCTCCAAATCAATGG
>Ga0115567_10003682_pt1 | contig 15044 bp, 13 predicted proteins | sample COGITO_mtgs_1204_2_FD_88679 | JGI IMG/M metagenome (GOLD analysis project Ga0115567, IMG submission 88679) | Pelagic marine microbial communities from North Sea - COGITO_mtgs_120412 | ecosystem: Environmental > Aquatic > Marine > Epipelagic | place: Germany:Helgoland, sampling site Kabeltonne... | reverse complement strand
GATGACGGGCTCGGTCAGGGGAAAGAAATCCACGCCATAATCGTGGTTGAACTTGGTCGCGATGTCGCGGGTCAGTTCAAGATGCTGTTTCTGGTCTTCGCCAACCGGCACATGTGTCGCGTGATAGATCAGGATGTCGGCGGCCATCAGCGCGGGATAGGCAAACAGGCCCAAGCTGGCCGCCTCGGCGTTCTTGCCTGCCTTGTCCTTCCATTGCGTCATCCGGCCCATCCAGCCCATGCGCGCGATGCAGTTGAAAATCCACGCCAGCTGTGCGTGCTCTGGCACTTGGCTTTGGTTGATGAGAATGGATTTCTCGGGGCTGATGCCGGCGGCGATGAAACCTGCCGCCAATTCGCGGGTATTCTGCCGCAGGGTTGCCGGATCAATGAATTTTGCCGTGATCGCGTGCAGGTCAACCATGCAATAGACCGTCTCGAATCCGCCCTGTTCCTGCATGTCCACGAACCGCTTGATCGCGCCAAGATAGTTGCCCAGCGTCAGACCACCGGAAGGCTGGATGCCGGAGAACACGCGCGGGGTGAAGGTGCTGTCTGTCATGGACGTTCCGATCAGGGCTGGAAATGGCGGTGCGAAGGGCTTACCCACGGCACTGATCGCCGTCAAGGAGCGCCCAAGCATGTCCGACCCCACCTTCGTCCCCCCTGTCAACAAACTGCCTCCTGCCGTGTTGATCCTGTTCTTTGCCATTGCCGGGGTAGAGGCCGTACTTGCGATGGGCAACGCCGGGCTGATTGGCGGACCGCAGGCGATTGGCTGGCGGCTGGCACTGGTGCGCGACTGGGGGTTTTCAGGCGTCATGTTCGATCAGATGATGGCCAGCAATCATTGGCCGTTGCGCCACGTCGCGCGTATCCTGACCTATCCGTTTATTCACCTCAGCTTTAGCCATAGTCTGTTCGCGATGGTTCTTCTTTTGGCGCTTGGCAAGATGGTGGCGGAACGCATGGGAAGCATCGCGTTTCTGGCGTTGTTCTTTGCGTCAGGCATTGGTGGTGCGTTGGTCTACGCGCTGCTGTTGAATGACGAGGTCTGGCTCGTCGGGGCCTATCCCAGCGTTTATGGCCTGATCGGTGGCTACAGCTTTGTGTTGTGGCGCTCTCTTGCGGCCAAGGGCGGGTCACAGGTTCAGGCTTTTGCGTTGATTTCGATGCTGATGGGCCTGCAGCTGATCTGGAGCATATTTGCTGAAATAGGCAATGACTGGGTTGCTGAACTGGCAGGCTTTGCCTGCGGGTTTGTGCTGTCCTTTGTCTTTGCGCCCGGCGAATGGTCAAAGCTGCGCACGCGCTTCCAGCAACGGCGTTAGCGGCGCATGGCGCCCTTGAACTCGCTCAGGCGCACAGCCCCAATCAGTTGACCGATGCCGAAATAGCTGATTGCGCCGAGCGATAACAGAACAAGCAGTGCCAGACCGCGCCACCAAGGCAATCCCAGAAATGGCTGCATCACCACGTTGCCGAACCAAAGCACCACACCCAGCGCCACAGAGGCGATCAGGATGCGCCAGATACGCTTGTGAAAACGTGCATCGAACCTTGCCGCATCACCAAACCGCCGCGCGCCGATCGCGAGCATCGCGTACATTGCCCAGCCCGCGATCGTCGTCGCAACGGCAGGGGCGATCCATCCGATATAGGGCGCAAGGCCGATGGCGAGACTTGCGTTGATCGCCATTGTAGCGAGCGCAAAGTGAAAAGGCCGACGCGTGTCTTCTCGGGCGAAATAAAGCGGCTGAAGGATCTTCTGGAGTACGAAGGCAGGTAAGCCAAGCGCATAGATCGTGACGGCTGTCGCGATGGCCGCAGTATCATCAACACTGGACGCGCCACGTTCGAACAGCACCGATACCAGCGTCAACGGAATGATCACCAAGGCGACGGCGGCGGGAACGGTAAGGGCCAGGGCGATCTCGGCCGCGCGGCTCAATCCGGCACGGGCACCGTCATGATCCCCCGCGTGCAGGCGGCGCGAAAGGTCCGGCAACAAAACGACCCCGACAGCAATTCCGACGACGCCAAGCGGCAGTTGGTACAGCCGGTCAGCGGCAAATAGCCAGCTTACTGCCTTGTCATATTGCGAAGCCACAAGTTGCCCCACGACGAGGTTGATCTGCATCACTCCCGACGCCATGGCGGCGGGCAGCGCGATCACCACCATATCGCGCATATCAGGTGTCCAGCGGGGCCGCGATAGCGTCAGCGCGAAACCGGCCTCGCGGGCGGCGTACCAGGTCAGCGCCAGTTGTGCGACTCCAGCCAGGGGGATGGCCCAGACCAACCACCAGATTGCGTCACCGCCCGTCAAAGCGGCGATAGTCAGAGAGCTGATGACGAAAATATTCAATAACACCGGTGCTGCTGCGGCGACAGCAAAGCGGCCTGTGGCGTTGAGAATGCCGGAAAAAAGCGCCGATAACGACATGAACAGGATGTAGGGGAATACAATCCGGCCAAAGCCAACCGTCATGTCAAAACGCGGATCACCATTGAAACCTTCGGCCGTTGCCCAGACCAACGCGGGCATGAAGATCATGCCAAGCGCCGTCAGCAACGTCACGATCAAGGCCAGCCCGCTAAAGGCATCGCGCGCAAACTGCGCCGCGCCTTCGTCGCTTTCGAGCCTTTTGGCAAACATCGGCACAAAGGCTGCGTTGAATGCGCCTTCGGCAAAGAACCGGCGAAACATATTGGGCAGGCGAAAGGCTGCAACGAACGCGTCCATCACCGGGCCGGGCCCGATGAGCGACAGGATGATAGCTTCACGGACAAAACCCAGAACGCGGCTGAGCAATGTCCAGATGCCCACGGTAAAAAGACCGGAGAGAAGACGGATGGGTTTCATGGGACGCGGGCCTCGTGGAGTGCGCTCGCGCTGACCTAGCGACTGGCGCGAGCAGGCGCAATTACAAATCGCTCAAGACGTCTCGATCTTGATGCGCCGGGCGACAAGGATCAACATCGCGAGGCAGGCCACACCGCCGATTGCATACCAGCCCAGAATGCGCGCGATATCCGCTGCTGGAAGAATACCGGCCTGATGCGCCCCCTGTGCCGCCAACAGCAGGCTGCCGGCAAGCAACAAGCGCCCCCCGAGGCTTTGCAAGGAAAGATATGTGGCGCGGCTGTCATCGTGCAACAAAGGTTGGATACGCGCGAGAATAAAGGGTCGCGAGAGCGCATTCGGCACCATTCTCAGCAGCAACAGACCGATCGCCCAAGCGGACGTCGTGAGCGATAGAAATCCAACCAACGCGATTTGCATCGCAAAAGCCATCAATAGGATCGCAGTCAGTCCCAGTGCCGCACGCATCCTGACCGCCATAAGGGACACCAGTACCGACAGCACCATCATCGCTGCGGAGACGCCACCGCTTACCAGCGGGGCTTGGGCAGCCAAACCGATACCGTTCATGGCCTGCAGAATAAACGGCTGGCCGAAAACGAACGGCAGATGGCTGAAGCCATACATTAAAACTGTCAGTGCAAAGAGCCAGCCCAATACCGGATGGAAGATCGCAGCCCTCAGCGACGCAAGACGGACAGCTTCCGTCACCCGCGCCTTGCTCCGCTCAGGCTCCCTCAGACGCAACGCGATCCACAGCATCCCGCAATAGGCCACTGCGGATGCTGCGAACGGCAGCGCGGGCGCGACAGACGCCATGGCCCCGCCAATTAGCGCCGACAGAGCGAGCGCCACGAAGGTGAACCGCCACGCGCGTAACTCATGCGCCTCGACCTCATCCCCGCGCCCCTCGACGACCAGCGACTCAAAAAGGATCGCGCTATCTGTGCCAGAGGCGAAAGCAGCACTTGCGCCAAGCAGAATCTGCCCCGCCGCGAACATCGCAAAACTACCTCCCAGCACGATGCAAACCATGCCCAAGACCGCGCAGGCCGCTGCCAAGACCAAGGTGAACTTGCGCCCGACCCTGTCCGAAAGATAGCCGGAAGGCACTTCAAGTACCGTGGTCGCCAGATCATAGAGCGCGTAAAGCGCGATCGCCTGGGCACCTGATAAGACGTCCTGAAAATACAAGAACCACACAGACTGCCAAAAGATGAGATTCTGGAAGAACTTGTACCACGGATAAAGAGTGATGGTCGTCGGAGGTCTCATTTCGCAACACTACACAATGCCGCTACATCGGATAGATCTAACCCGGCACCTGCTTCCTTTGGACGAAAATATCCGTGGGGAACTTTGAGCGGGTGAAATCTAATTATCCAAGAGCCTCAAATGAATCGCGGAAAAGCCGCTTCAATGGATCACTTATCCGCGCGCTCCACCCCTGCGGTGATAGCGTCTCGCAGACGTTTTTCTAATGTGCGCTGCTTGGTCTCGGAATAATATTTCAGTCCGAACATGTCCTTGACGTAAAAAGTGTCCACAACCTGCGCGCCATAGGTCGCGATCACGGCGTTGGCGATATAGACGTTCGCATCCGCAAGGCACCGTGTCAGATCATAAAGCAGGCCGGGACGGTCACGGGTGTCCACTTCGATGATGGTATATATCTCGGAACCCTCATTATCGAAGGTAATATGCGTGGGCACGCGGAACGCCTTTTCGCGCTTCTTGACCTTGTCACGCGATTTTAACGCGTCGCGGGCGATTACTTCGCCGCGCAGGGTTCGCTGGATCATTTTGCGCAAGCGTGGCAGACGCGCGGACTCGTACGCGTTGCCGTCCGCATCCTGTATCCAGAACGCATCCGTGACATAGCCATCCTTGGTCGTATAGCTGCGCGCATCGACCACATTTGCCCCCACCAAAGCCAGCGCCCCCGCGAGCCGCGCGAAGATACCGGGGTGATCGCCCATTACGAAACAGGCGCGTGTTGCGTCGCGATCTTCGTCAGGATGCAGATCGATACGGATATCGTCTGCATCAATGTCACGTAGCAGCGTCGCAAAGGCGACCTGCGCCGTGACATGCAACCCTTGCCAGTAAGGCTCGTAATGGCGCGCGGTCTCGGTTTTGAGGTCCTTCTTTGGCCACTCCGCCAGTGCCGCGCGCAGGGCTTTCTTGGCCTCCGTGCCCCGGTTTTCGCGATTGAGGTCTTCCAGGCCCGTCTCCAGCGCCCGCTTTGTCTGGCGATACAGCGCTCGGATCAGCACCGCTTTCCAGTTATTCCACGTGTTCGGCCCAACCCCGCGAATATCACAGACTGTCAGCACACAAAGCAGATCAAGCCGTTTGGTGGTCTGCACGGCCTTGGCAAAGTCCCGCACCGTGCGCGGGTCCGCGATATCCCGCTTTTGGGCCATATCCGACATCAGCAGATGATAGCGTACGAGCCATTCGGCCGTATCCACTTCCTCCTGCTTTAACCCCAGACGCGGGGCAATTTTGCGGACGTATTTCGCGCCGAGAATCGAATGATCCTCAGGCCGCCCCTTGCCAATGTCATGCAGCAGGAGTGCGACATAAAGGACCCGCCGGTTCACACCATGCTTGAGGATCGAGGACGCCACCGGCAATTCTTCCTCAAGCTCAAATTTTTCAATCCGTGCAAGGTTTGCGATACACTGGATGATATGCTCGTCCACAGTATAGCTGTGATACATATTGAACTGCATCATCGCCACGATAGGCTCGAATTCGGGAATGAAGGCGGCCAGCACGCCCAATTCGTTCATGCGACGCAGCGCGCGTTCCGGGTTGCCGTGTTTCAGCAGAAGGTCCAGAAAAATGCGTTGCGCCTCCGGGTCATTGCGCATTCCGTCGTCGATCAGGTCCAGATTGGCCTTCACGGTCCGCATCGCGTCCGGATGGATCAACATCCCCGTCCGCAGCGCCTCTTCGAACAGCCGCAACAGATTGAGTTTATCACTCAAAAAGACCGAGTCATCTTTGATTGCCATGCGGTTATGCACAACCTCATAGCCCTCTTTGGTCTTGGGACGGCGGCGAAAAAAACGCTCCAGCAGCGGCTCTGGTTTGACGTGCATCGCTTCCAGCTTGGTCAGGAATATCCGCGTGAGGTCCCCGACGGCCGTGGCATGTCGGAAATAGGCTTGCATAAAGATCTCGACGGCACGTCTGCCTGCCTTGTCTTCATATCCCATGGCCTCGGCCACGGTGACCTGCATGTCAAAGGTCAACTGTTCTGTCGCACGGCGCGTCAGCAAATGCAGGTGGCCGCGCACCGCCCAAAGAAAGCTCTCAGCTTCACGGAATGTCTCAAACTCATCAGCGCGGAAAACGCCCTTGGCGACCAGATCTGCGGCATGTTCGACCCCGTGGATGTACTTGGCGATCCAAAACAGGGATTGCAGATCGCGCAGGCCGCCTTTGCCTTCCTTGACGTTGGGTTCTACGACATACCGTTGACCCTGCTTGTCATGGCGCGCGTCACGCTCGTTCAGTTTGGCCTCGATGAATTCACGGCCCGACCCGGAAAACAGATCTTTTTTCAGCGACCTGTCCAAATTCGCCGCCAGCACCGTATCCCCGGCGACATAGCGATGCTCCAGCAACGTTGTCTGAATGGTGAAATCCTCGGCACCCAGGCGGACGCAGTCACGGATTGTTCGGCTTGAATGCCCCACCTTGAGCTTCAGATCCCACAGGATATAAAGCATTGATTCAATGACGGTTTCGACCCATTTGGTGGTTCCGGCAGGTGTCAGAAACAGCAGGTCAACGTCTGAAAACGGTGCCATCTCGCCTCGGCCATAACCACCTACACCGATCACCGAAAGCCGTTCGGCGGCCGTCGGGTCCTGCTTGGGATGCAGGCTTTTGGTCGCGATCAGCAACGTGGATTTGACCAATCCATCAGTGAGGTATGTGTAGCTTGCCGTCATGGCGCGTGCATCGATCGGGTCAGCGGCGAATGCCTCGGCAATGGCCGCGCGCCCCTTGGTCTGTGCATCACCCAGCAGCGCGACAGCCACTGAGCGTTGTTCCGTCAGGTCTTCCAGGCCTTTCGTTGTCACACTGATGGCGGCCATCACCGCATCAAGGTCAAATATCGCCGCAGGCGGTGCGATCAGGCGCGGAACCGTGGCCGCGCCTGCATTCTCATATGCTGTGGTGTCCAAACTGCGGCTCAGAATCCGGCACCGCCAAAGGCCTGCGGTGCGGGTTCAAGGATCACGACCTGACGGTTACGGATCGTTGCCACCGCAAGTGCGCGGTCGTTCGTGCCGTCGCGGCGCAGGCGGAACACGCCGCTCGCCCCGCGAAAGCCCGCCCCCTGCGTCAGGGCCGACCCCGTCAGCGCGTTTGACTTGCCGGATTTGACCAACGATCCGATCGCGGCAACCCCGTCAAACGCGAGGCCCGCAATGCCCAAGGGCTGGCTGCCGTAGGCGCTGGCGTAACGCTGGTTGAACACGTTCAATGCGTTCGTGTCAGGCATTGCAAACCACCCGCCCTGAACACCGGGCAGATCAAGCGTTTGGATGGGCGTATCCCAACGGGTCAGACCGATATACTGTGTGGCAGTGGGCGTGATGCCCGCCTCTGGCAAAAGCTGCGCGAACAGCGGCAGCGCAGTGGCCGAGTTGGTGGTCAGAAAGAGCGCGTTCGCGCCTGTGGCGTCCATCGTCGATTTCACACGCGGCACGGCTGCCAGGACCGATTCCTGGCTCTGGGCATAATCCACGGTGCCTGCAAGTGTGGCCCGATTGGCCGAGATCGCCTGTGCAATTGCATTGCGACCGGCCTGGCCGGCAACATCCTGCGCATGAAGCACCACGATGCGGTCGCGGCCCTGACGTTTGGCATAGCCGACCAACCGATTGGCCGTATTCTCAAAGGTTGGCCCGAGAACGAACACGTTGCCCCCCGCGATGGTCGGGTTGTTGGAGAACGACAAGACATTTACGCCATCCCCTGCCACTGCAACACCCGCTGCATTGGCCGCTTCTGCATAAACCGGGCCAAGGATAATCTTGGCACCATCCGCCACAGCCTGACGCGCCGCATTGGCGGCCTGAGTCGCATTGCCCGCCGTGCCGTAGACACGCAGGTCTATATTGACGCCATTCACATCGGCTATCGCCAGTTTTGCAGCGTTTTCAAGATTTTGCGCCAACAAGTCATCCGAAGCGGACCCGCCGCGCGGCACCAGAAGCGCCACCGGAACGGGCGCATTCGTATCGATCTTCGGCCCACCAGACCCGGCAATTCCGCCAAGTCCCGCAGGATCACAGGCGGCCAGCAGCATCGCAAACAGAGGCAAAAGCAGCAAGCGCCATGGCTTGCGAACGGCGCGGAAAAAGGCAATCATCGTTATCTCACTCCCAGGATTTCAGAAACTGGCCGTGGCCAGAAATGCGGTTGGCCTGTTCCAACAGGCATTGTTCACGTATGCGCGATAATAGACAGTGCGAAAGGCGGGTCCAGCGTTGAATTTTCAAATCAAACCGCTTGCTGCGGGGCTTTACTTTGTCGGTGTGCCAATTGGCTCCGCGCGCGACATCACGCTGCGTGCGCTGGACGTGCTGGCAAGCGCCGATGTGCTGGCCGCGGAGGACACGCGCAGCATGCGCAAACTGATGGATATCCACGGTGTCCCGCTTGGAGGGCGCAGGATTGTAGCACTGCATGATCATAGCGGCGATGGCGCTGTGGCCAAGTTGGTGCAACAGGTGCGCGGTGGGGCGTCCGTCGCCTATGCCTCGGAGGCCGGGATGCCACTGATCGCCGATCCGGGATTTGAGCTGTCGCGTGCAATGGTGGAGGCGGATTTGCCGGTGACCTGCGCGCCGGGCCCGTCCGCCGTACTCACCGCGCTTGCTTTGGCCGGGCTGCCGACGGATGCTTTTTTCTTTGCCGGATTCTTGCCCAATACCCGAGCTGCGCGGATAACGGCGCTGGAAAAGCTGCGCGAAGTGCCCGGAACGCTGGTTTTCTACGAATCTCCTAAACGGGTTGGCGCCATGCTGCGTGACGCGACACAGGCGCTGGGCGGCGACAGACGCGCCGCTGTCTGCCGTGAACTAACCAAGAAATTTGAGGAAATCCGACGGGGGACTCTCGAAGATTTGAGCGAAATTTATGAAAAATCTGCACCGAAAGGGGAGGTAGTGGTGCTGGTGGATAGGGGGCATATCGAGAACATTAATGTATTGGACATAGAAGAAGTGTTAAAAGAGGCGCTTGGGCGGCTTTCCATGCGCGATGCCGTCGATCTGGTGGCCAATGCACATGATCTGCCGCGCAGACAGGTCTATCAGGCCGCTCTGGCTTTGGGAAAGGATGCGCCGTGACGCTTGAGAATGGAAACATCCATCGCGGGCAGATGGCCTATCACGCCGGCCTTGCCGCCGAAGGACGCATCGCACAAGACTATGAACGTCGCGGATATACGGTGGCGTGCACCCGTTGGCGTGGCAAGGCGGGTGAGATTGATCTGGTGATCCGCGACGGTAACGGACTTATTTTTGTCGAGGTTAAGCAAAGCCGCAGCTTTGCACGTGCGGCTGACCGCATAAGTGCCAGGCAAATGCAACGGATATACCGTTCTGCTGAAGAATACTTGGCCGGTGAACCCGCAGGATCGCTGACCGACGTGCGTTTTGATGTGGCCTTGATGGACGGTCAAGGGGATGTTCGGATCATCGAAAACGCCTTTGGCCACGGCTGACCCATTGCACCGCGACACGGGCTGCGCCATCTAGGTTCAGGAAATCTAGGGGAACGCCCATGAAAGTAGCCTTTCAAATGGATCCGATCGGATCCGTTAACATCGACGCCGACAGCAGCTTTCGCCTTGCCGAAGAGGCACAGGCGCGGGGACATTCGCTATTCTATTATCCGCCCGACGCTCTGGCTTACCAAGAAGGGCGCATTACCGCGCGTGGCCATGACCTGAAAGTGCAGCGGGTTCAGGGTGATCATGCGCAGCTTGGTCCTGAACGGGAAGTGGATCTTTCAGAATTTGATGTTGTTTGGCTGCGTCAGGATCCGCCCTTTGACATGCACTATATTACGCTCACGCATCTGCTGGACAGAATCGCGGGTACAACCTTGGTCGTGAATGACCCGTTCTGGGTGCGGAACTATCCCGAGAAACTGTTGGTGCTGGATTTTCCAGATCTCACGCCGCCCACCACGGTCGCGCGTGATCTGGCGACGATCAAGGCGTTCAAGGACAAGCATGGCGATGTCATTCTCAAGCCGCTCTATGGCAACGGGGGGGCCGGGGTTTTCCTGCTGAATGCCGCGGACCGCAACCTTAGCTCTCTGCATGAACTGTTCACTGGTTTCTCTCGCGAGCCGCTAATCGTGCAGAAATTTCTTCCAGATGTGGCCAAGGGTGACAAGCGCGTGATCCTTGTCGATGGCGAAGCCGTGGGTGCTATCAATCGTGTCCCTGCCAAGGGCGAAACCCGGTCGAACATGCATGTTGGCGGACGGCCCGAAAAGGTTGGCCTAACCGACCGCGACCGCGAGATTTGAGCACGGATCGGACCGCTTTTACGTGAAAAGGGCCAGATATTCGTCGGTATAGACGTCATCGGTGACTATCTGACGGAGATCAATGTGACCTCCCCGACCGGCATCCAGGAGCTTGAGCGGTTTGACGACACCAACATCGCCGCCAAAATATGGGAGGCCATCGAGGCCAAGCGCGCGTGAGCATTCGGCGCGTCCTGCTGAACGCATGGTTGCGCCGTGTGGAAAAACCGCGCATGGCCCGCGCGTCAAATCCTGACGTACTACGCCGCAATTTTGAGCTGCAAGCACGCCTTTTGTTCCGCGCGCCCCGCGGTACGCACCAGTCATGGGACGCCTTGGGGACAGTTGATACGCTGCAAGTTCAGCCGCGCGGCTTTTCCGGAAACCGGGTATTATTCTACGTTCATGGCGGTGGGTTTGTTTTTGGCAGCCCTCGAACGCATGCGGCCATGGCGGCGCAATTGGCCAGCCGCATCAGTGCGCGCGCCGTTCTGCCGCAATACCGCCTTGCGCCAGAAGCACCGTTTCCGGCAGCACCAGATGATATCATGACGGCCTGGCGCGGCCTTATGGCGCAAGGCGTAGATCCCAAGAATGTGGTGTTGGGCGGAGATAGCGCAGGCGGGGCGCTGGCATTGGGTTTGCTTTCGCAGCTTTGTGCGCAAAACGTGGCTTTGCCCGGCACAGCATTTGCGCTCTCGCCGCTAACCGACCTTGATCATAGTGGCGACAGTTTCCGCAGCAATGCGCAGGGCGATGTATTGCTGCCTGCACAGCGCGCAGGGGAGATGGCCCAGATGTTTCTGGCGGGACATCGCTGCGATGATCCCAGATGCAGCCCCCTGAACGGAACTTTTCAGGGCGCACCGCCTGTTTGGCTAACCGTTGGGGACACGGAAATATTGCGCGACGATGCACGCCGCATGGCTGATGTTCTGCGCCGCGACGGGGTTCGCACAGCGCTGGTTGAGCGTCATGACCTGCCGCATGTCTGGCCCATCATGCATAATATTCTGCCTGAGGCGCGTGAAACGCTGGACGCGCTTGCCGTCTGGATCAGGCAAGAGCAAGGCTGGCCAGCCGAAAACTGATTGCTTCCGCCACATGCGGACGGCACACGTCCTGCGATTGATCCAGATCGGCAATGGTGCGCGCCACGCGCAACACGCGGTGGTATCCGCGCGCGGACAACGAAAACCGCTCCGCCGCACGATTAAGCAGTGCACGTCCCTCGGCGTCCGGGCTGGCGACCTCTTCCAGGATATCCCCTTCGGCATCGGCGTTGCACAACATATCCGGCCGCGCCGCAAACCTTGCCTGTTGAATGGCACGCGCACCTGAAACCCGCGACCGCACTTGGGCCGAACTGTCCCCCGAGGCGGGCAAATCCAAATCCGTGAACGCCACGGGCGGCACATCCACGCGCAGATCAAAGCGGTCCATTAACGGGCCGGATATTCGCCCCAAATAGTCTTCGCCGCAGTGCGGAACACGGGCGCAGGCGCGGGCCGGATCGCTTAGATATCCGCATTTGCAAGGGTTCGCAGCGGCAATTAGCATGAACTTGCAAGGATATTTCACATGCGCATTGGCCCGCGCGATCATGACCTGGCCTGTCTCGATGGGTTGGCGCAGGGTTTCCAGCACGGTACGCGGAAATTCGGGGAATTCGTCCATGAAGAGAACGCCGTTGTGGGCCAAGGACACCTCGCCCGGTTTTGCCTGTCGCCCCCCGCCGATGATCGCAGCCATTGACGCAGTGTGATGAGGCTCGCGAAAGGGGCGCACGCGGGATATGCCGCCTTCGTCAAGCAGCCCGGCAAGCGAATGGATCATTGATGTCGATAATGCCTCGGCGGCAGAAAGTGGTGGCAGGATCGAGGGCAGGCGGGCGGCCAGCATGGATTTGCCAGACCCCGGCGTGCCAACAAGCAGGAGATGGTGTCGCCCTGCGGCGGCGATTTCAAGCGCACGTTTGGCGCGTTCCTGACCCTTCACGTCGCGCAGGTCGCGCGAATGAGGCGCTTCGATGACCTCGCCCGGCTGGGCCGGGGTCAGTGGCACTTGACCTGTGAAATGGCGCACAACATCGGTCAGGCTGTGGGCCGCGATTACTTCCGCTGATCCAACCCAGGCAGCCTCCGCCCCGGATGCTGCGGGACACAGCAAACTGTGACCTTCTTGCGCAGCAGCCATTGCTGCGGGCAAGGCACCGATCACAGGAACAAGCGTACCGTCCAGAGACAATTCGCCCAACGCAACGACGGTCTGCGTGACTTCATCGGGCAGAATATCCAATGCCGCCAACAACGCCAATGCGATGGGCAGATCGAAATGGCTGCCTTCCTTGGGCAGGTCGGCCGGGCTGAGATTGACGGTAATGCGTTTGCTCGGGAGCGCGATGGCCATGGAGGTGAGCGCCGTGCGCACCCGGTCGCGTGCCTCAGACACTGCCTTGTCGGGAAGTCCCACGATCGAAAACGCAGGCAAGCCCGGCGTGACGGCGCATTGCACCTCCACGATGCGCGCTTCAACGCCCTGAAACGCGACGGTATAAGCGCGAGAAACCATAATTAACCCCGGATGAATTCACGGTTAATGGGTAGGCATTCAAGGTTTAGGAAAGGTTAACGCAGCCTCAGGCCGGCCATGGTTTGACAGCCGCGCCCATGTCGTAGGGAAAAGGATCATAAGTCACCTTCAAGCCGTCTGCACGCCATGCCTGAAACGCCGGGTCGCCCAATGTTTCCATGCAATAGGCAAAAGCAGCATCTGACACCGGCAGATCATATCCGATAATGCGTGCGCAAACCGGGGCGTAAAATGCGTCTGCCAGGGTGTAGTGCCCAAAGAGCCACGGACCGTCTGCCGCCTTTTTCCGTGCAAATTGCCAAAGCTCTTCGATCCGCGCCAGATCGCCGCGCACGCCGTCCGATATCCCAAAGTTTTCGTTCACATGTTGCAACTGCATCGGGCACTCCCCGCGCAGCGTGCCAAATCCGGCGGTCATTGCCGCACAAAGCCAGCGCGCGCGACTGCGCGCCACAGGATCCTCAGGCCACATGCCCGCGTCGGGATGACGTTCTGCCAGTGTTTCGGCGATGGCCAAGCTTTCGCTGATCACCTCTCCGTCAGGGGTACGTAGGGTTGGGACCGTCCGCGCCGGGGAAACTGCTGCCATCTCAGACGCCATTGTCCCGTCATAAAGGCCAACCAGATGCGTGCGATAGGGCAGAGCGAATTTCTCCAGCATGAGCCAGCCGCGCAAGGACCAACTGGAAAACGTTCGATCACCGATATAGAGGTCATAAGTCATAACCAGATGCTAGAATGACGCGTGATCTAAGGCAATTGGTTGATTGCCTTCACACGCGCGCGCGAGGCATCGAAAATCAGCGTCGTTACGGACAGATTGTCAATCTTGTGCCTCATCGCCTCGACCGCGCCCACGCCAAGCGCGCGCTGCACCTGCGTCAGGATCACGCCGAAATGTGCCACCGCGATTATATGACCGTCAGGATGGTCAGCGTTCAGATTGTCAACCACGGTGTTCACCCGCGCTGCGGTCTGGTTCCAGCTTTCTCCGCCTGGCGCAATGATGTCACCCGGGGTTTCCCAGTAGGCGCGGCTCAGTTCCGGATCGCGCTTTGCAACATCCTTGAAATGCATCCCGTCCCAGACGCCGAAATGCAATTCACGCAAGGCTTGGTTATCGGGCAGTCGCGTGCGCTCTGGCCGGTCCATGGCATCCGCCGTGGCGGAGGCGCGCAATAGATCAGAAGCGACAACCACGGCCTTTTGCGGCAAAAGCGCATTCAGCCGCTCGATCTGGGCGAGGTTTGACAGATCCGCCGGCACATCGCGCCATCCCACAAATGTCTTTTCATGCGTCGGTCCGTGCCGAACCCAGTGCCAAACTGTCACGGTAACGCTCCCTTTAATAGAACTGGCAATCCGGCCACGACCATAACTGCCAGATCGGCCTCAGCCGCCAGCGCGATGTTCAACCGCCCCTGTGCTTCGCGAAATTCTCTTGCAAGCGCGTTCTGTGGCACGATCCCATGACCGATCTCGTTCGAGACGATGACCCACGGTGCAGCGCACCGCGCAAGGGCAGCCAACAATGTTGCCTGCACTGCATCCAAGTCGGCGCGCGCCATCATCTGATTGCTGAGCCACATGGTCGCGCAATCAATCAGCACCGGCTTGTCTGGTCCCACCTTTTCAAGGACAGACGCGACGTCCAGAGGTTCCTCGACTGTCTGCCAATGTGTATTGCGCCGTGCGCGATGCAACGCGATCTTTGCGCTCGTCTCGCCGTCGCCTGCGCGGGCCGTTGCCAAATAGACCAAGTCCAAGCCGCTGGAGTCCAACAGGTTTTCCGCCCAAGCGGATTTGCCCGATGCCGCACCGCCTAGGACGAATACTCCTCTTGGCAACATGTCTAACCCTTTATTAATGAACCAACCGTGGGCTTCATGCGTATCCCTACCAAAGGTGCATCACAAGATGCGCTCGCCAGCCAGGGGGCTACGATTATGGCATATTCGAATGCACGTGAATTTTCACTGACCCGTACTGCCATGAAGGCAGAGCTATTGGACGCG
>Ga0115567_10003677_pt1 | contig 15055 bp, 15 predicted proteins | sample COGITO_mtgs_1204_2_FD_88679 | JGI IMG/M metagenome (GOLD analysis project Ga0115567, IMG submission 88679) | Pelagic marine microbial communities from North Sea - COGITO_mtgs_120412 | ecosystem: Environmental > Aquatic > Marine > Epipelagic | place: Germany:Helgoland, sampling site Kabeltonne... | reverse complement strand
GTCGTTCTACTATGCCATGTGTGAAGAACAGGGCTTGCCGCGGCCCAACGTATTGGTGGGCTGAACGTGCAGATCGACATCTACGATCCCGACCAATACAACGCGGGCATTCCTCACGAGCAGTTTTGCTGGCTGCGCCGGAATGCCCCGGTGCACTGGCACGAATACCCTCAGGGCGGGGGTTACTGGGTGCTGAGTAAACACACCGATGTCAGTGCGGTATCGCGTGATTTTAAAACCTACTCTGCGCAACGCGGATTTGTGATGGTGGATGACTTGCCGCCAGACATTCTCGCCATGACCCAGAACCAGCTGTTGGGGATGGATCCTCCCAATCACGGGCCGATTCGTCGCGCCGTGATCTCCCGTTTTACCTCGCGTATGCTGGCGGCGCTGGAACCGAGACTGCGTGAAATCGCGCGAAGCCAGATGCTTGAAGCGCCGGCCGATGAGGTCATCAATTTTGTCGACGACCTCGCCGGTGACTTGCCCACCGCGGTGATCTGCTCACTGCTGGATATTCCCCAAGCCATGTGGCCGCAGATAAGGCGCTGGTCAGACCTGCAGACTTCTGGAAGCGATCCGGATCTCGGCGGTACTCCCGAACAAGTGACCCAGGCTTCGGTGGATATGGGCAGTTACGGCTACGAGCTGGCTGCCGAGCGCAAGGGGCGGGGCGGGGATGACCTCATTTCCCTGTTAATCGATCAGGAGGTGGACGGGCATCTGGTCAGCGAGATGGAATTTGCATCTCTATTCGTACAGCTGACAGTGGCGGGAAACGAGACGACCCGAAGCCTGATCAGTTCCGGTATGTATCAATTGTTGCAGCAGCCTGAACTGTACCGACAGCTGGCTGCTGATCCGTCGCAGTTGCCGTTGGCGATTGAAGAAATGCTACGCTGGACTTGTCCGCTGCACTATTTTCGCCGCACAGCGACCTGCGATACCGAGATTCGCGGGCAGAAAATTGCCGAGGGAGACCGGGTTGTCATGCTGTACAGTTCGGCGAATTTCGACGAGGAAGTGTTTGAGCAATCGATGCAGTTTGATATCTCGCGCCAGCCCAATCCGCACTTGGCCTTTGGTCACGGAATCCACCTGTGCCTGGGTGCCAACCTGGCAAGAATGGAGGCCAGGCTGTTCTTTGAAGAATTTCTCCGTGCCTTCAGCGGCATTCAGCAGGCCGGTGAGCCGGTCTACATTCGCTCTAACAGTATTCACGGTTTCAAGCAGATGCCTGTGAGCCTGCAGCGCTGAGCTCTAACCAGCGTGATTGTCCCTGCTTCGATTCAGCGAGGGTCGCGCCGGGCGCAGTCCGGTAGACTGAACTGATCTAAAGACGCTACTCAGGGTACTGTCGCAGTATCAGGGTATCACCGCGTTGAGTGAACTCAATGTGGCGCAGGAAAGACATGCCGAGCAAAACTTCATCTGTTTTCAGCCCGGGCGAGATGCTGGCGAAAACATCATCCAGTGCGATGTCACCGACACTGACGCGATCGAGTTTCGTGGCATAGGCTACTGCGATGCCGTTGGCCGTTTGTGTGGCCAGGCGCCGCCCCGGTTTGAGAGACAGTCGTTGCGCAACGTCGGCTGGGATAGCAATGCCGGTGGCGCCGGTATCCAGCATAAACACGACCTCCTGGCCATTGATGGCCCCAGTGCTGAGATAGTGGCCATTTTTACTGCGTTTGAGAACCACTTCCCGGGCCCCGCCTTTGATGCGGCGCGTTTCCACCGTTTGATTGGGGTTGTACTGCTGTTCGAGCAAATCGGAAAAATAGAATCCGACCAGGGCCATAAACACCAGCCAGGCGAGCGCCTGCATAACCAGCCCCATCCGTCGGTGCCCGCCGGCTTCATCGTTCATTGAATCTCCGCGTCATTGACCGCTACTGTCAGAGCAAACCGGAACTTAGTCTGGCCGTGAGGTGAGATTGCCCAGCAGTTCCAGCAATGCTGGAAAGGCGGTTGTGCCGGGATGGATTAAATCGAAATGCCCGGCATCGGATATCAAGGTGACCTCGGCAGTGGGCAGCGCGCGAGCCTGTGCCTGCGCCACGATGGTGTCGGCCTTGCCCTGCAGCAGGTACACAGGTGCTACCGGAGCAAGTGCAGCGGGGGAGGCTTGCCGATAGCGCTCCGGCCGCTGTGCCGGGGTGCCCCCCAATAGCTCTGGGACAATTTGTTCACAACTGTTGCTGCCGGCAGCATAGGAAACAAGGTCGGTTATTGCATCCAGTCCGATGGCTGCCAGAGCCTGGATCCGAGGCTCACCACCCACGCGGGTTTGCGCAGTCCTGGCCGCAGCCCACAGGGCCAGGTGTCCTCCGGCGCTGTGTCCAGTCAATACCACTTGTTCCAGATCCAGATCTTCAGTCTCAAGCGCAGCGAGAAAATCGATACTGGCGGCAACGTCTTCAAAGGTACCGGGCCAGCCACCACCGGATTCGCCCACCCTGCGGTATTCCGGCGCCCACACTGCATAGCCTGCCCTGGCCAAGGCGCTGGCCAGCGGATAGATATGATCCACGCTGTACTCGGCCAGCCAGCAGCCGCCATGTAACAGCACCACTACCGGTGCCGGCCGCGCATGTTTATCAGGTAACCACAGAAAAGCCTGATGACTGCTCTCGGTGCCATAGCGCCACTGGGAGTCTGGTGGTCTGGCAGAAAGTGCCTGTACCGCAGCGAATTCGACGGGCCCTGTTAGCAATGGCGGGTCAGCTGATGCCAGGCTGAGAGCAGCACTGCCTGACAAACTCAACAGGAAGGCCAGAGCGATGGCGGATCGCGATGGCATAGGCTTCAGTGCAGCGCTCTGGTGGGATTGGCCTTGCCGGGATCCCCTTCGGGAAACAGGTAATCCATCCGGAGACATTCCCCGGCCAGCTGCCTGGTGCCCTCCATGGTCATGACCACAAACGCGGCGAATTGATCGCGGGTCAGCCCGGCGCTGGTTGGCAGGAATCCCGCGATGACCAGCTGAGGTGTGGCGTCGTCGATAATGTCGAGGAATATCTTGAGCGTGGGGAACTCCATATTCAGCCGGTGGATGTCGGCTGCCAGCGGCAGCAAAGCCATCGGGCGAATTTCAAGGCCAGTGGTGAACACCAGACCGTAGTGCTCCAGTAACAACCGGCTGTCGACCGCGCCATCCAGCGCCTGCAGGGCGCTGACATGGAGCCCCTCGCATTCGTCACAGATTTCAAACGCGACTTTGGTCTCGTCCAGCCAGTTTTCAAGTTGAGGGCGATCAGGTTTATCCAGAGGAGGCATAGTAGGCTGCGTAGTCGAGGATGAATCGCGATTCTACGACTTTGACCGCTCGCCTGCCATAGTGCTGCGCACAGCTTGGTTGACCGGAGTGTGTGGGTCCCTACAGGAATATTCACAGGCAGGTTACTATGTGCTACCACCGTCATCGACAGCGTCCAAGCCGTGCCTGCCCCACCTTCGGGTAACTCCCCTCTGACCCAGCAAGCGCTGGATGCAGCGCGCTCCCGGAATCCTGGCCACCGGATGATTGCGCTGGCAGCGGATTTTTCCGGGCGCATGCTCGCCCAGTACCGGCAGCGGGGATTTGGTGCGGTGCGTCCCGTCCACGGCGCGGTGCTGCGCAATCTGGGCCTGACCGGTACCCGCGTCACGGTGTTGGCGGCACGGGCGGGAATCACTCATCGTGCAATGGCCAAAATTCTGGCTGAGGTAGTGGCGCTGGGCTTTGTCAGCCGTCGCCCCGACCCCCGCGACCGGCGTGCGTCACTGGTAGAGTTTACGCCGCTTGGCTTGCGGCTGCTGGAGATTTCCAGCGGCATCATCGAAGGCATTTACGCTGACTATTCCGCGCGAGTGGGAGCGTCGGCACTGGAGCAACTGGAGCGGTGTCTATACGATGCTCTGGTGGGTCTCAACATCGAGGTCACCAGCAGCGGTCAACAAGCGCTGCATTCCTCGCGGCCGGAGTCCCGCGGTGGGCCCTCGGAAATTTATCTTTCGCACAATCTCGGGCGCTACCTGCAGCTGGCCGCTGGCGATTATCACCGGCGTTGCGCAATGCTTATGGCAGCTTCGGGTCACCCGTCCATTCGTTTCGATCGCCTGGCGGTGTTTAGCCACCTTGGGTTGTCTGGCATGACCCTGACTGAGCTGGCCAAATCGGCCAACATTTCCCTGCAGGCCATGGGCAAACAGGTGCGCGCTGTGCTCAAGCTGAACTACATCGAGATGTTGACAGATTCTGATGATCGCCGGATACGGCAGGTCTGGTTCACGACATTGGGGCGCCGCTTTCTCCGCGACCTGTTACAGACTTTTGAGCAGATTGATCGCGACTATGCGCAATTGCTCGGCGAGCAGAGAGCCCGGCATTTACAGGACAGCCTGGCCACAGTGGTTGCTGCACTGGGGCTCGAAGTTCCGGTCAGGACACCGATTACCTGGCAATCGCGCAGCGGATGATTTTCTGAACCAGCGATTGGCTGCACGTGGTTGCTTTATAGGATACCCGGTTTACTATTGTGTGAGTCTCAGTACGAACGCGCGACTGAGTAGAATGCGCCGGCGCAGGCCCATTGATACATCCCGGCGCGTTTTTCTGGCACCTGGCCGCGGAGGCTGCGTTATGAAAGACATACAGGATACCGTGTGGCTGATCACAGGCTGCTCGTCGGGTTTTGGTCGGGAGATTGCCCTGTGTGCGCTGGAAGCCGGGGCGCGTGTTGTGGTCACTGCGCGTCAACTGGAAACCATCGCCGATGTCTGTGCAGATTACCCCGGGCGCAGCCTGGCGCTCGAGCTGGATATTACCGACGCGGCGCAGCGCGACGCGGCGGTGAGCGACTGTCTGACCGCGTTTGGCCAGATTGATGTGCTGGTGAACAACGCAGGCTATGGTTACGTTGCGGCGGTTGAAGAAGGCGAAGACAGTGCGGTGAGGGAGATGTTCGAAACCAACTTTTTCGGCACCCTGCAGATGACGCTGGCAGTGTTGCCTCATTTTCGGGCGCGCGGAGCAGGGCGGATCATTAACAACTCCTCCCAGGCCGGTTTGATGGGTAATCCTGGAACGGGTTACTACAGCGCTTCCAAATATGCGCTGGAAGGCATGATGGAAGCACTGACGAAAGAAGTGGCTCCGCTGGGGGTGCAGGTAGTGACGATTCAGCCGGGTGCTTTTCGCACCGACTGGGCTGGGCGCTCCATGCAGCGCAGCTCGCACCGGATACCCGAATACGCGGAGTTGGTCGGGAGTCGGCTGGATAGGATTGCCGAGATTGACGGTAAACAGCCCGGCGACCCCATGCGGGCAGCCCAAATATTTGTACGCATGGGGCTTATGGATGACCCGCCGCCCCAGTTGGTGTTGGGTGCGGCGCTCGTTCAGAGTTACCGTGAGAAGCTCGCAGAGACAGACCAGCGTTTGCTGGCTTGGGAGTCGGTGTCGGTTTCAGCTGACTATCCCGTCAGGTAATGACTTTAGGATCTGCAAGAATTGTTGGAGCCAGGGAGGCAATGTGGACGCTTATCGGGAAATAGAGAATCTGATTTATCGCTATGCCGAGCGCATGGACGCGGGAGATCTGGAGGGCGTGGCTGAGCTATTTCGCCACGCCGATATTGTAGCCCCAGCGCACGACAGCCGGGTGGGGGGTTACGAGAACGTGCTGGCCATGTATCGCGCCGCATGCCGGGTCTATCCCGAAACAGGCACGCCGCGTACGAGCCATGTCACGACCAATGTCCTGATTGAGGTCGAGGGCGAGAAGGCAGTAGCACGCTCTATATTCACGGTATTTCAGGCCACCGAAGCGCTGCCTCTGCAGCCCATTATTATGGGTCGCTACAATGATGAGTTTTTTTGTAGCAAAGCGAAGTGGCAGTTTCACCAGCGTTCGATACAGGTAGATTTCGTGGGCGATTGCTCCGCTCACCTGCTGTACGATGCTTCGACCGTATCGTGAGGGGCTCTATGTTGATACCTGCCGTCCGGCTGCAAGTTGCCGTCTTGCTCTATGCTGTCTCGGCGTCAGGCCTGGCAGAGGCCGAACGGCCCTACTCGCCGCCTGTTGCCGAGCCGTTTGCGCGACAGTTGCTGTGGGGCGATACACACGTGCATACCAACTTTTCTCTGGATGCGTTGCTCTACAATAATTACCGGGTAGGGCCCGATGAGGCCTATCGCTTCGCGCGTGGAGAGGCGGTGGATTCCTCTTCGGGCCAGAGGGTGCAACTGGCCCAGCCACTGGATTTTCTGGTCGTTGCTGACCACGCGGAGTTTATGGCGACCAGTTGGCGTCTGCTGCACCCGGATGCGGCCGTTAGCAGCCGGCCGGAGCTGGCACCACTGATCGATGGCGCCAGCGGTGGCTTTCCAGCGCAGGGTGCTGGAACAAGCCACTCCCAGCACTTTTTTGAATTGTCTCAAAGGCTCGACGAAAACCTCGGCATGGATCGGCGGCGGGTAGCTGACACCTGGCGTGAACTGCTGGCCAGTGCAGAGCGCTATAACGACCCGGGTCAATTTACCGCGTTACTGGGTTTTGAGTGGTCTTCCAACCCGGGGGGTAACAATCTCCACCGGGTTGTAGTGTTGCGCGATGATGCCCAGGTAGTCGCAGGCGTGTTGCCGTTTTCGTCTACCACCAGCGAAGACCCGGCTGCGCTTTGGCAGTGGCTGGCAGATTACGAACGTGATACCGGCGGCCGCGCCTTGGCCATTCCTCACAACGGCAATGTCAGTAATGGCTTGATGTTCGCGCCGACGGACTTCTCAGGCAAGCCACTGGATGCGGATTATGCGCGCATGCGTGAGCGCTGGGAGCCTCTGTATGAAGTCACCCAAATGAAGGGTGATGCCGAAACCCACCCGATGTTGTCTCCCAGAGATGAGTTCGCGAACTTCGAGCGTTGGGACGACAGCAATATATTCTTTTCCGCCCCGAAAACACCCGACATGCTGCAGTACGAGTATGCCCGGTCCAGCCTGCTCAATGGTTTGGCGTTGGAGGCAAAGCTCGGGGTGAATCCCTTCCGTTTTGGTCTGATTGGCAGCACTGACACACACACCGGCCTCTCCACAGCAGCGGAGAATAATTTCTGGAACAAGGTGTCCTTCGATGAACCCGTCAAGGGTCGTGCGTCCCACCTTATGAGTGAAAAGGGCCGTTACGGAGCGGTGGTATCTCGTCGTACTGCGACAATCAGCGGCTCTGGTTACGCGGCCGTATGGAGCACAGAGAATTCGCGCGGAGCGATATTCGACGCGCTGCAGCGACGCGAAGCCTACGGCACCACAGGCTCACGCATAGCGCTGCGCCTGTTTGCCGGTTGGTCCTTTGAAGTGGGTGATGAACAGCGATCGGACCGGGATTCACTGGGCTATCGCAAAGGCGTGCCGATGGGAGCGGATTTGCCGCCCAGGCCGGGCCGGGATCGGGCACCCAGTTTGCTGGTGTACGCCCAGAAGGATCCGGCAGGTGCCAACCTGGAGCGCCTGCAGATCATCAAGGGCTGGCTGGACAACGATGGGAGCGTACACGAGAAAATCTATACCATCGCCCAGGGTGAGCACGCCACTAACCCGGGCGAGCACGGCACGGTAGATATTGAACAGGCGAGCTATCGCAATAACATCGGCAGCCCGATTTTGGAGACGGTATGGAGCGATCCGGATTTCGACCCGGCAACTCCGGCATTCTACTACGTGCGGGTATTGGAAATTCCAACTCCGCGCTGGACCACAATCGACGCGGCCTTTTACGGTACCCCACTGCCCGATGAGGTGCCCGCTGTAATACGTGAGCGCGCCTACTCGTCGCCGGTGTGGTACCGGCCGCAAACTACCTCCGAATAATATTGTCGACCGGAAACCCCCAAACGCCCACGCCTCGTGAGTGGGCGATTTTTTCGAGGGTTTGGTACTCAATCGAAGCATTCGGGAGTGCCGCCGCCCAGCCCCTCTGGAGCAGGTAGGCGCTGAGATCATCTCCCTCATCAAAGCTCCCGGCGTTGACCCGACACCGGCCGTTCAGGCTGCGGTCTTGATTGCGCGACAGGATCTCACAGCGCACAAAACCGTCGATCTTGAACTTTAGGGCAATGACAGCGCGGCTTCCGCAAATGGGCGGGCTGCGATAGCGCTTGCAGGTGTGGGCCGTGTCCGGGATATGAATGCCCTGCAAATGAATGGTGTGGCCGTTGATTCGCAGGCTGCCGTCTTCGTTAACCCGGGCGTAGCTGGATATCTCCCGGGCCCCAGCCGGACTCGCAACCAGGCAGCTAGCGAGTAACGTGATCAGCAACAGGATGTGGGATCTGAGAGGAATTTGCATAAGAAGAGTACGCTGGGTCTGTCCAGTCAGATTAGTCGAAAAGGCTGCATTGTTCGACTGGGGCTGCATCGTTGGGGGCTGCAATCCGGCAACGCTTTTGTTTGCTGAATGGCTGTGATAAACATGTCACGGTTTTTCGGGTCAGAAGTCGGTGACACGCGGGTATCGTATAGTGGTATTACCCAAGCTTCCCAAGCTTGAGAGAGGGGTTCGATTCCCCTTACCCGCTCCAGTGTCGGTGGCATGTCTGTTGCGAATCCGGGTTGATTTTCGCTCAGGTTCCCCGTCTTGATCCTGGCCATTCTCAAGGCAATTATTTTGGAGGGCGTACTATCCACACATTTACCGTAGAAAAAACCCTGGAGGCACCCCTGCAGCAGGTCTGGGCTGTGGTGGCGGATTTTGCCAATCTCAACTGGTTTGCCGGTGCCGAGCGCGTGGAAAAACGCGGCGAGGGCATTGGTCAGGTGCGCAGCATTTACATGCCGGGCATGGATCAGCCGGTGGAAGAAAAACTGCTGGCGATGGACGCCGACAGCCACAGCTTTGAATATGAAGTGTTGGAAGGTGGCGTGAACATCATGCAGGACTATCGGGTCGTGGCCAGTCTCACCAATGCCGGTGAAGGCCGCACCCTGGCGCGCTGGGACGCCTCTTTCAGTGGCGTGTCGGCGGAGGGAGTGAGCCCGGACGATATGATCGGTGTGATGCAGGACACCTATGGCGGCATGCTCGATGCAATTGCCGTCGAAGCCCTTACGCGCTGACGCGGTCGATCAAGGCCCGTCGGCATCACCCGACGGGCTGGCGTACTGGTCATTGAGGGACTGTACAAAGCGGTCGGAGTCTGCCAGCACTTTTTCCAGCTGATGACGCCGCAGGCGACCCCAGCCGCGCGGTGTCACAGAGGCTAGCGAACTCCACCAGGCCCGCAGGTTCCAGGCGAACGCTTTCTGGATGGGCTGGCTGTCGGGGCCCAGTGATTCATCCCGGACCAGGCTGCGCTGTACGCTGCGCCCCGCCAGTCCACGCAATTTGCTGTATAAAAACCAGGCCAGGAGCCCCGCACCCGCCAGCAGGCCGAGCTGCACTGGTACCTCAAGATTGGCAAAGGGCATCAGGTAGAAACCGTCCCAGTAATTGCCCTGCAAACTCCACCAGAAAAGCAGCAAAAAAATGACCGCGAAAAAGGGCCCACTTAACCACAGGGTGCGTTTTCGCCAGCGCCGCCTGGCCTGCTCCAACAGCGGTATTTGTACGTCGCGCAGATGTCGGGCGGTTTTTTCCAGAACCCCGACGACCCGATAGGCCCGTTCGACTTCCACCTGGTGAATCCGGGCTTCGATGTCCGCCAGATCGGCGTCGCGTTTGCGCTCCAGACGTTCGCGGACCTGCGGGTCCTCGATGCCAAGAGCCGAGTCTCTGGCGTAGATTCTATAGAAGCGACCGGCAGTGAGGCCGTGCTGGGCCAGGGCCCGCTGCCAGGCCGCGACGACTTCTTCCGGATTGTCTTCCCTGGCCGTGTTGTCGATCTGGTTGAGGATATATAAAAACTTGGTGGCATCCGGTCGCTGTACTGTGTTGGCGACCAGGTGCTGTAAGGTGTCTGACATGGCGCCCGGCTCGGGGTGCCGGGCGTCGAAAAACACCAAGACCAGGTCCGACAGATTAATAATGTGGTCTGTGATCAGCAGGGTCGAGGTGCGCTGCTGATCGGCGTCAAAACCCGGTGAGTCGATGAATATCTTGCCCCGCAACGACTCGGCTCGCACCGCCTTCAGCTGTAAGTAGGAATCCACCCGGCGGCCCTCGCCCTGGGCCACCTGCTCTATATCACCGCTGATCTGGTAGAAGGGGAAGCGGGGGTCGCTGTCCAGCGCCAGTCCGGGCAGCGCAGTGCCGTCAGTGCCTGATCCGTAACAGATTACGGTAAACTTGTCGTCGACGGCCTGGTTGCCAGTGCGTTGCAGGTTCTTGCCCACATATTGGTTCATGAAAGTGGACTTTCCTGCGGAAAATGTGCCCAGCACTGAGATCACCGGCCACCAGGAAACCTGGGTGGCATAGGACTCTTCCGGGCCCATCAAACCGAGTTTGCGGGCAATCGTATCCAGTTTCTGGAAACTCTGCACGCAGCCGGCAAGCACCGGGTTTTCTTGCTTGAGGTGCGCATCCAGGCGCTTGATTCGCTCCTGTATCGTGTTCTTGGCCAAGATTTCTACTCCCTGACAGGCTTTCCCTCACTATAGAGCTCAATGCACCGAATACGCAAAGCCTTGTCGAAAGTGAATTTCACTGCAACTGCTCCAAAGTGGCTTCCAGTTCATCCACCATGGTCTCAAACACGTCGAGCGCGGCATACATCGGCTCCGGCGTGGTCATGTCCACACCGGCCGCTTTGAGCAGCTCGATCGGGTAGTCGCTGTTGCCAGCGTGAAGCATGGCGAGGAAGCGATCCCGCGCGGGCTCGCCCTCGTCGAGAATGCGGGTAGCCAGTGCGTTGGCTGCGACAAAGGAGGTGGCGTACTGGTAAAGATAAAAATTGTCGGTTCTCAGCAGGTGTGGAATGCGGCTCCACTCGCTGGCGTTGAGGCGGTCGGCGTGTACCGCGTCGCCGTGATAGGCGCTGAATATTTCGGTGTAGAGCGAATTCAATGAGTCCTTGTTGAGCGCTTCACCGGCCTCAACTTTGGCGTGGGCCTGCATCTCAAAGTCGGCCAGTGATGCCTGGCGGAAAAAGCCCCCGCGGAACTGGTCCAGATAGTTTTGCAGGAGGTAGGCTTTTTTACGTGGTGTCGCCGCCTTCGCCATCATGTTCTGGAACAAAATGGCCTCGTTGGTCATGGAGGCAATCTCCGCGATAAAGGTGCGGTAACTGCCGTAGGTATAAGGCTGGGTATTGCGTGTCATGTAGGAGTGCAGCGAATGGCCATACTCGTGCGCCAGGGTGGAGACGTCATTGAGAGTGCCGGCGTAGTTCAGTGACAGGTAAGGTTTTGAGTCGTACATACCCCACGAGTAGGCCCCCCCGCGTTTCCCTGTGCTCTCAAAGGCATCTACCCAGCCTTCGTCAAAACCCATCCAATAGAGTTTCAGGTAGTCCTCCCCCATTGGGGCAAGCGCGTCGGCGACCAGTTGTTTGGCGTCCTCAAAATCGACCATGTCGAACTCAGCGTCGACGATCGGGGCGTACATGTCCCACACTTCCAGCGTATCCAGACCCAGCGTGTTGCGGCGCAGTTCCAGATAACGTTGCAGGGCCCCGGCTCCCTCGCGCGCTACCCGGATCAGGTTGTGATAAACTTCCTCCGGGATAGCGCTCTGGTAAGTGGCTGCCTGCAGGGCAGAGTCAAAACCCCGCACCTTTGCTTCGAAAACCCGGCCCTTCACATGCCCTTCATAGTTGGCCGCCAACATGTTGCCGTGCTTCTCATACTCCCGAAACAGACTTTTCCAGGCGGTTTCCCGATAGGCGCGGTCGGGACTGCTGAGCGCTGCACCGTAGAGGCTCTTGGTGAGTTCCACCTGCTGCCCCTGGTCGTCGGTGATCTCGCCAAAGCTGAGATCGGCGTTGTCCAGGGCCGAAAATACGTTGGAGAATTTGCCCAGCGGATCGGAAGCCTGGGCCAGCAGTGATTCGGCCTCGGCAGACAGGGTATAGGGGCGCATGCGGGACTGCTCATCGAGAAAATGGCGATAGAGCGCCAATCCGGGCGTTTCATTGATCATTTCCGCCAGCTTGTTCTGTGGGATTTCGACGAGTTCCGGCGCCATGAAAGCCGTGTGGGTGCTCAGTTGGGAGTTCAGGCTCTGGGCGCGTGAGAAGCGGGCGCTGTTGTCACCCACTCGCATGTCCTCGAAAGACTTCAGGCCGGCATAGACATAGATTCGGGCCAGCAAACGGCTCAATGCTTCGTAATCCTGAATGGCTGCCAACAGAGTGTCGCCACTATCGTCCAGGTGCCCTTTGAACCTTGCTACCTTCGGCATGCGCTCCTGCAGCGCTTTCACGTCCGCCTCCCAGTTGTCGTTGGACTCGTACATTGAGCTGAGGTCCCACTTGTACTGCGCGGGAATGTCGCTGCGCTCGCGAGGTTGTGCCAAGGATGACCCGGCCAGGACGACAAGCGACAAGACGAGTAGTGCGCCTTGAAAGGTGGTTTGTTTTGCCATGCGAACTCTCCGATGGGACATGGTGTTATCCTGGCGCAATGCAACGGTCCTATTGACGCTGATGGGTACGGTGGGTCTGTGTCTGATCGGCCGCCATCTGCTCAAGTAACCTGAAGGTGCCTGTGGGGTCCTGTCGCTTCATATCGAGCAGCCCCATTTCGGGGCCATCCCCGACGGCGATTTCCTCGCTATCGGCCGCAAAGCCGTCTGCAATGACCCGGGCGCACTCCGCGACATCCATGCCGGCCTCGATGTTGGGGTCGGCTACACCGTTTGCACTGCCGCTGCCGGTCAAGGCGTTGTGCGCCACCTGTGTGCGGATGGAGCCGGGAACAATAGTTGTCACCTTCAGGCCCAGGTGTGCCACTTCAACACGCAGTGCATCAAAGAAGCCCATGACCGCGTGTTTGGCGGCACTGTAACCAGTTCGCAGCGGTGCGCCCACCTTCCCTGCCACACTGGAGGTAACCGAAAGTGTGCCATAGCCCTGTTCGACCATGACCGGCAGGACCTGCTTGGTCAACGCGATCTGGCCGAGAACATCGACATCGAGCAACTTGCGGTATACCGCAAGGTCCGTATCTATACACAGCGAGCGCTGTGAAATGCCAGCGTTGTTGATGAGCAGGTCAATGCGGCCAAACAGCCCCATAACTTTGGCAACCGCGGCCGGCATGGAGCTGTGATCTTCGATGTCGAGTGGCAGTATCAGCAGGCTGGCCTGTTCGATACCGGCATCAACGCATTGCTGCTGAACATCGTGCAGCTGTTTCTCGCGGCGGGACGAGAGCACGATGCGCGCTCCTCGCCGTGCCATTTCCTGAGCCAGAGCGGCGCCGATGCCGGACGAGGCGCCGGTTATCCACACCACAGCCTGGTCAAAATTGAATCCACTGTTATCGGGGGACATCGAGTACTCCTCATTGCTTGTCTTTTAATAGTTCGGCGTGTTTCTGGGTCAGTTCGAGGTAGCGGGGTGTCAAACCCACATCTTCAAAGATCGGGTCACCCATTTCATCCCGGGAAATCACCTTTGAACCTTCCACGTAGGGGATATGCGACACCAGTTCGTCCAGTGCTACGGAAAGTAATTCGGTGATAATCTGCTCTTTGGTCCGCCGCGGAAACATCTCGGCGAGAGCCTCGATCTTGGCGGCATCCTCAAGCTGCAGCCGCACGCTGTAGTGTTCCGTGGTCAGGTCTCCCGTCGCGTCGTGTAACCACTGCGAAACCAAATCGCTAATTTCCATAAACTGCCTCCATAGCATTGCCCCAAATAACTTGTGGGCATATCGTAGAATCCTAACACGTAGAATCTACCTGTGGGGATCGCCACATCGTCTATGCTGTGTGTAACGCGATCTATCGCGCTGGGGAACCCAGGCCCCGTATAACTGGTCTGATCAGATGGTGACTAGGGAGAGGATTGAATGACGACACCGGAACATGAAAACCGACAACAGGACGAGCAGCCGGATGAACACATGAAGGCCATGCCCGAAGAGCGCCTGAATCGCGAGCCTGCCCGAACCGGGGGTTTTCCCCTAAGGCCGGCTTTGATTGTGCTGGTGTTGATTGTCGGCCTGGTATTACTGTTTTATCCCCGGGGCGACGATTTACCGCCTGAGCAGGACACGCCAGTCGCGCCGCAGGCCGCCAACCCCGAGCCGGCGGCGTTGCCTCCCGCTGAAAACATCCCGAAACAGGAGCGACCCGAACCCGAAGCAATTGCAGAGGACGCGGCTGAAGGGGCGCCTCAGGAGTCGCCATTGCCCTCACCTGAAAACAGCGATCCGGTCATGCGTGAACAATTGGCGGCGGTCGGTGCCGGTGCCGAGCTGAGTGGCTTTGAGCAGGGCGACAACCTGGTGCAGCGTCTCGTGGCGCTGGTGGACGGCGGCAGTCGCGGTGTGTTGCTGCGCAAAATCCTGCCAATGGAGGCACCCAGTCAGCCCTTTCCTGTCGAGTCCATTGACGGACAGTTGTATATGAGCCCGGCCGGATATGAACGTTACGACAGTTACGTTGATGCGGTTGTTGCCCTGGATACTGAGGTAGCGGTTAAAAGCTTTCATCAGCTGCGGCCATTGTATGAAGAGGCTTACCGCCAACTGGGGCTCAAAGCTGAGGATTTGGACAATGCGGTGATCCGCACTTTGGATCGCATCATCGCCACACCCGAGATTGAGGATCCCATAGCGCTGGAAAGTAAAACAGTAATGTACAGCTATGCGGATCCGAAGCTCCAGGCTCTTCCCCCGATCCAGCGGCAGTTGTTGCGGATGGGGCCCGATAACATCCGTAGAATCAAGCAGCAGGCGCGCGCCCTGCGCAGTGGCTTGCTGGAGCCCTGAGTGGTTTAAAGATAATAGCCCGGCAAGCTAGCCGGGCTCGGTAAGGCGGGATCTAACACAGCCTATCGCAGGGCGTTCGCAGCCAATACGAAAAGCAGTGACGGATGATTATTGGTAAGCGGCGACCACCTCGTTGATCGTTTTGGAAATCTGGTTGCAATCGTAATTGCCCAGGATTTCTCGCACCTGCGG
>Ga0115567_10003671_pt1 | contig 15064 bp, 11 predicted proteins | sample COGITO_mtgs_1204_2_FD_88679 | JGI IMG/M metagenome (GOLD analysis project Ga0115567, IMG submission 88679) | Pelagic marine microbial communities from North Sea - COGITO_mtgs_120412 | ecosystem: Environmental > Aquatic > Marine > Epipelagic | place: Germany:Helgoland, sampling site Kabeltonne... | reverse complement strand
TGGTGAGGCGGGAGGCGGCAGCCGGGGCACCGTTGACTTCGATGAGCCAGACTTTGTGGGAGGAGTCGAGCATGAAGTCGAAGCCGAGAAGCTGGAACCCACCCGCACGGTTCCCCGCCCGCACGCGCCGCCACACACTCTCCACAGTGCAGCAGACCTGCATCGCACCCCTCTGTCAAATGCCGCGGCCGCTGCCGCCGCTGCCGCCCCTGCCGCCGGCGGGGAGAGCAGGACCTGGTGGCGGATCTGGGGAAGGATGTCGCGGTCGAGGCAGAGGTCCGGGTGGTGCTGCGCCAGGTAGGCGCGGAACTCAGGAAAGAAGATCTCGTTGCCCTCAATGAGGCACTCGTAGTTGCGCGACTGCCGCGCGATGCAGTGGTTGGTCAGATGGCTGAAGGTGTCCCCGAGGTCATCTGTGTACGGATGCGCCGCCACGCGTAGCACACCCTCCCTCCAGAGCAGCACACCGAGCTCAACGTCCACGATCTGCCGCGCCCGCCGATGCCGTTGACCACACGTATTAAAAGGGAAGGCGGGTTCGGGCAAGGCGGGCAGTGCACCACCCACACGCGCACGTCGAACTTGAAGCCGCACACGAGGAACGGGTCCTGCCGCGCCCGCCGGAGCGAGGGGTGAGTCGGGCGCGCCAGCAGCGCCGCACACCGAGGACTGCACGGAGACGCGGTGTGAAGGTTGCGGGTGCGACCTGGACGTACTTCTGCACCGCAACGGGCTGCGCGGAGCCCTCGTAGGCGGAATCGATGTGGGCCACGACCGCGGGGCCGCCTTCCACGACCTGCACTGCGTTGCCCTTGGAGCCAGCGGAGCGCTTCACCGCCCACACGTTGTCGATCCCTTGCCGCGCCCTCAGCTCTGATTCCCATAGAAAGTCCTCGCGCTCGTCCCCTTCCCTTGTCGCGTAACGTCCGAGCAATCCCGACGACCGCTGCCCCGCCGCCAGCCGGGGGGGGACCCGCAGTGGGTACAAAATGTATGTCAGCGGCGTGAACGGCTCCTCGTCCGGGTGATCCTCCACCCACCTGCGCAGCAACGTCCCTAGCTCGGCTTTCAGCGTGATGCTACGCATACCCTGCAAGTAGTTGACCACCTGCACACGGCCACCGAGCCCGAGCTCCCTCCATGGTAGCCCTCGGCCATGACATGGCCCAAGCACCACGTCAATGTCTCTAATCGACAGTTCACAACCCAGGTCACCGAGAGACTTCCGCGCGCCCTCGACCTTTTTACGTGGTTGCTCCTTCCATGAGCTCTTCCGCCAGAGGATCTCAGCCAGGGTGTTGAAGACCGTCGACACCTGTGTAGGCACAACCCAGGAAATGAATGTAGCCCACGAAAGCAGTGCATGCAGTCAGCTTGCTGGGGAGGCGCTCTGAGGTGGAACCGTGCCAAGCAACAAAAGTACCGCCCTGAAGTGGACGGTTGCGTGTTTCGGCCGCACTTTCAGGGAAACGGCCGTGCACAATCGAGGCGCTGAGGGCGCTGGGCTCTGCCCTGGCCTTTTTTGGACCGGCCTGAATGAATCTGACGGCACAGATGGCGAGGAGGGGGACCGGATCAAGAGACACGAATGTGTAGCTCCGCGAGTACTCCTGATCGCGTCTCCGCCGTTCCATGCTAGACGCTGTGGCTGCCGAACTGCGATGCCCCCATTTCAGGGTTTGTTCGTGTGAGAAGAGCCTTTGAGGTTCAGAGCACGATGAAGTTGGCGACGGCGACAACAGTGAGCCGTGTGGATAGATTCGCAAGGACGCTACGCTCACGAGTCCACTTGGTGACACGCACCATGAGAATAGCTCCAGCGCTGCATGTTGGCAAAAGCACATCCCACCCATCCCCGTCTCAAGGGGCTCCGATGTGGCTACTGCCCTGTGGCACACGGAGCGAAGGAAGGCGCCGAATGGGTTTCATGGCCGATTTTGAGAACTGGTACGAGGGGAAGGTCAAGATTGGTTCTGACAAGGTTCTACGTCACTGACCCTTAGCATTTGGTCCAGCTCTCTTGCACAACTGTTTCTTTGGCGCTGCCTGTACCAAACAAAATCTGCCTGACATCTTCTCGAACATGTTCTGCTCTCCAAAGGACGGTAATACATACTGGGAGGTTCCCAATCCGGGAGGTAAGTGAGATTAACTTCGTAGATCCCAGCCGCATATCTAGCTCCTCTTTCTTGACATTTCCGCAACTCACAAAGTGCCCCGATTCCAGGCACCCCAGACCCGAAGCGCGAAGTGCAGTTCAAATCTTCTGCCCTAGTGTGGACCCGACCGCACCGCACAGTGAGGAGGGTGAGGGTAGGCACAGCCTTTTCCATGGTGAAGTAGTGCTCGACACATGCGCTCGCGTAGCCCCATCTGGTTGAGCGGGCGAATGCGTTACCTCAGGAGGACTTCGACATGGAAACGGTCCCGCCTGAGTGGCACATGTGGGTCAAGAACGTGCGACAGGTACTGCCATCACTACGCGTCGACAGTTAGCTAGCAGCAGCTGTACGTGGCAGTGCCACGTCCAGAAATATTGATAGGCACCTTCCAGGATCCGCCGACAGAGGAGGAAATTGAGCTGGCAGCACTCAAGAGGGCAGTGACGCTTCAAAAAGCGCTAGAAATCGAACGCGAAGTCAAGGCTCAAAAAGAGAGCCGCGTCCTGGACAGGGCAGCTGAAAAACGGCAGCTGAGCGAATTTAATCCCCGGTCGTGGTACGAGCAGCAAAACGTCCAGAACCCAGCGAGCTCTGAAGCCTCCAAGCCGTCACCCTCGAAGCAATCCGATTCCAGAGCGCAGCCGCTTGAAAAACTTCCCCCGTGGAAAGTGAAGAAGTGAAGAGAGCCAATTGATATGGAATCGAATGACGCGCCTGCCAACTGCGCCCGATACTCCACCGCCCACAATTCAACAGGAAGGTATACCCTTACCCTCTGATAATCCGGTTGCTTCGTAAGCTGCACTGAGCATGAGTCCTCATGTGTGGTAAGTTGGGGTGATTCGTGGGTCCAACGATCGCAATTTCCCCTCTGGATAGCCACATGGGAACAGCTCTGAAATGAGCGTTTCACGTCAAGTGATTTGACCCTTTACTTGCAGCGATGACCTGACCTGCACTGGCATGTCTGCTGCAATCGCACCAACGCCGGGGGAGCGGGGGGGCATACGTTCCCGCCTTCTGCTTATGGAGTGAATCATCATTTCCTAATCGTAGTGCTCCTGAATTCGATTTCCAACACGATCTGTGTGACCCAGCTACTAGTTGGCTTTTTGTCTGCTGTTGTTTGCGGTATGACTACGCCCTCAGCTCATGCTCTGCCAGACCTCGTCAAGAACCTCGACCAGGTCTGCGAGAGGCACGTTCTGCGAAAAGGGTTCCGAGTCAGAATCATCTAGCTCTTGCTCGATCTCCTCTGCACTCAGCGCCGAGTCTGCGTCCGCGCATCTGGGTCAGCATGACTCGCCCTGTCTTCTACTGTCTGCTCCCTCAAGTGGACGCAACAAGTGATGCATGGAATGCTGTAGTAGGTACCTTTGCCAGCTGCTAACTTTTCCCGTGCCTGCGCTGTGGCTTCCACGGTCCCCCTCCACTCGCGCCGGACCGCCTCCCACACAAAGTAGCCCTTGTTGAGGAAGTCTACGTCCATGGCCGGATACTGGCTCACCACCCTATCCTCCACTGCGAAGGTGAATTGAATCAGCCAGAGACAGATGCGCAATTTCTCCACTGAACATTTTCTGAGTGCGCAAGGGCTGCACCAGGCTCGCGGCCCTTGCTTCGCCCACGGCTGATACGCCGACCTGGTGCATCTGCCTGCAGGTAACGACAGAGATAATCTTTCAGTACAGTGCGCGACACCGCGATGAGGCGGCCATCCAAGAAGAAGCTTGGCGTTCGGAGCTAGGCGGGTACATCAGTGCTACGACGGCGCGAGGAGCCTTCTTCCTCGTCCTGAGCTGACGTAAGATGCAGTGCCCGCTTTCCATCGCGAACATGCGCACCACCGGTTCCAAGTGCACCGTTTTGAGAATATTGCTTCCCCTGCCAACCCACAAATCCTCGAGTCATTGTGCCTTTGTCTCGAGTACACAGGCTGCTCTGCATAATCCTCGGAATTGCTGAGGCATGACTTGGCAGGCTGGCTATGGTCATCTGGGCCCGTCGGGCGCGGTGCAAACCTTCATGTACTCGTGGATGTGCATGTATTTGAACACATGAAGTGGGCGCTGGGCCGTCCCGAATGATTCTCCGTTCATCGCCTGGGTCCGGGCCCTGCATTCCATGTGCGCACAATTTCAACACGGCGCCAAGGAGCTATACCGCTATTTTGTGGAACCTACGGCGCTCAGCTGCAGCACAATCCTCGCTGCACGCAAGGACAACACAGTCGTCGTGCACAACAGCAAGCGTACCCAAACCGACCTCAGCAGCTTCACAAGCAATTTCCGAGAGGCTGCTACCCCACCACCGCAAGTGCCAGCGGCATCGCGGCCTGATCTGGACATCAACGCAGAACACAGTGCAATAAGGGAACTTACGAGCGAGAACCGTACTCGCCCGCCCAGCTGTTGTCCTCAAGTACGAGCGCATAGTCGGCGGTGCCTTGTGGATTTTGAGCCATGTTCCTGTTGATCGCACTTGGGCCGGAAAATTTCTGATGGATGCGCGAGCCGCAGATGCGTTTCGCAGCACCGTGAAGTGCGTTATCTGTCTACTTTAGTCGCGCGGGTGGGCGACGTGGCAGGCTTGACGAGTGAGCGCTCCAAGACCAGCACTGCTCCTTCGTTGGGCAGTGTAGAGTAGTAAATTTAAAAAGCGTCAAAAATAGTTTTACTCGAGCAATAATAAAACATAAAGGCGAACTTTTAGTTAGTTTTAGAGAAGGGCAGTTTCGATTTTGCTGCAAGCCGGCGCTGGCGAGTTGCGCGGCGAGTGTCTTGCCCCTGCGGGCGATTGTCGTGCAGGATGCCACTATTCTCGGCACCCCAGGAGCGTCAGTCTGATTTACATCAAGCTGACCAAGGTTCGCCCCGGACAGCGGCAGAATCAGGGAACGGAGTGGCGTCTGGCGAAAGTCGAAATGGGGAGGATCCCAAGGTGTCCCGCAAGGCATCTAATTCGCCAACACCCGAGGGCATATCGCCGCAGCGTGGTGGCCGTGTACCGCGTGCCAATTCGAAGATGATCGCCGAGCGCATCAGCGCGTACATGGCGGCGGTTGAGTCGCCGTCCCCACGTGATGCCGTCGCTGGGGACGATACGTCGCTGCACAGCGCCGGAGATGAGTCGCAGTATCAATCCAAGACGGGTGAAGCCACATACAACAGTTCACGCCGATCGTCGTCATCATCGCTTTCCTACGTTGCCGGCGGCGTCCGTCGCTCCCCGCCGCTACAGCTGCCCTCCGACACTAGCAGTCCACAGCAACCGGGGAGCCCACGCGTAGGTGGCCCATCTAACGGTGGCAGCCCGCACGCTTCCATCGCCACAATCGCCGCTGCTCGCCAGAACTTTTTGGATGAGCACGGCGTCGCGGTCGCGCCGGGAACGTTGCCGCTGCCCAACGCGGAACTTGAGGCCCGCGAGGATGCCGATGAGGCCGGCGAGGCGCAGACTGGTGGCACGCTGTTGGAGTCGCTAGAGCGGTCAGTGAAGGCGGCAGAGGCCTGGCGCGAAAAGCTGGTGGCAACGCGGCAGGAGCTGGACACGGCCTTGCTGGAGCTTGCGCGGGAGCAGGCTCGGCGCGAGGAGGCGGAGCGCGAGCGGCGCGCTGCACACAACGAGCGAGACGAGGCGCGGGCGGAGCGGGACGAGGCCCGCGCTCGGGGTTCGGGTGCAGCAAGCGGGGAAAATCGGACACCCCGCACGCAACGGCAGGCGGTGCTTGAGGAAAGGGCGCAGGAGCTACGAACGCGCGCGGCGAGCAGCCAGGCGGCGGAGCGAGCCGCGATCCAGCGGGCGGCAGAGCTTCAAGGAAAGCTCGACGCTGAGCGCGCGGCGCGCGCAGAGCTCGGCGCAACAGTCGAGCGCTTGCGTGCCGAGGCGGACGTAACCTGCCGTCGCGAGAAGGAGGCGGCGCGCAAGCACAGCGAATACCGCAAAAGCATCGCGCGGAAGATGGGGGCAGTGCGAAGCAACCTCGAGGTTCTCATGGCGGAGCGGGAGGCGCGCGACGGACGAGCGGAGCAGCTGCAGAGACGGATAGAGGAGCTGGAGGCTGCGGCGGAACAGGCTGAGCAGAGCCAGAGTGCCCAGGCTGAGCAGAGCCAGAGGGTGCTGGAGCGGGCTGAGGAGGAGGCGGCTGAAGCGCGCGCGGGTATTGTCCGCCTACGGGAGCAGCACGAGGTGACGCTGGCGGAGATCGCAGCGGAGCACATTGCCGAGCTGCAGCAGCTTGCTGAGCGGAATGGGGCAGAGCGCGCGGCAGTGCACGGGCGCGTGTCAGTGGCGACAGAGGAAATTCATCCCCTTGGGCTCCGGGCGGTGAGCCTCGGCTCGCCCGAGCGGGAAGCAGCGGAGGGCGAAACCTCGCATGCCTCGTCGCTTTCGCTTTCGGTTTTGTCCGCAAACGGATCACCTGAGGCGCAGCGGCATTCTACGGCAAAGAAGGAACTGCAGATAGAGCTGGAGAGAGTGCGGATAGGCAAGGTCCGGGCGGAGGAGGCGCTGGAGGAGGCAGAGCGTCTGATTTCGACCCTTGAAGCCTCGAGGGACGAATCGGCAATGCGCCACAGCGCGTTGAGCGAAAGAGATGTCCAAGGTGACGGCATGGGACACGCAGTGCGCGCCCGAGAGGACGGCGGGAAGCGTGCGGCCGTGCCAGCTGCGGCGCGGCGTTCGCTCGGGACGCTTGGGCGGCGCTCTCTGCTCGAGGTGCGCAAGTCGACCGGAGTTGGGGCACCCACCGTGGCGCAGTTGAACGCGCAGGTGGCGATGCTGCGCGCTGAGGCGGACGAGGCGCAGAAGACAGGCGCGACCATTGCTGCCAAACACGCGTCGGCGCTGCGCGAGGCCGAGAGGCTTCGGGCGCAGCTTGAGCGGGCGCAGGGCGAGCTGGCAGCGCTCCGGGCACTCCGAGCTACTCCCACAGCGACACCCGACGCGCCAGGGCGCACTGAAGGCCCTGCTGCAGTTTCTCTCTTGGAACGCGCGGTAGCAGGGGTCAGGGCGCTGGGCAGTCGCACCACGAGCACCAGCAGTACCGCTGTCAGCGTTTCCGCCGCGGGAGCCACCGAGGTGCACAGAGGCGAGTATTCCCCGCAGTTGCAGGGGAAGCGGGGCTTGGCGGCGGGCGGCTCCGACGCGAGGCGGGGCCTCCCCAGGGGAGGCGGGGCCGGGGCGCAGGTGCCCAAAACGCCCTCGCAGCCGCGGGCGATTCAAGGGGGGGCCCGTGTGCGGGCGCTGCGGCAGTCGATGCTGGAGTCGGATGGCGGCGCGCTCGACGCTCACGCCGGCGATGCACACGAGGAGGGGGCGGGAGACAGGGAGTCGGGCGAGGCGCGGTCGGCGGTGCGATCACTCTTCGACTTGGAGGGGTCTCCCTCAGCGTCCCCGCGCCGAGGGTCGGTCTCGGCGGCGGCCTCGCTGACGGCGTCGCCTCGAACTCATGGAGCTAGCGGGACGCCAGAGGGAAGACTTGCTGCGGCGCTGCGGGAGCGGGGCCGCATGGAAAAGGCACTGCAGGCTGCGCTGGAGCGGAACCGACAGCTCGTGGACGAGGCAGAGGCGGCGCGCGAGGCGTTGCGGGAGAGCGAGGAGGTGGCTGCGGCCAGCCGAAGCCGCTCCGGAAGCCTGCAGTGGCACACGCGCGAGCACCAGGCGATGGCGGCCAAGGTCGAGTCGCTGGAAGCCGAGCTCGCCCACGCGCTGGAGGAGGCGCCGCGCCGCGCGGAGGCAGGGGCGGCGGAGGCGGGGAGGCTGCGGGCGACGGTGGCGGCGGCGGAGGACAAGCTCGCGGTCCTCGCGGCGAAAGAGAGGTTGGCGCGCAAGGAGAAGGCCGAGGCCGAGGCCGAGGCTGAACGGCTCCGGCCAGAGGCAGAAAAGCTCCCGGCTGCGCGCAAGGTCACAATGGCAACGGCACGGGAGGCGACGGTGCTGCGCGCTCAGGTCGGTGCGCTGCGGAACGCAGTGCGGGCCATGTCGAGTGAGCTAGTGAAGGTGGCAGGAGATGCGAGGGCAGAACTGGCTGAGGTGCACCCGGCGCTACAAGTCGCCACGGATTTTGAGCGGGAGGATCGGCGGCGGCTGCGAGAGGCTGTGTCGCGGCTAGCGGGCCTTGCGGACGAGCGGGCGCAGGAGGCAGAGGCGGCCGAGCAGCGTGCGAGAGAGCAGATTGCAGAGGCTGAACGCCGCGCTGCAGCGGCGGCAGCGGCGGCGGAGGCAGCCGCAGCAGAACTTGAGGTTGTAAAGGCCTCGGGTGTGGCATCAACCGCCCAGGCGAACGCCCTGGAGATTTCGACGGCGCGTCAGGCGCAAGAGGCACTGGATGAGTTGCGCCGCACGCACCGAGACGAGGTGCGGCGGCTGGCGACAGAGATGGAGCAACTGAGGACGCAGCTGCAGGCCGCACAAGAGGGACTCGACACCGCAGCAGCGCGCGCTGCGCAGGTCTCAGTGTCAGTGCCAGGGTCGGCACTTATGCAGGCGGCCCGGGAGGAAGCAGAGCGTCTGCGGGCGGAAGAGACGCGACTTGAAGCCCACTCAGGCGGGGAGACAGGCAGCGAGCGGCAGCCCGGGGTTTCTCTGGTGCAAGAAAACAAAAGCAAGAACAAGAGGCAGCGAGGTCTGTCCAGCGAAAACGAAGCACTTGATGAGGCGGAATTATCTGGGCGCGGGGCGCTTGCGCACGCGTGGGCACGCTTTGTGGGCCCTGGGCCGAGCGGGCCTGGCGCCGAGGCACTCCCAGCCGGGGGTCTCCAAACTGCAGAGACAGGCGCCTCGGGCGCACTCGCCCCCGGTGGCGAGGAGTGGCGCGTGCGAGCGGAGATTGCGGAGGAGCGGCTGGGCTTGGAGGTGGTGCGCGTGGTGCGGCTCGAAAAAGCACTCGCCCGCGTACAGGCAGCAGCGCGGCGTCGCCTTGAGAAGGGCCACCTGTCTAGGGCGCTCGATGATCTGATGCTTGCTTGCGGCGAGCGGCGACACCCCGTGCTGAAGGAGCAGGCGGTGCGGGAGGGCGAGGACATGCAGTCGTCACTCCGGCGGGCTGCGTCGGAGTGGTCTAGTGGCCAAGAGGGTGATGACGAGATGAGTGTCTTCCAGGAGCTCGAAGAGCTCAAGGCCGAGGTCGTGACGCTCAACGACATTACTTCCGCCGCCGAGGCTGCTGCAGAGGCGAAGCTGGCTGCGGCTGCGGGGGAGCGCGATGCCGCCCGCGAGGGCGAACGAACCGCGAAGGCACAGGTCGAGCGGCTCGCAGCACAACTTGCGGCGCTCAGCGGCGGCACAGAAGGCTCCGCAAGCCAAGCTTCACGCCAATCAGCAGTAGGTGCAGAAAGGGCATTGACGGAGGTGAGCCTGACCGAGACATGTGTGTCTTTGGACAAAATCGAGGCCACACTCCTTGAGGCAGAGAAGCATTGCGCGCGGCACACTGGGAAGGTGGCGGCAATCGAGCGGCGGTGTGCAGATGCTGAGGCAGCGGCACAGTCGGAGCGCGCGCGTGCAGCAAGACTTGACGAGGCGGTGCGGTTTGTCCAGCAGCAGGTTCAGGCGCTACAGCTGCGCGAGCTACATGCGGTGCACACACATGTGACGTCGGGGCCCAAGATCAAAAAGTTGGTGTCGCGCGACCCATCACCGGCGCCAGTAGGCATCTCGCATGCACTGGCTACACCACAGAATGCCGAGCTGGAGCTACGGCTGGCGATGCAGCTGTCTGAAATTGTGGATGAGGAGCGATTCAAGTCCGAGGTGGCAGTTGACATTGCGGAGGCAGTGAGGGCGCCCGCTGAAATGGTTGAGGTGCTTGGGCTGCGGGAGGGCTCAGTGGTGGTCGACGTGCAGCTGGACGCCCGTATCGGAGAGGCGTCCGCGCTCGGAGGGACCGCGCTAGACGTGGCTTTCCGCCTGCAGAAACAGAGTCAAGACTCCAGCAGCGCGCTGCTGCGTGGGAAGCACACTGCGCGCACCATCGGCTTGGCCGTCACGGAGCCCCCGCTGCCGGACGCTCCATCGTCGCTGCCAGCGCCACCGCGACTGGACTCGTTCGGGGCGGAAGAAGCAGGGCGGTGGATGGTGCGAATCAGAGTTGTTGCTGCAGAGATCGAGGGTCTCTTGCAAAGCGCTGCGGGTGAGGATAAGGATTGGACGGGCGACGACGGCGGGGACGCGCGCGTGTACCTCCAGGCGTCTGCCTTTCCCGCGGGGATGTCGGCGCAGGCCCTGGCCGCGCACGGCTCGACAGTGGACCTCATGTCGACAGGCGACGAGCTGATGTGCACGCCGCAGGCGCGGTCGCGCGGTGTCACGCGGCGCGAGGTTGCCGGCGGGTGGGAGGAGGAGATCGCTCTCGACAGCTGCGCGGGGCAGGCGGAGCTGCGCACGCCCCTCGCAGGCAGGCCGCTTCTGCTGGCGCTCACCATCCACGAGGAGCGGTGCGCGAGCGGCGGCGCGCAGGCGCATGTGCTGCTCTGTCGAGTCACGGTTCCTTGTGCCGCCAGCGAGCCCGGGCTCGCAGCTGCTGCGGGCGGAGGCGACCTGCAGTGGCTACGCGTCCGCGACGCGGAAGGGGTGCTGGGCGCCGGGAGGATACAGCTCAAGCTCTGTTACCAGTACGACGCAAAAACTTGTTCGGCAGCAGCCAGCAGGCGACTTGCGCCCGAGGAGGCGCGTCCATTTCCGCTGCCACGGCCGCAGCCCTCTACGGGTGGCGTGACTGCATCAGCAGGGGATTCAAGCGGCCAGTCTGACGAAGGCTGGGTCTGTCGCGTGGCAAGCATTCAGGTGGAGAATCTCGCGAGCGTGTTCGCGGGTGGAAGTGGGGGGGCGGTGGTGCTTTGCGTGTCGTGCCTCGACCCGAGTGCACTCGGTGCAGCAGTGCAGGAGCTCAGCCCTGCTAGCGATCGCTGGAACGAGAGGGTCCTCGCGCATGTTTCTCACGTGCTGGGTCAGGAGGCCGGCGTCGACGCTGCGTCTCCGCGCGACGAGGCCAAGCTGCCACGCTCCTCTGCGTCGTCGTTGGGAAGCGTCCGCAGCACGCGGGGAGCGTTGGCGCTGCTGCCGCACGCGCGGTCACGTGCACTCCGTCTGGACGCGGCGGAGGGCGTCGTGTGGCAGACCGCGGCGTCCTCGAGCGGTCAGGGGCCTCCCACTTTGGCAGCGTTGCGACTGCAGCAGGATGCTTCCTGCTGCACTTCGCGGCGCCCCAGCAGCACGGGGGGCTGGCCACGCACCCCGCGCACTCCTGGGCGAGAAGAGGGGAAGCCGCTGGAGGGGAAAGGCGCCGCGCTGCTCCTTGTTACCGTGCACGGTCACGAGGGAGTGTCTGCTCGCTGGTCGTGCGTCGCGCGGGCATTGGTTGCGGTACCGGTTGGCTCTCAAGGCGTTCACTGGGGGGTTATGGTGAGTGCTGACGGTGCCGGAGGCGGCTCGGTGCGTCCGGGAGAGACTGGTTGGCGGCCGTGCATGGTCGGCGTGGATGCCTCCTACTTGTTGGAGGCGCGTGCCGCTGGCGGGACATGGAGATCCGCGCCCGATGTACCGCAGGTCAGAATCAAGCCGCTGACGGGCGTCGCGCAAGCAGTGATGTTGGTGCGACAGCTGTCGCGCGGAGGGGACGAGGGCGCCAGCCCTTTCCTCTCGCCGCGCTCCCCACTTCTGCCGCCGGGTGGATGGGCTGTGTCGGTGCGAGTGCTGGCAGCCCGCGACGTCCCGGGTGATGTGCTGGGCGGCGGAATGGGGGGGCTCTGCTGGGGCGCGGTGGTGCTTGGCGCCAACGACAAGTTGGAGAGCCCGGGTGAGTGGGGGGAGGAGGCGCAGTTCTCGGGCGGTGAGGTCAGGCGCCACAGCGAGGGAAGTCGGGGCGACGTCGAGTGGGGCGCAGCGCGCGGGCAGGAACTCATGCTTGAGCAGCGGCGCGACGGGGCGGTGCTTGACGGGCGCCCTCTGCTGTTGGTGGTGACGCTGCGGCGTTCTGATGGGGCACTCGTCGGACGTGCAGCGCTGGCGGTGCGCCCGGGAAGCATCGCGGAGCGCTGGGCAGTGCTCGAGAACGCGGAGGGGCGCGTGCTGGGGCGCGAAGCGGAGCGGCGGCCAGCCACGCTGCGTCTTCTCGCCGCGTACTCGCGGCCGCTCGCGGAGGGTTGGCTCGCCGGCGAGGAGTCGGTGCCAGCCGAGGGCGCGCTGGCGCTGGCGGTCGCGGCCGCGCCGACGGATGCTGCCGGCAAGGATGCAGGCGACCGGCGCAAGTCGAATCTGGAGCGGGAGATCGAGGAGGCGCAGCTGGCGGCGCGCGAGCTCGAGGCCCGCGAGCAGACCCGCACGCTCGCGGCACTTCACGCCAAAGGCTTCGGCGGCTTCTCGCCGCCTGACCCTGACGCCTCCGGGGCGGGTGGAACGGGGCCAAACCCGGCGTCGAGTCGCAGGCCCGTGATCACAGGCCCGTGAGTTTCCTTTACCCTAAAGGGTTGGTGAGAGGACGGGGCTCTCGAGAACGCACGGACCGCTCGGGGGTCGTCTAGAAATAGGGTGTAAGAACACCAAGTAAAATCGTTCAAGGGGTTCTCGCGTGCTCGCTGCGTGGGCGCAGAGGCATGACTCGGGTCACTCGACGCACGGCCCCGCGAAGAGGTTTGCGGTGAGGCCGCCGTCGACGCAGAGCACCTGGCCCGTCACGTACGATGCGCTCTGCAGCGCAGGGCGCCCGCCCCGCCGGGCACGCCGCGCGGTCAGAGGCGCTGAGGGGCTCGCGCGGCGCGCGGCGCGCCGCGGCAAAGCCTCGCGCCTCGCGGGTGCGGGGAGCGGACCGGGAGGAGCAGGAATGCGACGCCGCCGGCGATCTCCTCCGGCTCCGCCGGCCGCCCGAGCGGCGTCCAACGGCACGTCTGCTCCCGTACGGCCGCCCGTCCGGGCCCACCTTCAGCGCCCGTGCCACCCTGTCACCCTGGGTTTGGGTTTAGGGAAACCACACCTTGTCCATCACAGCAGGATCTTTGGCAACCGCCGCCGCGAGGAGTGGTGTCTTGGTCACCCACGGAGCGACGCAATTCACCCGGATGCCTGTTTTACAGGGAAGATCACAACCAGCCCGACCATTTTGCGCAGATCACCGCGGGCCAATTCTTTGACCGTTGCAGCTGCACGAAGGCGCTTTGGTGGGCAAAGGGCGGAAGGCAACCATCCTTGGCCCACTCGCATGCAAGCGTCTTGGAGAGCTGCACAACTGCTGCCTTGCTCATCGCATAGATCCCTCCGGATCCGGTCGATCCCACCCCGGCCACAGACGCTACATTCACAATGCTTGGTGAGCGCCCCTGCGCGCATCACCCCGTCAACAGCAGCGACTCACGCAGATGTCTAGCTCCGTCAAAGAGCTCGCGGATCAGAGGCGGGGAAAGGTATGACCTTCTTCAGAAAGGGGTGAAGGTACTTTGAGAGAAAAAAACAAGACTCCATGTTCGTTTGTGTGATCGTTGCATACTCCTCGCTCGTCGCCTCCAGCACCGGTTTGCGAGTGTTGGTCCCCGCGTTGTTCACAAGGCAGTCTAGCGATCCTCCCCAAACTCGTTCCACCTCCCTGTTAGGAGATAGGTGCTATCAGCAGCAGCGGTGCTGCAGCCTGGCACGCTCTTCTCCTGCCTTGATCGTTGAGTCCTTCCTCGGCCTGGGTATCTGGGATGCGCACCTTACGAGTGCCTCACGGCCCTCAGTCTCGCTTAGATCAGCGCTCGTGCCGATGGCGCGATCAACTCCAAACTCCTTGTTCAGATCATCGACCACCTGGGTTTCCAGAAGAATCTTCGAGTATCAGCCGCAATGGTGGCGCGTAGCGGAACCGGCTTTTCCAACAAGCAGCGCAGACCTGGACCACTTCAGCGTGGTTGCGTGAGACAATCATGACGCAGGCAGCGCCAAGCGTAAGAACCTCACGGGCGATGCAAAGCCCAATTCCTTTCGTTGAACCTGTTACCAGGACGCGCTTCCCGTCGAGACTCCATCGCGACATGGTCTCCTGAGAGTTTGTGAAAACCAGAAATGCGACCCCAAAGGCTCAGGCCCGCCTCTGGTAATCCCTCAATTTCTCCGATCTGGTTTCCGGAATCGATGGTTCGAGAAAAAAAAACCTCAGGCTAGACAAGCAAGCAGGGCAGCATCATTCGCGACAATGCCTCCGGGACGACCAGTAGGTCGGGTCTATGACACGTGCTGTACTGACACGTAACGAGAAGACGAGAAACTAGGATGTGGGGAAAGCGACTAGTATGTGCTAGCCGGTCTTTTTCAACGTTTCTCGTTTAACATTGGGACACGCCTTCTACTTTCTCGCAGCCGGCGATCCCTCGAGCGCGGGCCCGCCGCGGATTTCAAGCCCGCGCGATCCACGTGCTCGGCGACGGGTAGTGCTTGGCTTGGGACCTATCTTAGCCCACGCCCTCCTCGCGTTCTCCCTCCTTGCCAGCTTTCCTTGCTTCATTGATCCCGTTTTCTAGCTTCTTCTTGTTGATGACTGTGTCGATCCAGTAACTGTTCAATCTTTTTTATTTGTCTAGGGAGTAGGTTCTAGGGATGAGGAGTCGGAAACAAGCCCCAAAAAGTGTGCAGAAGGGCACTCGAAAGACTCGTTTTTGATTTACAAGATGGCGGCTCCTCTAAACTAACACTATCCTCCTGCGCTCCACAGAGCACCGACCTACTGGATGTCGATCTCTACCTTGACCACGGACATGTCCTGATCCGGATGTCCGCGCAGGCCGCGGATGTAGTTAATTTGTTTGACTGGGCGCGTGCCGCGCGTGGTGGCGGTCTGGACCGCGCCTGCCTTGGGCAGGTAGACCTGCGTCTCGGACTCGCGGCGGAAGTGCGACTGCGCGGTCTGCGTCGAGTGCGTTCGCTTGTTGTGCAGG
>Ga0115567_10003666_pt1 | contig 15073 bp, 9 predicted proteins | sample COGITO_mtgs_1204_2_FD_88679 | JGI IMG/M metagenome (GOLD analysis project Ga0115567, IMG submission 88679) | Pelagic marine microbial communities from North Sea - COGITO_mtgs_120412 | ecosystem: Environmental > Aquatic > Marine > Epipelagic | place: Germany:Helgoland, sampling site Kabeltonne... | reverse complement strand
TAGATCGTATCGAAGGCAAGAAGGCTGATCCATTAAATGTTTTCGAAGAAGCTTTAGAGGCGCTAAAGCCGGCGGTAGAGGTGAAGTCAAGAAGGGTTGGTGGTGCTACTTACCAAGTTCCAGTTGAGGTTCGGCCAAGTCGTCGTAGCGCTTTAGCTATGAGATGGCTTGTTGATGCTGCCCGGAAACGTGGCGAGAAAACCATGGCCTTGCGTTTGGCTGGTGAAATTTTAGACGTATCGGAAGGTAAGGGCGCTTCATTAAGAAAGAAGGAAGACGTTCATAGAATGGCCGAAGCTAATAGAGCGTTTTCGCATTACAGATTTTAAAATCAAGGCGTAAGGCGTATTTAAATTACAGGGGAAATTGTTGTGGCTAGAAAAACAGAGCTATCTAAGTATAGAAACATTGGTATTTGCGCCCACGTCGATGCTGGAAAAACCACCACGACGGAGCGCGTACTTTTTTATACAGGTGTTAGCCATAAGATAGGTGAAGTACATGATGGCGCTGCCACGATGGATTGGATGGAGCAAGAGCAAGAAAGGGGTATAACTATCACTTCTGCTGCTACCACCTGTTTCTGGAGTGGAATGGGCCAGCAGTTTTCTGAGCATCGTATCAATATAATTGATACGCCTGGTCACGTTGACTTTACTATTGAAGTGGAGCGTTCTTTACGAGTGCTTGATGGAGCTGTTGTCGTTTTTTGCGCTACTTCCGGCGTTGAGCCGCAATCTGAAACAGTTTGGCGTCAGGCCAATAGATATAAAGTGCCGCGTGTAGTATTTGTAAACAAGATGGATAGAGCAGGTGCAGATTTCCTTCGTGTAATCGCTCAGATTAAAGATCGTTTGGGAGCAACACCTGTACCTATCCAATTAAACATTGGCGCAGAAGAAAACTTTAAAGGCGTTATTGATCTGATAAAAATGAAAGCTATTTATTGGAATGAAGCAGATAGTGGGTTAACTTTTGAGTACAAAGAAATTCCTGATGAACTACGGCTTCAATGCGAAGAGCTGCGCTTAAATTTAGTAGAAGCAGCGGCGGAAGCAAGTGAAGAATTAATGGACAAGTACTTGGCAGACCCAGAGCTCAGCGAGGCTGATATTAAGGCTGGTTTGCGTCAGCGAGTTTTGGCTAATGAAATTGTTCTCGCGTTATGCGGTTCTGCATTTAAGAACAAAGGTGTGCAAGCTATGCTTGACGCAGTTGTGGAATTCTTGCCAGCACCGATGGATGTAGAGGCAATCAAAGGTATTTTGGACGATGAGTCCGAAGGTAAGCGTATTTCTAGCGATGAAGAGCCTTTTTCTGCATTGGCCTTTAAGATTGCGACTGACCCTTATGTAGGAAGTCTCACTTTCTTTCGAGTATACTCCGGTGTCTTAAAGTCGGGTGACTCAGTTTACAACCCTGTAAAGCATAAAAAAGAAAGGATTGGTCGCATCCTGCAGATGCATGCCAATTCAAGAGAAGAAATTAAAGAAGTCCATGCGGGGGATATTGCAGCAGCGGTCGGTTTAAAGGATGTTACTACCGGAGATACGCTTTGTGATATTGACAATAAGATTACTTTAGAGCGAATGGTGTTCCCAGAACCAGTTATATCGGTTGCGGTAGAGCCTAAGTCAAAACCTGATCAAGAGAAAATGGGCTTAGCGTTATCTCGGTTAGCTCAAGAGGATCCATCGTTTCGAGTCACTTCAGATGAAGAGTCTGGGCAAACAATTATATCTGGCATGGGCGAGCTTCACCTTGATATACTTGTTGACCGAATGAGACGAGAGTTTAAGGTTGAGGCGAACATCGGTAAGCCTCAAGTTGCATATCGGGAGACCATCCGTAAGACAGTTGAAGTGGAAGGCAAATATGTTAAGCAAACTGGTGGCCGCGGACAGTTTGGGCATGTATGGGTTCGTTTAGAGCCTATCGAAGAAGGCGGTCTCAACTATGAATTTAAGCAAGAGATATCTGGTGGATCAGTCCCCAAGGAATATTTTAATGCAGTTGATAAGGGTGTCCAACAGCAATTGCAATTAGGAGTTTTGGCGGGCTATCCTGTTGTTAATGTGAAAGCGACGCTGTTTGATGGTTCATATCACGACGTGGATTCTAACGAGAATGCATTCCGTATGGCTGGAATGATGGCTGTACGTAAAGGTACTTTAGAGGCTTCGCCGGTTGTTTTAGAGCCAATTATGAAAGTCGAAGTGACAACACCTGCGGATTATTTAGGCGATGTCATGGGTGATTTAAATCGTCGTCGTGGCGTGGTGCAGGGCATGGAAGAGTCACATTCTGGAAATGTGATTAAAGCGGAAGTGCCGTTATCTGAGATGTTTGGTTATGCTACCAGCGTTCGTTCGTTATCTCAGGGCCGGGCAAGTTTCTCCATGGAGTTTTTGAAATACATGGAAGCTCCTTCAAATATTATTGAAGGGTTAATTAAAAAATCATGATAATATCGATTAAAAATCAATGTCCTTTGGGCGAACTGATTTTTTGATTGATCTTATAAATTGTTTTGAGTTTTGTGTTTATTAAATACGTGTAAACTCTTGAATCATATTAATCTAGGAGGCTATGATGGCTAAAGAAAAATTTCAGCGTGATAAACCCCACGTCAATGTAGGTACAATTGGGCATGTTGATCATGGTAAAACAACCCTGACAGCCGCTTTAACTCGTGTATGTTCCGAAGTTTGGGGTGGTGAAATGCGCGCTTTTGATCAAATCGATCGCGCACCTGAAGAGCGAGAGCGTGGTATCACCATCGCAACTTCTCACGTTGAGTATCAATCAGAGAAACGACATTATGCTCATGTTGATTGCCCCGGTCATGCTGATTATGTAAAAAACATGATCACTGGTGCAGCGCAAATGGACGGTGCAATTTTAGTGTGTTCCGCAGCAGATGGTCCTATGCCACAGACCCGCGAGCATATTCTTCTTGCTCGACAAGTTGGCGTGCCTTATATCGTTGTTTTCTTGAACAAATGTGATATGGTCGACGACGAAGAGTTGTTAGAGCTTGTTGAAATGGAAGTTCGAGAGCTACTCGACCAATATGAATTTCCTGGCGACGACACTCCAATTATTCGTGGTTCAGCTTTGAAAGCCTTAGAGGGCGACATGGGTGAGTTAGGTCAAATTGCAGTGAAAAAACTTGTAGAAGCTGTAGACGAGTATATCCCAACGCCAGATCGTCCTATTGATGGTGCTTTTTTATTGCCAATCGAAGATGTATTTTCAATTTCCGGCCGAGGCACAGTTGTTACTGGTCGTATCGAACGCGGTATCGTCAAAGTTGGTGAAGAAATAGAAATCATCGGTCTGAAAGACACAACGAAGACGACTTGTACCGGCGTTGAGATGTTCAGAAAGCTATTAGATGAAGGCAAAGCTGGCGATAACGTTGGTGTTCTTTTACGAGGCACTAAGCGAGATGATGTTGAGCGTGGCCAAGTATTAGCGAAACCCGGTTCTATCACGCCTCATACTCAGTTTGATGCTGAGATCTATGTGCTAAGTAAAGAAGAGGGTGGCCGTCATACACCTTTCTTTAAAGGGTACAGACCTCAGTTCTACTTTCGAACGACAGATGTGACTGGTGCTTGTGAGCTGCCGGAGGGCGTTGAAATGGTGATGCCTGGTGACAATGTTCAATTGGCAGTAGAGCTTATTCACCCGATCGCAATGGAAGAAGGCTTAAGATTTGCAGTGCGAGAAGGTGGCCGAACTGTTGGCGCTGGTGTTGTCGCAAAAATTCTTAAGTGATATAGTCTCCCATTCTATAAAGCAGCTCGCGCTGTTTCTTAGGCTAGTAGCTCAATTGGTAGAGCAGCGGTTTCCAAAACCGCAGGTCGGGGGTTCGAGTCCCTCCTAGCCTGCCATATTAGGTATGTATAAGTTATGACAGCAAGCTCAAAGTCATCTGGTTTCGCAGATAAATTAAAATGGATTTTTGCAACTGTATGTGTTGTAGGAGCTGGTTACGCTAATTCATATTTTAACGCTGATTTTCCAATGTTGTATCGTTTTATTGGAATTCTAGTTGTAGTTCTGCTCGCTCTTTTTCTTGTAAGTACAACCAAGCATGGTTCTGCGTTTATTCAGCTCGCTAAAGAAGCTCGGCAAGAGATGCGAAAAGTGGTGTGGCCAACTAAAAATGAAACTCTAATCACATCTGGGTTAGTAGTAGTTGTTGTTGTGCTGTTTTCTTTAGTTCTTTGGGGTGTTGATACAATTCTTAGAACATTAATCTCAGGAATACTAGGCTAGCTTAGGAGTACGTTTGATGTCAGATAAGCGGTGGTACGTAATACACGCTCAATCGGGTTACGAGAAACAAGTCCAAAGATTTTTAGCTGATCGTATTGCTCAGGCCGAAGCCGAGGATAGATTTGGGGACATACTTGTGCCCACTGAAGAAGTTGTTGAAATGAAGTCAGGCCAAAAACGTAAAAGCGAACGAAAATTTTTTCCAGGTTATGTTTTGGTAGAGATGGAGTTAGACGAAGTTACTTGGTATTTGGTAAAAAATTGTCCAAAAGTAATTGGTTTTATAGGTGGAACTGCCGATAAGCCTGCACCTATAACAAAACGTGAAGCTGATGCTATTTTAAATAAATTATCTACCGATGCTAGCCAGCCTAAACCTAAGACTATGTTTGAAGTTGGTGAAGTTGTTAGGGTAAATGAAGGACCTTTTGCTGACTTTAATGGTGTCATAGAAGACGTTAATTACGAAAAAAGCAGAGTCCATATTGCTGTTTCTATTTTTGGGCGTTCTACTCCGGTTGAATTAGAATTTGGGCAAATAGAGAAACTTTAATAAAAGCACTTTTTAAGTGTAACGAGGAGCGCATTAGCGCGTTAGAACTCAACAAAAGGAGTCATCATGGCTAAGAAAGTAAAAGCCTATATTAAGTTACAAGTTGCTGCTGGCAAAGCAAATCCTAGTCCACCCGTTGGCCCTGCACTGGGCCAGCATGGTGTAAACATAATGGAATTTTGCAAGGCATTTAATGCTCAGACACAAAACTTAGAGCCAGGTATGAAAACGCCTGTAGTTATTACTGTATATAATGATCGAAGTTTTACTTTTATCACTAAAAGTCCTCCTGCTGCCGTCCTGTTGCTCAAAGCTGCTGGTCTGGGCAAAGGCTCAAGTACACCTAATACAGTTAAAGTTGGTAAAGTCACTCAAAAGCAATTAGAAGACATTGCAGAAGTGAAAAAGAATGATCTTACTGCGGGTGATTTAGAAGCAGCTGTGAGGACGATCGCAGGATCGGCACGAAGCATGGGTTTAGTGGTGGAGGGTTGATATGAGTAAGCTAACAAAACGAAAAGCCTTAATTTTAGAAAAAGTTGACTCAAATGCAATATATGATGTGTCTAGTGCACTAGAGCTTTTGAAATCTGTGTCCAAAGTTAAGTTTTTAGAGTCATTGGATGTATCTATCAATCTTGGCGTTGATCCTAGAAAATCTGATCAAGTTGTGAGAAGTGCAAGTGTTCTCCCTCACGGCACGGGCAAAACTGTTCGTGTGGCAGTTTTTGCGCAAGGTCAAAAAGCTGAAGATGCAAAAGCTGCTGGCGCAGATATTGTAGGGTTTGAAGATTTGGCAGAGGCTATTCAGCAAGGTCAAATTGATTTTGATGTTTGTATTGCCAGTCCTGATGCGATGAGAGTCGTTGGACGTTTGGGCACAGTACTTGGTCCGAGAGGGCTTATGCCCAACCCTAAGGTGGGTACCGTGACGCCTGATGTAGTTAAGGCAGTTCAGAATGCTAAAGCTGGCCAGGTTCGATTTCGTACTGATAAAAACGGTATTATTCATTGTTCCATTGGTAAGCTTGACTTTTCAGCAAATGCAATACAAGAAAATTTGCAGCATTTATTACAAGATCTTAAAAAAGTAAAGCCTACGTCTTCGAAAGGTGTTTATTTGAGGAAGGTCTCTTTAAGTTCAACTATGGGTCCAGGTTTGGCGATTGATATCGCAAGTTTGAATCTATAGGCAAAATCTTTGAAAGCATTGATAATTAAGTTTTAATTACTTTGATGTTTTGCTTCTGGCCTAGTGCTGGATCAAAGACCGTAGGGTGCTTTCGGGTATTAAAAATCCTACGCAGATTGGGTTTGAATTGTTTCAGCCCTAGGTTGTCAGGAAACTGGCATAAATACAGGAGAAGAATGTGGCTCTTAAAATAGACGATAAGCGTGTTCTAGTTGATGATATCAATAAGTATGCGTTGAAAGCGATGTCTGCGGTCATCGCTAATTATCGAGGTTTAGGTGTTTCGGAGCTGACTGAGTTGCGTGCGAAGGCAAGAGCAGAGGGTGTCTATTTAAAAGTAGTGCGCAATACGCTTGCTAAACGTGCCGTTCAGGGCACTGAATATGAATGTCTTGTAGATTCATTTACTGGCCCTAGCTTACTTGCGTTCTCTTTGACGGATCCTGGTTCCGCCGCAAGGCTGTTCAAAGATTTTGCAAAGGCGAATGAAAAGTTCGATATTCGAGTTCTATCTATAGGCGGAGTAACCTATGGAAAAGAAAATATCGATATGTTGGCGACATTGCCGACAAAAGATCAGGCAATTTCAATACTTATGGCGCTTATACAGGGGCCGACAACGAAACTTGTTAGGACTCTCAACGAGATCCCAACTAAATTGGTTCGTGTTTTGGCCGCGGTTAAAGAACAGAAAGAAGCAGCTTAATGTAAATTTAATTTCTTATTTAATATTTTGGAGAACAGAATGGCTTTATCACAAGAACAGATTTTGGACGCAATTTCTGAAATGAGCGTTATGGATGTAGTAGGTCTTATTAGCGCTATGGAAGAGAAATTCGGCGTAACTGCTGCAGCTCCGGCTGCAGCAGCTGCTGTCGGTGGTGGCGATGCCGCTGCAGTCGAAGAAAAGACAGAGTTTGATGTTGTTTTATCAAGTTTTGGAGAAAATAAAGTAGCAGTGATTAAAGTGATTAGATCTGTTACCGGTCTTGGCCTGAAAGAAGCTAAAGATCTTGTTGAAGGCGCGCCATCTGTTGTGAAAGAAGGCCTTAGTAAAGACGAATCTGAAGCAATGAAAAAGCAGCTTGAAGACGCTGGTGCAAAAGTAGAGCTTAAGTAAAACTGCTGTTTAGGCCGGGCCCTAAAGGTCCGGCTTTTTTTGTTTTTATTTCATACAAAATTACTTCGAACCCTTTTTGTGGGTTTTTTTGTAGTTGGTCTATAATCGTTCGAGTCTGAGTTTAGATTTTGACGTTTTCTTTGGAAATTTTAAATTTAGTTGAGAATGAAGCAGTGCCAGAGCTAGGTGCTTAAAGATTTTGACGCTGACATGACTTGAGGAGCTGGCTTAATGTCATACTCGTTTACTGAGAAAAAACGCATTCGAATGAATTTTGGTAAGATGGCGGATGCGTTAGAAGTCCCCTATCTTCTTGCAATCCAAGTAGAGTCCTATAGAAAGTTTTTGCAGATAAGTGCCTTAAAAGAAGAAAGAAAAGATGTGGGTTTGCAATCGGCGTTTAGGTCAGTATTTCCTGTAGTAAGTTATTCAGGAAATGCTGCATTAGAGTTTGTCGAATATAATTTAGGTAAGCCGATTTATGATGTGGCTGAATGTCAAATTCGTGGTGCAACTTATGCTGCCCCGCTCAGAGTTAAAATTCGCCTTATTATTTATGACAAAGAATCCACTAGTAAAGTTATAAAGGATATTAAGGAACAAGAAGTTTACATGGGTGAACTTCCTCTAATGACCGAAAACGGTACTTTTGTGATCAATGGTACAGAGCGAGTGGTTGTTTCACAGCTGCATCGGTCACCTAGTGTATTTTTTGATCACGACAAAGGTAAAACACATTCTACAGGTAAGTTGTTATTTTCAGCTCGAGTGATTCCATATCGAGGTTCTTGGCTAGATTTTGAATTTGACCCGAAAGATTTAGTATTTGTTAGGATCGATCGACGACGCAAATTACCAGCTACTGTACTGCTTCGAGCTTTAGGTTTAAGTAACCAGGAAATGCTTGAGGAATTTTTTGACTTCAATTCTTATAAAATAAACGATAAAACTGTTTCTTTACAGCTTGTTCCAGAAAGATTGAGAGGCGAGGCTGCTACCTACGATATTAAGATTGGCGATAAAGTTATTGTTGAAGCTGGTCGTCGTGTCACTGCTCGGCATATCCGTGAGCTTGAGAAAGCAAACGTTGAGTATTTAGATGTTCCGCAGGAATCATTGCTTGGTAAGGTTTTGGCGAGAGATATAGTGTCTGAAGTAACTGGCGAGATTGCTGTTGCTTGTAATGAAGAAATTACTAGCGCTACAATTGAGCTTATTCGTGATTTAGGTATCAAGTCTATAGAGACTCTTTATACTAACGAGCTGGATCATGGCGCCTTTCTTTCTGACACTTTACGCAGTGATTCTACGGTAACTCAAGAAGATGCTCTTGTTGAGATCTATCGAATGATGCGACCAGGAGAGCCGCCCACACGAGATTCAGCTGAAGCATTGTTCAAAAATTTATTTTTCTCTGCCGATCGTTATGATTTGTCTCCAGTTGGTCGAATGAAATTCAACCGTAGACTTGGTCGTTCCGAAATAGAAGGTGAGGGTACGCTTTCTAATCAAGACATACTTGAAGTCTTAAAGATTCTTATCGAGATTAAAAACGGTCGCGGTACTGTAGATGATATAGATCACTTAGGTAACAGGCGAGTTCGATCTGTTGGCGAGATGGCCGAGAATCAATTTAGAATTGGCTTGGTACGAGTGGAGCGAGCAGTTAAAGAGCGCTTAAGTCTGGCTGAGTCTGAAGGTCTTATGCCTCAAGATCTAATTAACGCGAAGCCTGTTGCTGCTGCAATTAAAGAGTTTTTCGGGTCTAGCCAGCTTTCTCAGTTTATGGACCAGAACAACCCTTTATCTGAAATTACGCATAAGCGTCGAGTATCTGCGTTAGGGCCAGGGGGTCTAACGCGCGAGCGAGCAGGCTTCGAAGTTCGGGATGTACATGCGACTCATTATGGACGAGTATGTCCGATTGAAACGCCAGAAGGGCCTAATATTGGCTTGATCAATTCATTGTCAACTTTTTCTAGAACTAACGATTACGGTTTTCTTGAGACGCCATATCGAAAAGTTGTAGATGGTGTAGTAAAGGATGATGTGGTCTTTTTATCTGCGATCGAAGAGGGTGAGTTTGTTATTGCGCAGGCGAACGCACAGCGTGATGAGGCTGGTCGTTTAACCGAAGATCTAGTGCCAGTGCGCTATTCAAGTGAGTTTACTCAGATGGCGGCTGACAGAGTCCAGTATATGGATGTGTCTCCTAAGCAAGTGGTATCAGTTGCTGCATCTTTGATTCCATTCTTAGAGCATGATGATGCAAACCGCGCGCTTATGGGTTCAAATATGCAGCGACAAGCTGTACCTACTCTTCGTGCGGAAAAGCCGTTGGTTGGCACCGGTATGGAGCGAATTACGGCAAGAGACTCCGGCGTGTGCGTAGTGGCTTTACGTGGCGGAGTTGTAGATCGAGTCGATGCTGCTCGTATTGTGGTGCGATCTAGACCTGAGGAAACTACATCTAGCGATGCAGGCGTTGATATTTATAATCTTGTGAAATATCGACGGTCTAACCACAGTACTTGTATAAATCAGCGTCCTTTAGTTCAAGTGGGAGATCAAATTTCTAGGGGTGATATTTTAGCTGATGGACCATCTATAGATCTTGGTGAGTTAGCACTTGGGCAAAATATGAGAGTTGCCTTTATGCCATGGAATGGATATAACTTTGAAGACTCCATTCTTATTTCTGAACGCGTTGTCAACGAAGATAGGTTCACAAGTATACATATTCAAGAACTAGTATGTACTAGTCGGGACACTAAGCTTGGATCAGAAGAAATAACTGCAGATATTCCGAACGTAAGTGAATCTGCACTTGGTAAATTAGACGAGTCAGGAGTTGTTTATATAGGCGCTGAAGTTTCATCTGGTGATATTCTTGTTGGTAAGGTAACACCAAAAGGCGAGACTCAGCTGACGCCTGAAGAAAAGCTTTTGCGGGCGATCTTTGGGGAGAAGGCGTCAGATGTCAAAGATACCTCGCTCAGAGTCCCAACGGGTGTTCAAGGCACGGTCATTGATGTTCAAGTTTTTACGCGAGACGGAGTAGAAAAGGATCAGCGTGCATTAGCAATAGATAAAGAGCAGCTTGATAAGTTTAGAAAAGATTTAAGAGATGAGCTCCGAATTATTGAGGGGGCAGCTTACGGTCGATTGGAGCTCGCATTGATTGGCAAAACTGCTAAAGGTGGTGCCGGTCTTCGGAAAGGAGAGGAGATTTCTGTCGATTTATTGCTTCAAATTCCTCGAGATAAGTGGTTTGAAATTCGTTTAGACAATGACGAAATAATGCAACAGCTAGAGTCAACCCGCAACTTTATTGATCAAGTCAAGAAGGAGCAGGAAGAGCGTTTCAACGATAAGCGTAAAAAGCTACACAGTGGTGATGATCTTTCCCATGGTGTATTAAAGGTTGTAAAAGTGTACCTTGCGGTTAAGCGAAGGCTTCAACCTGGCGATAAAATGGCTGGTCGCCACGGAAACAAAGGAGTCGTTTCTGCGATAAAGCCGGTCGAGGACATGCCCTATGATAAAGATGGTGAGCCTGTTGATATAGTGTTAAACCCATTGGGCGTTCCATCGAGAATGAATGTTGGTCAAATTTTGGAAACTCATTTAGGGTTTGCAGCAAAAGGCTTGGGGCGTAAAATTGACGATATGCTTGAACAGCAGCGTAAAGTTGAAGATTTACGAGAGTTTTTGACTAAAGTTTATTCAAAGGCAGCGAACTTTAAGGGTTTAGAGGATTTTAGTGACACTGATGTCCTAGCTCTCGCTCAAAATTTGAGAGGCGGTGTTCCTGTAGCTAGTCCTGTATTCGACGGTGCCTCAGAAGCTGAGCTGAAAGATTTACTGATGCTGGCCGATTTGCCAACAAGTGGTCAGCTAGATTTATTTGATGGTCGAACTGGGCGTCAGTTTGATCGACCTGTGACCGTCGGTTATATGTACATGCTCAAATTAAATCATCTTGTTGATGATAAAATGCATGCTAGGTCTACAGGTTCTTACAGCTTGGTAACTCAGCAGCCCTTGGGTGGCAAGGCACAGTTTGGTGGCCAGAGATTTGGCGAGATGGAGGTTTGGGCGCTTGAAGCATATGGCGCTGCGTACACTTTGCAAGAGATGCTTACAGTTAAGTCGGATGATGTTGTTGGTAGAACTCGAGTTTACAAAAACATTGTGGATGGTGATCATCGTATGGAGCCTGGTATGCCTGAATCCTTCAACGTGCTTGTTAAAGAGATACGTTCGCTAGGTATTGATATCGAGTTAGAGCAAGAGTGATTTTGCCATGGCTAAGTAGTCGCTAGCGCCGTTACTTTTCGCCAGTGGCTAAGCAATAGTAGTTTAGACAGTAAGTCGATCTACTATGACAAGTTTAATGTGGAGATGCCAAGTGAAAGATTTGCTAAACCTGTTAAAAAACCAGGGAAATGTTGACGAATTTGATCGAATTCGAATTGGTCTTGCCTCTCCTGATATGATCAGATCTTGGTCATATGGTGAGGTTAAAAAACCTGAAACAATTAACTACCGCACTTTTAAGCCTGAGCGAGATGGGCTTTTTTGTGCAAAAATTTTTGGACCTGTTAAGGACTATGAGTGTCTTTGTGGGAAGTACAAGCGGCTAAAGCACCGTGGAGTTATTTGTGAAAAATGCGGCGTTGAAGTAGCCTTAGCTAAAGTTCGTCGCGAAAGAATGGGGCATATCGAGCTTGCCAGCCCAGTCGCCCATATTTGGTTTTTAAAGTCTTTACCGAGCAGAATTGGCTTGCTACTAGACATGACATTAAGGGATATTGAACGCGTACTGTATTTTGAGTCATTTATAGTGACCGATCCTGGCATGACTACTCTTGAAAAAGGGCAATTACTTAATGACGAGCAGTATTATGAAGCTTTAGAGGAGTATGGTGATGATTTTACTGCTAAGATGGGTGCCGAAGCGGTGCAATCTTTGCTCTCAGCTTTAGATCTTGTCAGTGAAATTGAAACAATTAGAGAAGAGATACCGCAAACAAATTCTGAAACTAAGATAAAGAAATTTACTAAGCGTCTTAAATTACTGGAAGGGTTTGCCGCTTCTGGAAATAAACCAGAGTGGATGATCTTTACGGTTTTGCCAGTGTTACCTCCCGATCTTAGACCTTTAGTGCCACTCGATGGCGGTCGATTTGCAACATCTGATTTAAATGATCTATATCGAAGAGTTATTAATCGAAACAACAGATTAAAGCGGCTTCTTGATCTTAACGCACCAGATATCATTGTACGAAATGAGAAAAGAATGCTGCAAGAAGCGGTCGACGCCTTGATGGATAATGGTCGCCGCGGGCGAGCGATTACCGGCACTAACAAGCGCCCTTTGAAATCGCTTGCGGACATGATCAAGGGTAAGCAGGGGCGATTTAGACAAAACCTACTCGGCAAACGAGTTGATTACTCGGGCCGCTCGGTTATCGTCGTTGGCCCCACATTACGTTTACATCAGTGTGGTCTGCCTAAAAAAATGGCATTAGAGCTTTTTAAGCCTTTCATTTTTAGTAAGTTGGAGTTTCGTGGATTAGCTACCACTATTAAAGCTGCAAAAAAAATGGTAGAAAAAGAGACCTCTGAAGTGTGGGATATTCTTGCTGAGGCAATCAGAGAGCATCCAGTTTTGTTGAATAGAGCACCAACGTTGCATAGGCTTGGTATTCAGGCTTTCGAGCCTGTACTTATTGAAGGTAAGGCGATTCAATTGCACCCTCTTGTTTGTTCAGCATTTAATGCGGATTTTGACGGCGATCAAATGGCGGTGCACATACCTTTAACTTTAGAGTCGCAGTTAGAAGCTCGCGCATTAATGATGAGCACAAACAATATTCTCAGCCCTGCTAATGGGGAGCCAATAATAGTACCTACCCAAGATGTGGTTTTAGGTTTGTATTACATGACACGAGATAAAGTAAACGCTCGTGGCGATGGGATGGTCTTTGCTGATAGCAAGGAAGTAGAGCGAGCTTTAGCTAATGGTGTCATTGACCTTCAAGCAAAAATTAAAGTTAGAATTCGAGAAGTAGAAGTTAGAGATGAGGAGGAAGAGCCTATATCTCGTAATCTTACCGTAGAGACAACTGCTGGCAGGGTTGTTTTGTGGAATACAGTTCCTGATGGATTAACTTTTGATCTTATTAACCGAACTTTAACCAAAAAATTGGTATCCCAGCTTATTAATGCAGCGTACCGGCAATTGGGATTAAAGCCCACGGTCATTTTCTGTGATCAGTTAATGTACACTGGTTTTTTCTATGCAACAATGTCTGGTTCGTCAATTGGCATTAATGACATGGAAATTCCAACTGAAAAACAAGATATTATTGCTTCTGCTGACAATGAAGTAAGAGACATTGAAGATCAATATGCGTCAGGCTTAGTGACTCAGGGTGAGCGGTATAATAAGGTCGTAGATATCTGGTCTAGAACAAATGATCAGATCGCTCGAGCGATGATGGACAATTTGAAAATCGATAAAGTTTTTGATAAAGAAGGTAACTCTGTCGATCAAGAATCTTTTAACAGCATTTATATGTACGCAGATTCTGGAGCACGCGGTTCGGCGGCACAAATACGACAATTAGCCGGGATGAGAGGCCTTATGGCGAAGCCAGATGGGTCGATTATAGAGACACCAATTACTGCAAACTTTAGAGAAGGTTTGACGGTTATGCAGTACTTTATATCAACGCATGGTGCGCGTAAGGGCTTAGCAGATACTGCGCTTAAAACAGCGAACTCAGGCTATTTAACTCGCCGATTAGTTGACGTCGCGCAAGACTTAGTTGTAACTGAAGTAGATTGTGGTACCGCTAGTGGTCTAAAAATGACGCCTCTAATTGAAGGCGGGGATGTAGTCGAGCCTTTAGGTGAGAGAGTCTTAGGTCGGGTTGTATCTGCAGATCTATGTCGCCCAGGGACTGATGAAGTTATTGTCCCTGCGGGCACTTTGCTTGATGAGAAGTGGGTCGATTATATTGAAAGTGAAGGCGTTGATGAAGTGGTTTGTCGCTCACCCATAGCGTGTGAAACTCGATTTGGTGTTTGTAAGCTTTGTTACGGTCGCGACTTGGGTCGAGGGCATTTAGTGAATATTGGTGAGGCAGTAGGCGTTATTGCAGCACAAAGCATAGGGGAGCCAGGCACTCAGTTAACCATGAGAACCTTCCATATTGGTGGTGCAGCGTCTAGAACTTCTGCTGTAAGTAGTATTCAGGTTAAAGCACTGGGTACAGTTCGGTTTCATAATTTGAAGTATGTAACTCAAACAAGCGGTAGTCATGTTGCAGTTTCTCGCTCCGGTGAAATTGCACTTGCAGATGCTCGAGGTCGAGAGCGCGAACGATACAAGGTACCTTATGGAGCAGTGATCACTGTCTCCCCTGGAGATCAGGCCGATCCGGGCCAAGTCATTTCAAATTGGGATGCTCATACCCATCCAATTATTAGTGAAGTTGAAGGCTACGTATTATTCGCTGATTTTGAGCCAGGACTTAGTGTAAAATTACAGACTGATGAAATTACTGGGCTTAGTAGCTATGAAGTTCTCGACCCAAAAGATCGGCCTGCTTCTGGCAAGGATTTAAGACCTGTTATTCGCTTAGTAGATGATAGCGGTACTCCTTTAACATTGGGCGATGCAACTACACCAATACAGTATTTTTTGCCAGCAAATGCTATTACAAACTTGGAAAACGGATCTAAAGTTGAAATCGGTAACGTTATTGCGCGAATTCCGCAAGAAAGCTCTAAGACTCGGGATATTACAGGTGGCTTACCGCGAGTAGCCGATTTGTTTGAAGCTCGACGGCCGAAAGAAAGTGCTATATTGGCAGAAATTTCCGGCACTATTTCTTTTGGTAAGGAAACG
>Ga0115567_10003665_pt1 | contig 15076 bp, 13 predicted proteins | sample COGITO_mtgs_1204_2_FD_88679 | JGI IMG/M metagenome (GOLD analysis project Ga0115567, IMG submission 88679) | Pelagic marine microbial communities from North Sea - COGITO_mtgs_120412 | ecosystem: Environmental > Aquatic > Marine > Epipelagic | place: Germany:Helgoland, sampling site Kabeltonne... | reverse complement strand
GAGCTAACTCAAGAACCGGATCTGAATAATCAAATTATAAAAACCCTTTTTGTTGGCGAAGTGGAGTCGAACCACCTTTGTTTACTACCTCTCACCTGTTTTAATGATCGTCACTCAATTGCTAAGCGGGTGCAAATATACAACCTCTTTTTAAATTAGCAACAATTTTTAAAAATAATTTTAAAATAAAATTAAGAACTAGTGGCTGAATAATTTAACAAGTTATTACCTCGTTTTTAAATCGGCTGCAAATGTACAACACTTTTTTTATTTACACAACACTAAAATAAAAATTTATTTTAAAGTATTTTAAAGAACGTTTTGCATTACTGAAGCACTGTACTCCTTTGTTTAGCGGGTGCAAATATAGAAACTCTTTACAATGCAAACCAAATGTTTTTTAAACTTTTTTTAAGAAAAAAACTTAAGTTATTGATGCACAATCACTATTGATAAAACAAAGAATGAATTATTTTATACCTTAATATATAGTGCATATTTAAATATACATTAGCGTCTACTGTTAGAATAGGATACAATAGCAAAAATCAACAATAACACAAATTGAGTGCGATAGGGATTGAGCGGCCTGTTTGAGCTCTTTTATTCTTAGCAGATTTTTGATTGATTTAAGCTTTTTGATGCAAAAAGAAGCTTGGTCAATGTATCAAAAGAATAAAAAGCAAGTAACAAAAGCCCGGTTATTTTTAAAGTTTGTAGCACCAACTTTAAAAATAAATCACCAACACAGTAAGAAACCTTAATTTAAACGGCAGAAACCGCTATTGCACAAAGACAAAACAATGTATCTTTGCAACTTAATTTTTTAATCTATGATAGCAATTACCTTACCTGACGGAAGCGTAAAAGAATTTGAGACCGGCACTACTCCTTTTGATGTTGCCAGAAGTATAAGCGAAGGGCTTGCACGAAATGTTATCTCGGCTTCATTTAATAAAGAGACAGTTGAGTCAACGACTCCTTTGAAAGAGGATGGCAGCTTAATTTTATATACTTGGAATAATCCTGAAGGTAAAAAAGCTTTTTGGCATTCCTCTGCGCATATTCTTGCACAGGCACTCGAAGAGATATATCCAGGAATAAAATTAACTATTGGACCAGCAATCGACAACGGTTTTTACTACGATGTAGATTTTGGAGAGCACAATATCGTTGAAAAGGATCTTAAAGCTGTTGAGGACAAGATGCTGGAGATTGCACGGGGTAAGCACGAGTTTTCTCTTCGCGAATCCACCAAGGCAGATGCACTTTCTTATTACAAAAATCAGGGCAATATATATAAGGTAGAACTTATCGAAAATCTAAAGGATGGAACGATCACTTTCTGCGACCATGATACCTTTACCGATCTTTGCCGCGGCGGACACATCCCAAATACAGGTATTGTAAAAGCAGTTAAACTAATGAGCATCGCGGGCGCATATTGGCGAGGTGATGAAAAAAGACAACAACTTACCCGTATCTATGGAGTATCTTTCCCAAAACAAAAAGATCTTAAGGAATATCTAGAACTATTAGAAGAGGCAAAAAAGCGCGATCACCGGAAGCTTGGTAAGGAACTAGAACTTTTTACCTTTTCTCAAAAAGTTGGCCAAGGTTTGCCATTATGGCTTCCAAAAGGTGCGGCGTTACGTGAGCGTTTGGAAAATTTCTTGAAAAAAGCGCAGAAAAAGGCAGGTTACGAAATGGTAATAACACCACATATAGGTCAAAAAGAGCTATATGTAACATCTGGACACTTCGCTAAATATGGTGAAGATAGCTTTCAAACCATTAAAACCCCAAATGAAGGTGAGGAATTCTTGTTGAAACCAATGAATTGCCCACATCACTGTGAGATCTATAATAGCAAACCTTGGTCCTATAAAGATTTACCAAAGCGTTTTGCTGAATTTGGGACTGTTTACCGTTATGAACAGAGTGGTGAATTGCATGGCTTAACGCGAGTTCGGGGTTTTACACAAGATGATGCACACATTTTCTGTACACCAGACCAATTGGATGAAGAATTTAAAAAAGTAATAGACCTAGTTCTTTACGTTTTTGGTTCTTTAGGATTTGAAGATTTTACGACACAAGTTTCTTTACGCGATCCTGAAAAACCTGAAAAATATATAGGCAATCTTGAAAATTGGGAGAAAGCGGAAAATGCCATTATCAATGCTGTAAAAGACAAAGGTCTCAATTACGTTATTGAAACCGGCGAAGCTGCTTTTTATGGACCAAAGCTAGACTTTATGGTAAAAGATGCTTTGGGCAGAAGCTGGCAATTAGGGACAATTCAGGTTGATTACAATTTACCAGAACGTTTTGAGCTTGAATATAAAGGAAGTGACAATGAGACACACAGACCGGTAATGATACATCGTGCGCCTTTTGGCAGCATGGAGCGTTTTGTGGCTATTTTGTTAGAACATACAGGAGGAAATTTCCCCCTATGGTTGATGCCGGAACAAGTGAGTATTTTGTCGTTAAGCGAAAAATATGAGAATTATAGCGAAAAAGTTTTAAATTTGCTTGAAAATGACGAAATTCGCGCCCTTGTTGATAACCGAAGTGAGACGATTGGTAAGAAAATTAGGGAAGCCGAAATGAATAAAATCCCTTATATGTTGATCATTGGGGAACAGGAAGAAAAAGATGGTACAGTTTCTGTACGCAGACATAGTGAAGGCGACCTTGGTACAATGACAGTCGAGGAATTTTCCAAGATGATCTCAGAAGAAATAAAGGGCCAGATCACAGAATTTAAAGTTTAATTAAAATTATTTAGCCATAGCAATACGAAGAAAAAGAAGTAGAGGTCCTGCAAGGATCATTAAAGAAGACCAACATAGGATTAACCGAAAAATCCGTGCTGAGGAAGTACGTTTGGTAGGCGACAACGTAGAAGTTGACATCTATCCTATACGGCAAGCCTTGGAAATGGCGCAAGAACAAGAACTTGATCTTGTAGAAATATCTCCAGACGCGAAACCGCCTGTCTGCAAGATAATGGATTACAAAAAATTTGTCTACGAGCAGAAGAAACGCGAGAAGGTAATGAAGGCGAAAGCCTCTAAAGTAACCATAAAAGAAATACGTTTCGGGCCAAATACAGATGACCACGATTACGAATTTAAAAAGAAACACGCTGAGAAGTTCCTAAAAGATGGAGCAAAACTTAAGGCATATGTTTTCTTTAAAGGCCGTTCTATTATTTATAAAGATCAAGGAGAAATTCTTTTGCTTAAATTAGCACAAGAACTTGAAGAAATTGGAAAAGTAGAGCAAATGCCAAAATTGGAAGGTAAACGTATGATTATGTTTATCGCACCAAAAAAGAAATAAATTAAACTCGATATATGTCGAAGTTGAACATAAGAGATACTTCAGTTACAATCAGTAACTGTTGCATTTCAAAAGAGAATGTTCTGGAATCTATTTGATTTCAGAGTTGAAAATAAAGCGAAATAATAATAAAAAGTAGAAACATGCCGAAACAAAAAACGAAATCCAGTGCTAAAAAGCGTTTTAAGCTTACAGGTACAGGTAAGATTAAAAGAAAGCATGCGTTTAAAAGCCACATCTTAACAAAGAAGTCTAAAAAACGTAAGCTTAGATTAACTCACGATGGTTTGGTTGACAAATCTGATGAGAGCAATGTTAAGCAAATGCTTCGAATGAAGTAATTGCCTAACCGGTTAAAACAAATTATTTAAACCCTGGAACAGTGCTAATAAAAGAATTCAGATTCAGAATTATAAATTCTGCATTGTAGAATCGCCTGTTACAAAAAACAAATTAAAATATGCCAAGATCAGTAAATTCAGTTGCTAAAAGAGCCCGAAGAAAAAAGGTGCTAAAGCAAGCCAAAGGTTACTTTGGAAGACGTAAAAATGTATGGACAGTTGCCAAGAATGCCGTGGATAAAGCGATGCAGTATTCTTATCGCGACCGACGTGCAAAAAAGAGAACATTTAGAGCTTTGTGGATCACGCGTATCAACGCAGGTGCACGTCAGCACGGTATGTCTTATTCAAAGTTAATGGGCGGATTAAAATCTGTAGGTATCGAACTAAACCGAAAGGTATTAGCTGATCTTGCAATGAACCATCCAGATGCTTTTGAAGCTATCGTAAAGAAAGTAAAATAAGAATCTAATCTATTATTTCGCTCAAAAAACGTCTTTGATTTTATCAAAGACGTTTTTTATATTCCGGTTACTCTAAAATTGCTATCTTCGTCCAAATCAGCGAATATGCCCTTTCGTAAGTTTTTGTCTTTAATATTAATTATTTGCGCGCTATCAATAGCTTCAGCGCAAACTAAGGACATTAAAATTTATAAAACTTCACAAGGAGTTCCCGTTTATCTTCCATTAGGGAAAATCTCTTTTGCCGATACTGTAATCGACTACTACATAGGGACGCCAAAACCTATTAGAAAATATCGAGATCCTCAAAAATCCCTCAATGCTCCAAACTATACAAGTTATTCCATACCCTCATATTTTTCATTAGGGTGTGGTGGCTTTTTAACTGTAAAGTTTATCGACAATGGTTTTATGAATCTCTCGGGAGACGATATATACATTTTTGAAGTAGGTCCAGCTAAAGAACCAGCTTCGGTAGAAATTTCGATCAATGGAACTGATTGGATTTATGCAGGTGAAATAAATGGAGGTAAATCTGTGCTGGAACTCAGCGATCAAAATGTTGATACACAGACCATTTTTCATTATTTACGCATAACAGATCTAAAACGGGTATGTAACAGTAAAACTGCTGGTGCAGACATAGATGCTATAGCTGCAATAAATAGCGTTATAAGTTTCGATATGAATGCAGATGTTCTTTTTGATGTTGGAAAAGCACTTCTAAAACCACAGGCAGAAAAAACTCTAGATAGCATTTCTAAGATAATCAAACAAATTGGCAGAGCGAAACTTTCAATTAAAGGGCATACCGATAGTGATGGAAGCGTAGCATATAATTATGGACTTTCATACAACCGTTGCTATGCAGTAAGGGAAAAGCTTAAAAATATTCTTGCTAATTCGGTGGATTTGAGTTACCAAATTGACGGTCTAGGTGAAAGCCAGCCGAAAGTCCCTAATGATTCAGAAAAAAACAAGCAACTAAATAGACGTGTTGAGATTACGCTCCTTCCTCCAGATAAATATTTCAGTAAAGTACCGTAAGATCAAGTCTTTTGTTTCTTCTTTTTAGCAGCTGGAAATAATACGTTATTTAAAATAAGTCTATATCCTGGCGAGTTTGGGTGCAAAGCAAGTTCTGTTTTGGCATCTCCTACCCTATGCTGATAATCTTCAGGATCATGACCACCGTAAAAAGTAAAGAATCCTTTTCCTTTTACACCATGAATATAACGTGCCTCACCATTAGATTTATTTTCACCTAAAATCAATACTGGGGATTTAATCTCATTTTGTACATACGCCGTAGTTTGTCCCATAAAACCTTTTACCAGAGCTGTATGATTTTGTGTCAACATACAAGGAATTGGATCCCATTTGGCTGAATAATCCATTAACGTAAAATAATCTGTTTCTTTATTAATCAATCTTTTGGTAGTAGTATCGATAGATGAAAACTCATACACCAGTGGACTACGTTCTAAAGTGAAGTTTTGGAAAGCAAAAGTCTGTGCAAAATCTAATTTATTTTGATAACCAGGTTCGCTGGGATCACCGTCGAACATCGGCTCGCAAATATCAGTATCTTGCGCAGCCAATGCGATATCAAAACTATCTGTAGCACTGCACATAGCAAACATAAAGCCGCCACCAACAACATAATCACGAACTTTTAAGGCTACATCTCTTTTCTCTTCGGAAACTTTTGAATATCCAAGTTTAGATGCTAGCGCTTCTGCATTCTGTTTATCTTCTATGTACCAAGGTGCCGCTCTGTACATACGATAAAATTTCCCGAACTGGCCAGTAAAATCTTCGTGATGCAAATGAAGCCAATCATAAAGTATTAGTTGATCGCTCAAAACCTCTTCATCATAAATCGTTGTATATGGTATTTCTGCATAACTCAATACCATTGTTACAGCATCGTCCCAAGGCAAATTGCCTTTTGGACTGTAAACTGCAATTCTAGGTGCTTTTTCAAGGACTACGGCATCCATATTTTGGGATGGACTGCCAATCATTGTTAAAATTTCTTCAGTTTTAAAGTCGGAAATTACTTCAAAACTAACACCTCGAATTTGACATTCTTTTTTTATTTCTTCAGAAAAAGGCATCAAAAAAGAACCACCACGATAGTTGAGTAACCATTTTACCTTAAGGTTTTTTTCTAGAGTCCAATAGGTAATTCCGTAAGCTTTTAAATGCTCTTTTTGACCGTCAACATCCATTGGGATCAAAATATACGAAGCATATGCTTTAAGTGAGAAGAATATTAGAAATATAAGACTGAAAATTTTCATCATTATGTAAATATAGCCACAAACTTTAAGCCAAGTTAATGATATTAATCCAATTTTAAAATAGATTAATGACTAGAAAATATTGAAAGTATTGCAATAGTTAGATATTTTCGAAACATATCCAATAATAGATCGTCCTTAATTTGATCGAACTAATATTTGTGAGGTCAAGCTAAACATAGGTCAAAATCGTTTTGAACCTAATAATTATAAATACAACTTACAAACTTAACCAATGAAAAAAATTCTTACTATAACAATAATCCTTATTGCTATAACAACAGCGACAGCACAATCTAAAAAAATTGATATTGAATTTGGAATGCGTGGAGGCCTCAATTTTTCAACCATAATTTCAGGAGAAGATAATTATGAAAATACGAACTATCTTACAAGCTTTTATGGAGGTTTAGTAGCTGAGGCAGCCATTACGAAGCGTTTCTCTGCTCAAACAGAAATATTCTATTCAGGACAAGGATTCACAGTAGACTTACCTGCATTCGAAAGAGATGCTGAATTTCAACTAGATTATATTCAAATACCGCTATTGGCAAAATTCTATATTACTAAAGGTTTTAGCGTTGCAGCTGGACCACAGTTCGGTTTTAAGGTCAATGAAGAAATCAATGCAAAACCATTTGCAGATGCTCCAAGCTTTAATACTAACAGTATAAAGGATTTCGATCTTCAAGGTACTTTGGGTGCAGAATATAAATTTGAAAGTGGGGTTTTCTTTCAAGCTAGATATTCCTATGGTTTTTCACAGGTAATCGAAAATGTTAACGTGCACAATTCTGTACTATCTACGGGAGTCGGTTTTATGTTTTAGATTTTTTTTAAATTAAAAGCGACAAAACAGTATGCTGTTTTGTCGCTTTTTTATTTTTTACTAAACACTAATTTTAAAAAGGAACTTCGTTGTCGTCGTCTGGAGTAAGATCGTTCATACTACTCCCAAAAGCTTCATTGGCTGAAGGCAGGTGTCCAGTCTTAAAAGTGGTATCGTCATTCGCTGCATCGTTCATACGGGAAGTGAATTCTTGCGGATAATCAAATTTTTCAAGATTATCAAATTTCCCAAGATGACCAATAAACTTCAATCTTATTTCATCTAGACCACCATTACGGTGTTTTGCGATAATAAATTCTGCCTGTCCATCTGTTGGTGAACGTTCATCATCATCCCATTCTTCAATTTTGTAATATTCCGGTCTATAAATAAATGAAACAATATCGGCATCCTGCTCGATCGCTCCAGATTCCCGAAGGTCACTTAATAAAGGTCTTTTACTTCCGCCGCGCGTTTCTACTGCACGAGATAATTGTGAAAGCGCAATTACGGGAATACTAAGTTCTTTTGCCAAAGCTTTTAGGTTTCGGGAAATCGTGGAGATTTCCTGTTCGCGGTTACCAAACCCTTTTTGACTTCCACCAGCCGTCATTAACTGAAGGTAATCGATCATTATCAATTTAATACCATGTTGTGATGAAAGCCTTCTCGCTTTGGCTCGAAGATCGAAAATTGAAAGTGATGGCGTATCATCAATAAACAAAGGGGCGGTTTCAAGTCCTTTCACCTTTACGTTTAGCTGTTCCCATTCGTGCTTTTCCAAATTTCCGGTTCGTAGTTTTTCAGAACTTAATCCAGTTTCCGAAGAAATCAAACGGGTGATCAATTGCACAGAAGACATTTCCAGAGAAAAGAAAGCTACTGGAATATTATGTTGAACGGCAATGTTACGCGCCATTGAAAGCGTTAGAGCGGTTTTACCCATACCAGGTCGAGCTGCTATAATAATAAGATCACTAGGTTGCCATCCCGAAGTTAGTTTATCTACTTCTGTAAAACCAGAAGGTATACCAGAAAGGCCTTCACGATTGGCAATTTCCTCGATTTTCTTCTTTGCTTGTATTACGAGTTGCTGAGCTGTTTCTGAGGATCTCTTGATATTTCCTTGGGTGATCTCGTAGAGTTTTGATTCTGCAGTATCTAGGAGGTCGAAAACATCGGTTGTTTCATCGTATGAATCTTCAATAATCTCGTTAGAGATTTTTATAAGACTGCGCTGAATATATTTTTGGAGTATAATACGAGCGTGAAATTCAATATGTGCACTTGAGGAAACTTTTTGCGTTAATTGAACCAAATAAAAATCACCTCCTGCAGCTTCTAATTTTTGTTCCTTTCTTAATTGGGCTGAAACGGTTAATAAGTCAACTGGCTCGCTATTTTCGAACAATGTATGTATAGCATCAAATATATGTTGATGGCCAGTTTTATAGAAAACATCAGCATTTAAAATATCGATAACCTCATCAACACCTTTTTTATCTATCATCATCGCGCCAAGAACAACTTCCTCTAAATCAATAGCTTGTGGCGGAATTTTGCCTTTTTCAAGTGCAATAACCTGCGATGATCTCGTTTTGAATGCTGGTTGTGGTTTCAGTTTCTCCATTGAGCGAATGTAAATAAAATGTTAAGAGCGGCGGCAAAAATCGATTGATCTCTATCCACCGTTCATTAACAATCGAAGTGTTGATAAATTGAAATTATTGTTAATAAGGTACAAAAAAATCTGAAGAGACATCTTCAGATTTTTGAATGTATTGGTATGATTGCTTCTACCCTTTGAAGACTCCCATTTCTGAATATTTTTGCATCCGTTTTTCTACAAGATCTTTAGCTGATAAGTTCTTTAGTTCAGCATATTCTTTTTTGATTGCCTTACTCACTGTTTTGAAAGTGGTTTCTCTATCGGTATGCGCGCCGCCTAAAGGTTCTTTCACTATTAAATCTATGAGGCTCTGTTTTTTCATGTCTGCAGCCGTAAGTTTTAGTGCTGCTGCTGCCTGTTCTTTAAATTCCCAACTGCGCCAAAGAATAGATGAGCAACTTTCTGGTGAGATTACAGAATACCAGGTGTTTTCTAACATCAACACCCTATCTCCCACTCCAATGCCCAATGCACCACCACTTGCACCTTCACCAATAATAACAACTATTATTGGCACCTTTAGCCGCGTCATTTCCATAATGTTTCGCGCAATAGCTTCACCTTGACCTCTTTCTTCTGCCTCTAAACCTGGATAAGCACCTGGTGTATCCACCAATGTTACAACGGGAATTCCAAATTTCTCCGCAGATTTCATTAAGCGTAAAGCTTTGCGGTATCCTTCTGGATTTGCCATACCAAAATTACGGTACTGGCGCGTTTTTGTATTGTACCCTTTTTGTTGGCCTATAAACATATAAGTTTGGTCACCAATCTTGCCTAAACCTCCAACCATTGCCTTATCGTCCTTAAAACCACGATCGCCGTGAAGCTCTAGAAAAGAATCGCCGCAAATTGCATTGATATAATCCATCGTATAAGGTCTATCTGGATGACGCGATAATTGAACGCGCTGCCAAGGTGTGAGGTTGTTGTATATTTCTTTCTTTATTTCGGTAAGTTTGAGTTCTATCTGCTTACAAGTGTTGGTCACATCAACCTCACTATCCTCACCAATCTGGCAAGCTTTTTCAAACTGCTCTTGTAATTCTTTTATAGGTAATTCAAAATCAAGATATTCCATATTAAATGCTCAAAAATATTAATCGGGCTAGCTTACAAATATAAAATTTTGTTTTCAGCTAATTGGCAATCGCCTTTTTTTTCTTTTTTGAATGTTCTTTATAATTCCATTAGCGATAACAGTTATCAATATAATAAGTGCACCATAATAAAATTGCGGACTCATATTTTCTGAATCTCCCAAGATCCAAAGCGCCAAAATTATCCCATATACCGGTTCCATATTTATGGTTAGCATCACTGTGTAGGGACTTATCCACTTCATGACATGCACTGAAGCAATAAAAGCATATGCAGTGCAGGCTGAAGCGAGTATGAATAAATACATCCAATCGTTCCACGAAACCTTAAAAAATTCCGTAGTAAAGCTACCACTAAAAAGAAGATACACCGTTATACATAACATTCCGAAGAAGAGTTCATAAAAAGAGATAACCGAAGCTTTGTATTTTAGCGCAAACTGCCCGTTTATTACAGAAAAAAGAGCTCCCAGAAATGCGGCACAAAGTGCGAGGACTATACCTAAAACATATTCTGTTTCTACTTTAAAGATTACGTAAAGTCCAGCAATTACGATTAATCCGAAAAATACTTCGTATCCAATTATCTTCCGCTTATAAAAAAGTGGCTCCAATAGAGAGGCAAAAAATGCCCCTGTTGATAAAATCGCTAACGTTATAGATACGTTACCTACCTTAATTGCTCCAAAAAAGCAGAGCCAATGCAATGCAATTACAAGGCCCGCAATAAAAAAACCAGCTAAAGTCTTTTTAGAAAGTCTAAGTTTGAAACCTTTTATTTTTATATAAATAAGAATCAAGCCAGAAGCCATCAACATTCTATACCAAACTAATGGCAAAGCCTCAATAGTAATCAATGCGCCCAATACAGCCGTAAATCCCCAAATAAAGACTATAAAATGAAGGTGAAGATAATTTAGCAGCTTATCGTTTCGCATTTCTTAAAAGATAGATTGCAAGTACCCCAAAAAGAATATTTGGAAACCAAGTAGCAAATATTGGAGAAAAATCACTTTGTTCTGCCATCGTGGTGAAAACCTTGTCAAAAAATATAAAGGTCATACCAATAGAAATACCGATTGCCAAATTAATTCCCATACCACCACGACGTTTTTTTGAAGAGACCGCAACAGCGATAATTGTTAATATATAAGCAGATACTGGCAAGCTCCATCGTTTATACCTTACCACTTCATACCTATTAATATAGGTGGAACCTCTAGCCTTTTCTTTTCGAATAAAATCATTAAGTTCTGTGAAATTTTTGGTTTCGGCGATATATTCAACAGGTGTTAAGTCTTCCATCTGAAATTCGAAGATCGTATCTAACTTAGGCTTTTTTTCTATAATATCTCCATTTTTACCAATTGTACGCTTCATATAATTTGCAAGCGTAAATGTACTGTCTTTCTCATTGAACATAATTCTGCGTGCAGAGATCTTATGCGTCATCACATTATCCTCAAAATGTTCCAAGGTAAAATTGTTACCCGCTTTTTCATCTACATTGAAGTAATTTACATAGATATATTCCTGATCGTTGATCTGTCGAAAAACATTGGATTGATTTCTGTCTTTTTTTCCTTTCTTTAAATATTCAAATGTAAATTCATTAAAACCTTTACTGGCTTTCGGTGCCAAGTACATTCCCATAAACAATGCGCCAATGCAAACAATTGTAGCACCGATCATAAAAGGTCGCAAAAATCGATAATAGGAAGCACCACTACTTAGAATAGCAATCACTTCAGTATTATTAGCCATTTTTGAGGTAAACCAAATTACCGATAGAAAAAGAAAAAGCGGAAACAGTAGATTGGCAAAATAGATCGTAAAATCTACATAATACGCTGCGATCTTTACAAAAGGCACCTCGTTGGTAAGCATCTTGTCTATTTTTTCTGCAAGATTTACCGTTATCCCGATTGGAATAAAAAGTAACAGAAGCAAAAAGAAAGTGCCCAGATATTTTTTAAGTATGTACTTATCTAAAATACTGAACATTAATTAAAGGCGTTTATCCATTTGTTTTACCATTATATTTTTCCACTTCGCGAAATCACCCGCTAAGATATGTTTTCTCGCTTCACGAACCAACCAAAGGTAAAAACCAAGGTTGTGGATCGTAGCGATCTGTCTGCCCAACATTTCATTAACCGTGAACAAATGTCTTACATAAGCTTTGCTATAGGCTGTATCTACCCAAGTTATCGCCATATCATCGACTGGAGAAAAATCTGCTTCCCATTTTTTGTTCTTGATATTTATAGTGCCGTGTGCTGTAAAGAGCATACCGTTTCTTCCATTTCGAGTTGGCATTACGCAATCGAACATATCGATACCCAAAGCTATATTTTCTAGAATGTTGATCGGTGTACCAACACCCATTAAATAACGTGGTTTATCCTTCGGAAGTATTTCTGTTACAACCTCTGTCATCGCGTACATTTCTTCAGCAGGTTCACCTACTGAAAGTCCACCAATTGCATTTCCTTCAGCACCAACGCTTGCAATATATTCTGCAGATTGCTTCCTGAGATCTTTATAAGTACTTCCTTGAACGATTGGGAAAAAAGTTTGTCCGTAATCGTATTTTAAGGGAGTTTTTTCCAAATGGGTAATACACCTTTCCAACCAACGATGCGTCATGTGCATCGAACGCTTGGCATAATTGTAATCGCAAGGATATGGAGTACACTCATCAAAAGCCATAATAATGTCGGCGCCAATTGTTCGTTGAATCTCCATAACATTTTCTGGAGTAAAAAAATGATAGCTTCCGTCTATATGCGATTTAAACTTTACACCTTCTTCTTTTATCTTTCTGTTATCTGAAAGCGAGTAAACTTGATATCCGCCACTATCGGTAAGGATACTACGGTTCCAATTCATAAATTTATGAATTCCGCCAGCTTTTTCAAGAATATCTGTATGAGGCCTTAAGTATAGATGATACGTATTGCTTAAAATAATATCGGGATTTATCTCTTCGGAAAGTTCACGTTGATGCACACCTTTTACGGTACCTACCGTACCAACAGGCATAAAGATAGGTGTTTCTATGGTTCCGTGATCTGTTGTTATCGTTGCGGCCCTTGCGCTAGAATTTGGGTCTGTAGCTTCTAAATTAAAAAGCATCTAAAATCTTATTTTAATTTGGCCTTTTTTGGCCGGTGCAAAGATAAAAGGATTTGTTTTTAAGCCACCTTTTTTATAAAGAGAAATAGAACAATAAAGAAAAAAGTGTATTTATATGTTAACAAAAGTGGCAAAACGTTGATAAATGCCTTCTTCCCTATTTTGAGACACCTTATGAAAACCGTATTTTTGAAATCAGAAAAAACCAAAGGAAAAATGGCAGATATAAAGAAATTGGAAGACTTGGTAGTTCAAGTTCGCCGGGATATTTTAAGACAAGTGCATAAGGTAAATTCAGGTCATCCTGGCGGATCGTTGGGTTGTACCGAATTTTTTGTAGCGCTCTATCAAGAAATCATGGAACGTAAAGAAGAGTTTAACATGGATGGCAAAGGCGAAGATCTTTTCTTTCTTTCAAACGGACATATCTCTCCAGTATTTTACAGCGTACTCGCTAGATCTGGATATTTTCCGGTTGAAGAACTTAGCACATTTAGATTGCTAAATTCAAGATTACAAGGGCATCCCACCACACATGAAGGGTTACCGGGAATCCGTATTGCTTCAGGTTCGCTTGGGCAGGGTATATCGGCAGGTATTGGTGCTGCTTCCACTAAGAAACTCAATAATGACGACCATTTAATCTATGTACTTTGTGGCGATGGTGAACTTCAGGAAGGTCAAAATTGGGAGGCTATTATGTATGCGGCTGGAAATAATGTGGACAATCTAATCTTGACGGTAGATTTAAACGGCCAACAGATTGATGGCGCTACCAAAAACGTACTTCCATTAGGCAATCTTCAAGCAAAATTTGAAGCTTTTGGCTGGGATGTTTTAAATATTGAAAAAGGCAATAACCTTACGGCTATTATCGAAGGTTTAAATAACGCAAAGTCAAAAACTGGTAATGGCAAGCCAATCTGTATCTTAATGCATACAGTTATGGGCAACGGAGTGGATTTTATGATGCATACGCACGATTGGCACGGCAAAGCGCCAAATGATGAGCAGCTTGAAAAAGCTTTGGCACAAAATCCTGAAACACTTGGCGATTATTGATTCGCCTAAGAAATTTCGGTTTTAATAAATAATACGAATCACACTAAAAGATACCCGCCTTCGCGGGCATACATATGAAAAAATATACAGATAGCGGAAAAAAGGATACACGATCGGGTTTTGGCGACGGACTTACCGAACTTGGTAAAACAAATGAAAATGTTGTAGCACTTTGCGCTGACCTTACAGGATCATTAAAGATGGACGATTTTAAAAAAAACCATCCAGAACGCTTTTTTCAAGTAGGAATTGCCGAAGCCAATATGATGGGAATGGCAGCAGGAATGACGATTGGCGGCAAGATTCCTTTTACCGGTACTTTCGCCAATTTTTCAACAGGCCGCGTTTACGACCAAATTAGACAAAGCATTGCTTATAGCGGGAAAAACGTTAAGATCTGTGCTTCGCATGCCGGTATTACTTTGGGCGAAGATGGCGCTACACACCAAATATTAGAAGATCTTGGTTTAATGAAGATGCTTCCTGGAATGACTGTTATTAACACCTGTGATTACAATCAAACAAAAGCTGCAACTATAGCAATTGCGGAATTTGATGGTCCTGTTTATCTACGTTTCGGAAGACCAAAAGTGGCAAATTTCACTGCGGAAGATCAAAAGTTTGAAGTTGGAAAAGCAGTCGAGCTTCAAGAAGGTAGCGATGTTACAATAGTTGCAACAGGCCATCTTGTTTGGGAAGCGCTATTAGCTTCAGAAATTTTAAATGAAGAAGGCATCTCTGCGGAAGTTATAAATATACACACCATAAAACCTTTGGATGCCGAAGCAATTATAAAATCGGTTAAAAAAACAGGTT
>Ga0115567_10003663_pt1 | contig 15078 bp, 22 predicted proteins | sample COGITO_mtgs_1204_2_FD_88679 | JGI IMG/M metagenome (GOLD analysis project Ga0115567, IMG submission 88679) | Pelagic marine microbial communities from North Sea - COGITO_mtgs_120412 | ecosystem: Environmental > Aquatic > Marine > Epipelagic | place: Germany:Helgoland, sampling site Kabeltonne... | reverse complement strand
CTCTCTCTCTCTCTCTCTCTCTCTCTCTCTCTCTCTCTCTCTCTCTCTCTCTCTCTCTCTCTCTCTCTCTCTCTCTCTCTCTCTCTCTCTCTCTCTCTCTCGTATGATACCCGGTCTGTACGAGGTTATTCAATACACACACTCTCTCTTTGACCACCATGCGAACGTTTGGAAAAATGACGGCAGCCCAGCCTTCTTTTTGAGTTGTGAGCCCTCCTTGAACAACTTTATTCCCACACATCTCTCCTCTAGGACCGTAGAACTGCAATAATGATCTCACAGAACTTATCGTATGAAATGCCGCCGACCCCCGCCGGATCGCCCTCCTCCATCAGCTTCTCGATGGAGACATTGGACTGTGATATACCGAACTTTGAAAGCGCAACTCGGAGCTCCCCTTCCTCGATCAGCGCTGAATTATCCTGCGAGGGTGCCACACGCCAACCACAGTTAGCAATCGGGAGGGAATGCCGGACATCCAGGACAGTGCGGACCTCGTCGATCTCGTTGAAGAGACTGCGGAGCGCTGCGTCTTGCTGTGCCCCGGCCGTCGACAGCCCGACCTGTCGCAGTGGCTATGAAGTCTCAGCATGGTGAGAGTGCGGCGTGGCGTGAGGAGAGGCCGGCTGACCTTTTCGACGGCCAGTTCCCGCATCTTTTTCCACTCCCAAAACTGCCCGGCTCAACGCATCCTCCGTACTAAGTCTCCGTTTGAGCTGCGACAATGCTGTGGGGCTGCGGCGCGCAGGGTTGAGGTGCGCACCTTGTTTTTGCGGTTCTGGCCCTTGGCGGCGAAGCGGGTGGCCTCAATGAGAGCCGTGAAGTTGACTTGGTGAATGAAGCGCGCGCCCTGTTCAGACTGTCCTGCGCTAGCAGAAAGGCGGAAAAGGATACTCTGGCGGTCGTCTTCGTCCGCGACCCCCAGGTTCGCGAAGTCCGCGTCACTCATCGACATCATGTCTCGTACAGTATAGTAGCTGCGGAGAAATGACCTTCAGTCGCACACCTCAGCACCCCATGGTGCGCTTGAAACTCCAGCCAGGCAGAGGGGAGGGGATGCGCACCCGCACTCGGCAAGCTTGCCGAGCAAGTAAGTCATGCCTAACGGCTCCAAGAACGCCTCGCACTCCATGTCCATATCACCTGTCTCAAAAAAATCCCCCCGACACCCGCCCGGTATCACTTCCCGCCAGTGATTTGTCCTCGCACCACCCACGGGGAGGGGTACGCACTGTGCGTCTTAGCAGCTTGCCCGCACTCTACCGTCCACGTGCGACAAAGTGAAATTATTTTGATGCGAGCGCTTGGGTCCCTGGAGCAGCTATGTGTCACGGCTTCGGGACGGCTCTGTGACTGAGAGAGCAGCGACAATTCGCAGGCTCAGGACCTCTTTTCGCACAGGGGAATAGAACCTGTCGACTGCCTCGGAGTAGCCGTTCGGGTGACCGTGCAGGCGGACCTGCACCTCCTTGCAGCACAGCTTGTACACATCGACCAGCGCTGCCCTGTCGAACTGCACCCTCCACCCGTCGCGGTCATTGGTAGAAGTGACCCTGTCACATTGCGGGTGACCCGAAAGGGTTATGGCTGCGACCTGCTCCCAGCCAACCGGCAGCTCCGAGGCGTCCCAGTACTCTCGCTCCCCCGTGTCGCGCACCCCAAGGTTTTGATTCAGCGTGACCTGTCATCCCACAGCCCCACCGAGCGTGTCGGTGTCGCTGCTCCAAGCGTGAGGAGGGAAGGGGGTGTGAATGACCGTGCCCGTGCAGTCCAGAGCAGAGTAGTATTCAGCATCAAGCCACTCGCCGGTGCGCTCGAGAGATTTGTATACCGAATCCTTGAAGGCAGTCAGTGTTAAGGAGCCTCGACCGTTGCGACGCAAGTCACTGCTCTGGCATTTCAGCGACCCGTCATGAACCAGGATGCCCTGCCAATCGTTATCCTTGATGCGTGACTGCCTTACATCTGCCTCGCTCCACCACGAAGAGTTTGCCCCGTCTTCGTCTTCGCGAAAATTGCGTCCATCCTTGCTGCCGGGGGTCACAGTGCGCTCTGCATCCTCCTGGTCTTTGTTTTTGTCGTTGACACGCTTGTTGTCAAATCCATTGATAGAAACCCCAGCCTGCCCACCCCTTGGATATCAGCGCCCGGCCCTGTCATCGCATTAGCCCTCAATGCCACCTTCAACAACATGCTAGGACGAGAATTGGTACAGGCTTGCGGGTCAGGTAAGTAGGGTCAGAATCAGGGCTGCAGGGAGTTCCTGGCCGTTGCGCAAAATCTCGCAGGCATCGATGTGAGCACGCGCCCCTGTGTGAACGTGCACTGCGCATCGCACGACAAGGGTAGCGTGAGAAGTTTCCGCGAGAGGGTAGCAGATATCAAGGCAAAGAGGAGAGCTGGAAACACTGACCACCGAACGCCGCATTATCTGTGACGCGGCAGCGGGAAAGGGTCACCGTTGTTGCGCCACCGCAAATCTGCGAGTCGCCAAACCCTTTTGCGTAAGCTCCGTGAAAGAAGCACGCTAATGCTCAGATGATCAAGATAAAGGGAAGCCACAGCGTATTTCGAGCAGGGCTCCACACATTGACACCATCCTCGGAATTGTTGTAAAAAAAACAACCGTCGAAGTTACCCGTCTGCCGCACGCGCGATGCAAGTCAGCGAACAATGGTGCCAAGCCCGCGCGCACAAACGGGCCAGGGAGAGGACAGAATTCAGAAGTGTTGCACCGAAGGAGTAGCAGGAGTGGAACTTGCATCTGCCCGCTCCACCCACGCGGTCCTCAGGATTCTAGGTCGCACTGGGTTGGGGCGAGGGGGGGGGGCACGGATGCCACCGTTTGGCGCTGATTTTGCTCGAGTTGGATGCAAAGAGTCCTGCGTGAGAGAGCACCAAGGGCGGGACCATCCGCCGGGAAGGAATATTGAATCAGTTGTGCAAGCAAAGGGCATACATCAGGGCAGGCTAGGTTGCCCTGTCTTGCGGATGTGGTGTGCCTCAAGTAGCGGCATGTGCTGAGGGCCGACACCGTAGAGGCCGCCAGAGATGTCGCAGGTGTCAATGGAGAGGGTGCCATGATCAACTTCAAGCGCGTGGTTGGTCAGAGAGCCCTCCTCCACTACCACAGTGACCCCTCGAAGCGTGACTGCACAGTCCTCGATCAGCATCGCTGTCTCGTGACGCGAAACTATCACAGCCTCGCTGCCACAGGCCACACCCATTCAGCCGTTCAATCAGAATCCTCCGCCGCTCCTATCCGATGAGCGGCCAGCGGCATGCTCGACTATCACAAAGCCCTCCGCTAGGAGGCCGCCTGAGAACGAGGCTGCTGCATCGCGGCAGAACAAGCGGGAGGTTTGCATGGGCCTACCCTTTCTCGTGGGTGTCGAGACAAATGGTCAGGTCACATCTCACAATGAAGCTCTCGTTGTATGCCCCTGGCGCTATCATTAGGGTGTCCCCATCAACGCACAATTCCACAGCATCCTGTAGCGAAAACGCCTCCGTCGGGTACCTGCGAAACAGGGATTCAGGGGTCCTGGATTCACGCGTGGGTGCAAAGGAAAGCACGGCCTGGTGCCAAAAGTAGACGATGATGCAAGGAAACGAATCGCTGTGTGCACTGCAACGTGACTCATTCGTTTGGCGCAGCACAACAGTGCATCCTGGACAGTTGAGGCCGGAGGCTCGACAGGAGGCTCCAGCGGAGCCACCTGATAGTCTTGGCGCTGGACTCGATAACGTCTTGTCGTGGCCTTCCCGCCAGCTTCACCTCTTCGATGTCCAGTCCATGCATGCTGCCTGTCTTTTACCCTCCGGATGTGCGCCTCTTAGAGCGCGGCGCCCCGAAGGCAGCTCAGCTCCCGAGTCCCGTCCCGTAGACCTGGAGCGGCCCGCCTCAGGATCTCACTCTGGTGGCGTCTGAGTGAAATTCAGACTCTGGCTGGAGAGCACCCTGTCGTAGGGTCCCCTGCACAGCGAAGAGATAGCCGCGGGATTGAGAAACAAAGACACTTGTCCAGGATGGACCTAGTAGAGAACGTGCTCCAGGGGATCGGCCTTTGGGAAAAGCGGAAACCGGCCCCGTCCCAGAATTCAAGCCGAAATGTGCTGGGTGTCGCGAAGTACAGTATGGACCCTGCCCTCAACATCAGACGCATACAAGCAATCGCTATGCAAGCTGCCTATAAACGTGCGGCATACAGTTGTAGTTGAATTGCAGCAAGGAAGTGCAGCGCTGTACGACTATAAGTGCTGGGTGAGCGGATGGGAGGAACCGGGGAAGCTGTGGATGTTCCCCTGCACAGCACCCTGCTCAGCAGGGATCGCACTCGCTTTCTCGCAGCTATCTGGGCTCTGAACTCAGATGATTTTGAGCTGGGTTCATTAGTGTTGGTGATCTTCATCAGCATCTGCAAGGTTTCCGTTGCAGTATTCGCTGTTTTGTCAGTCGTATGAGCGCAGCCTGCGAGGACAAACCTCGCAGGCTGCGCTCCAGCGCTCCCCAGGAAAGGTTCGAGGTGCCGTGGGATCCCTGCACAACAAAGATTGAATATTGGTAAACAGCACGTCATCTGATGCAATATTCTTATGAAAGCACGTGAGATGGGCAGGATCATCAAAGTTCGTGTCGATGGAAACTCTTTGGCTGATGGTTTTCTCACTCTCGGCCGAATCGGTTCGTCGCGCCTGAACAGCTCATATGCGACTCACTATGCATTTACAGATGGAAGCATAAAGCGGTGCAAGTCAGGTTGTCAATCACGTAATTTCTGATATTGGGGCTTGGTGCGGTCACGATGCAGATGGCGAACGTGGCGTTGCCTTTCGCGCTTGATGGCTCGTGGCTCCTTGCGTTGCTTCGTCGCTCTCTACCTGCACAGGTACGCCGCCAACCTTGTGCGAGACACGCAAACATCTGATGACCGTTCCAAGTCGGCACGAATGCGAATGCGGGGCGCGGTGAGCGCAGGTGAACGCTTGGGTTTTGCTGCTGAATCTCTCAGGGGCCGTGATCGATGGAATGGTGCGGGCCCGCGCATCCGTGCTCTCGCGTGTAGTAGCTGAGGGTGAATTGGTGCGGCACTGTGCGGTAGATACTCTACCTCGCTAAGTGGCATCTACAGTTCGACTCTCCGCCCCTCCTCCTTGTCGGCTCTGCCTCGTCATGCCCCGCACCGAACCGCCACGCCACGCCACGCAACGCCAAACCCTTACCCCCGCCCAGGGGGACACGTTGCTGGCTGGTGTTACCGGCCGGGGCCTGAGATGGGAATGGTCGACAGGCTCGGGGTTTACACTTCGCTAGCGGGGGTCGTCGAAAATGCGGCGTCGCTGTCCGACGGCAAGTACTCAGGGGCCTTCCTTGCCCCTTGCTTTGTCGCGATCATGCTCGTAGCAGGATGTCTCGCCAACTGTATCGGTCGCATGCTGGTTGAATACGCCATGGCTCCGATTCTTGAGCGCTGCGGTGTCATCAATCACAAACATGCGGTGAAGCCCACGTCATCAGCCCCGCGCTGGCCGCGCTAATGTGGGGTGCGGCGACATAAGTGCACATTGGGGATCGCAGGAGCTGCGCACGGTCCAACTGGTAACAACAATTTGGGATGATGTTCTTTTCTACGCCTGTCTCTCTTTTGTTGGGCCCTGCTGAATCCCCCGAACTCGCTCGCAACCCTTTCTCATTCCCTGCCGTATCCGTGTAGCCAGCACCCGACACTGACATGGAAGGTGCCGGATGGGCAGCTTGGCGGGTGCGTGATGCTGTGCGCAAACGGAGATGTGAGTGTCACAGTCGAGGAGCTTCTGTTTGGATGGCTCTTCGCCGCCCTTGCTCAGCCAGCCGGCGTTTGGGTTGCTTTGAATGCCGAGTACCAGTGCGTACCGAGTCCCGAGCCTGAATTTCTCGCTGCTGGCATGCAGCTGTGGTGCTCGCAAATTCCATGCCAAGTCGTATTTGGAGGGGAAAATGTCCGTCTGAGTCAACCGTGTGGCAGGGGCGTGCAATGGGGGACGCTGCGGTGCAATTGCGCTGCATTGATCATGCTCTTTCTATCGGCGTCTGCCGCCAGCCGCTCTCCGAGCCTCCTTGCACTTCCCATCTTCAACAAGGCACACAATGCCCTTCGCTCCCAACTCTCGGCGGCGCTCCCTTGTGCAGCCTTGTGCCTGCGCCTTTACATAACACTCCCTCCTGGTGTCCCACGCGGAGTACAGTTTGTCGGGACATTTATCGGGGCGGTGTCGGCGTTCACGGGTACCTGTAACGATACTGTCGAGCTTGTCCGCCTCGGCCGCATCTTGTCTTGCCCCTTCCCGCTACACTACGAGCCCCCCTGTTCGAAATATCCTGAACGTTGTAATTACGATCGCAGTGCGGCGTCTGGAAACCTGGCTGTAAATCTGGTGGCCATGCTTACCTGCATGATCTTGCTTCGCTCGGGCCCAACCCTGCTCGCGGCTGCTCAAGACTCGATCGACTCCATCATATCCATCGACTCCGTCTTCGCGCTAATTTCGCCCCCGCCTCCCCCAGCCGCCAAGTGGGCAGGCTACTACCTAGACTTCGAGTTCTGAAGCAAGGGCTCTTCTGCAGAAGTGCGAACTTATCGACCGCACAAGGTGGTGCTTAGTACATTCTTTTACAGCAAGTAATGCTCCGAAGTGAATTGGTGGGACACGGTGATAGTAGCGTCCAACTTGTGGCAGCCCTTTTCTGCCCCACAGACGCCATTTCCTTCCGCGTGTCTGGGCTCTAGCACAAAAATCTGACCATCAATCAAGATAAATTTAGTAGAAAAAAACTTCGTAGGGCAGGCGGGAGTTCTCGTCTTCGACTGGCTCTGCAGGCACGGCCTGTGTTGCAGACAGCCATGACCACATCTTCGCGTGGGGGAAGGATGAGAAGTCCTGGATCGGCTGCAGAGCGTAGAACCTCAGCAAACCGCGAGGTGCGTGCCCGAGCGCTGCAAGCGCCTCTACAGCTGCAATTCCGCCCTCAGGACGTCTACGGAGAATACGTCTGTTTCATTCTTGCGATCAAATACACTTGGGGTGCAGTACCTTGCAGGCGCATGGCAGCTCACATCTCTCACTTGTTTGTTCGTGGGCAACAAATCTGCAATTGCAAGCGCGGCGATGAGATGACCAGTATGCGGGTCTGGCAGTCGCAACATGAAGGGGAGTACGTGCTGGATAGCACCCGAGTGACGATTCTAGTGCTGCTCTCGCCGCTGCTGGCGCTTCTCTTCCTGAATCCTATCGCGCTTGTCTGCTACTGTGTCCTCGGGTATGTCCAGCACGCCACTCGCTGGGTAGACGTCGCTGGGTTGCAAGATTGACCTTCCTGACTGATCTGTGCTTAGGTCGGCCGCTTTCTGGCTCTCTTTCCTTCCGAAGGTCTTCTTCTTCCTTTTTCTAGAAGTTGCCATCCTGCAGGCGCGCGCCCAACCTCAGCACCCGCGGGGCGTCTCTGAACTGCTCGTGGATCGCCCCATCAAGATTCTGCCGCGCTGCTACCTTGCCGGAAGTGCACATATTTCTGAAAGCCCATCGCAAAAATGCTCCTGGTCATCAGCCAGAAGAGAAGTGTGTGCTTTGTGACACCGCGGGGGCTGATAAAGGGGTTTGTTCTAGGGGCGGGGTCGCGCATGGCTTGAGCACTTTTTCGGCCCACGGCGTGGTGCGGGGGATTCTAGTGGAGGGAAAGAGCGCGGGCGGGCAGAAAGGCCGCCAGCAGTCGCGTGGATTCCGGGAGGTATTCAAGCGGCGGTAGTAGAGCGGGCAGCTCTTCTGGGGGGCGTCGAAGCGCGCGCCCGTGCGCGCGTGGACGCAGACGCTCGCAGGCCGACGGGTGCGTAACCAGCTAAACCCTAAACGCTAAACGCAGGCCGACGGGTGCGACTTTTGCCGGAATACCCACGCTCTGCCCCCGCCGCCCGCAGCGGCAGCCCCGTCCTCCCCTGCTCCAAGCCTTGCAAATCCCGGGCCCTGATACCGGCGGGTGGATAGGTGTGTGGTGGGCGGGTCGCCAGACGGCCAGCTTACCTGGGCTCGTGGCGCGTGAAGCTGCTCTACATCTACACTCTTTGTCGGCCGGGGCATCCCGCTGGACGCTCCGCTTCGGCGCCCGGCACCTTCTCCCGCGCCTCTATCGACGCTCCCCACATGCATCGTTCAGTCCTGCCCAGGCTCAGACCCGATAGCATCTTTTGGGGGCATGGCGTCAGCTGGGGCAATAGAGCGGTTCCCGCGTCTCCTTCGACACGGGGCAGGATGTCTTCATCTCAAGGGAATCGCCCCAGACGGGCTGGCTCAGTGGCCATGGGAGACAACCATCATGTGTCGATGGTGCCTTGATGTTCTGCCGTGCCAGCGCGACAGTAGAAAGTTGCGGATAAGCAGGATGTGTGAGTCTGGATAGAGAGTAGGCCGGTATAAGTACCGCGGGGTGCGGTGCTGGCACGCAGGTGCTGCTGGCTTGATAGCAGGACAGCAGCCTTGTAGGAACTGAGCAGCTGTCTTGAAAGATTTGGAACATGAATTGCAAAGTTCTTTCCTAGGCGCATTGGCTCGAAAGGTAGCCCCCGATATTATTGCGACCCAGTTGGACACACTCTGCCGCCTAAAGAATCTTGTAGATCACTGTGCCCACAAAGGCATAGCCGAGACCAGCCTCCTCGGGCGTGTCGTCATGCGCGAAGCTTGCCTTCCCCAGCGGCGCGGGCGCGGCTCGGCCCGCTCGTAGCGCCACCACACCGTCTCCATCCGTCACATCTCCCACCCGCAGCCTGCCCCCAGCTGCGCAGTGAGCAAATGTGGATTCGCGCAAAACTGCCAACCATCAAAGTGCGGCTTGAGGCGGTCAGGCGTGGGGCGGGCTAAGACGCAAACCTCTCCTTTCCCGTCTTCGCGCGAGCGTCCGCCTGTGCCTTCTTTGACGGTTGAGCAGCCGCACCTTTCGATTTCGCTTTTCCCCCCTGGTCCTCGCACACTGGTGCACCGCTGCCGGCGATAGGCCGGAGCGCGCGCAGCACAAGCCCGAGCGACGAATTGGTCTGCACACAAAGCCCCAGCGCCTGCCCAGCTGGGACTCGTTGCGGCACCTCCAGTGGCAGGATCCCGTACTCTCCAGGAGACAGCGTCTCAAAGTGCCACGTCCGAGGCAGCACCTCACACCCCATCACATGCCCGACCTCGTTCCACTCCTCCGCCTGCTCCTCCTTGCCCGACGCGCCTCCGGGGGAGGCCCATAGGCGAATTTCGAGAGGAGTGTCGACAGTTGCGTGCGACGCAGAGGCAATATGTGTCACGAGCACGTCGCGCCCGCTCACCGCACAGACCTCGAAAAAAATCCCTGGCGCGCACGGGTTGCCCCGTGGTTGCGTTGCCAGCCTCCGGTGCCCACGTGGAACGCGCTGCTCCTCCAGCAGATTGTCATATTCTTCGTCAAATGCACCAGGCTCACTTTTAACGCTATCTGAGGATTGCTCCTCTGACTCTTCGTCTGCCGAGTCGTCTTCTCCATCATCAGAGATTTCTTTTCCATCTTCTTGAACCTGTCGCAAGGCTCGGGTCCGAGTCCATCAGACAAGAGGACTGAGCACTGACGAAAGGGTCACAAAAAATTACGGAGACTCTTGCAGTACCTCGTCCGTGGAATCTGTTGTATCATCTGCAGTATCCGAATCGTCTTCACTCTTCTCTTCGCCCTCTTCAGGCGAGGATAGTGACGGAGTGTCAGCTTTCTTGTCAACATGTTGGCCAGCTTCCTGGTCCACGCTTGTTTTTCCCGCTGCGTCTCCAGGCTCACCCTTGTCACCACTAGCACTCCCACTGTCACTAATATCATCTGAAACTACGCTACTACTGCTCATCGGAGAATCACCCAGACTGCTGCTCTTCTCGTCTTCCTCCGGCCCTCCGCCGCGCAGCCGCAGTTTGCTGGCCTTGCGCGCCTGTAGCCGCGCATCTTTCTCTCGGCGCAGCTGCCGTCTCTCCTTTTTCTCTCGCTTGATGGCCCTGTCACCCGTTTCAGATGGAGTATCCTCCCCTTTCACAAGGACCCCTGCATCATCTGCAGCGCTGGGTAGCGTGCCTATGACCGGCGCACTGTCGCCCAGCAGCGCCATTGGCACATCCGACGCTGGTGCCTCCAAGCCGTGTCTCTCTTCGATGAAATCCTCAGGCATAATCACTGGCATCACTTTTTGATTCGAACCAGCTGCAATCCACTCGTTTGCCCTCCGTGCCATCTCGAGATTCTTGCGTACACTCGCAGGCAGTGCGCCAGGCTCGAGCCTCACCTGATGCGAATGTGCGAAAGTAGAATAAGGAAGCGCTACTATCACAAAGCACTAATGATCCTATGGATCTAGGCCGCGGCTGCTACACACTGCCGCAGGATAGCTGATCGAGGCCGACTGGTAAGTGCAGCACGAGCCCACGCAGGGGATCCCGAGGGGCGCATTGTGAGGGCTGGAACCTGTCCGAGATTGGTATTCTCTATGTTGCGCTTCTTGCGCTGCCTTTCCTTTTTGCGAACACCTTTGATTGTTTTCTTGATCCAGGACCTCCCGCCCCCGCGTAGGTGGAGCGCAGCCACTGCAATCGGGTGCTCGCATGCGCCAGGGCATCCCGCAGCAACAGTTGCGAGGGGATGTAGGGCAAGATCCGCTTTTGATATCCCCGAAGAGGCATCAGTATAAGAACCTGGTTGTAAGGCCACGCATAGGAACAGGGGGAGGAGAACAGCCCCCTGCATCGCGGTGGCGGGTTCGGCCCCGAGGAGCTTGATCCTCTCTCTGCTTCGCATCGAAAGAGACGGAACAGGTTTGGAGTCTCAGGAAGTGTTTTGGACGCGACTTTGGCTTGGATCGCTTGGTTGTTTGGTACCCGGTCTGTACCAGGTTACGTCGCGGACCTACTCGACGTGCGGGATCCCGAGCGTGCCAACAGTGACCTCTCCACCATCAGGCCCTTGGGGAATGCGGGGCGAGGACCTCCTCTCGCCCCGGGCACCTGGATGCGGCTGCTGCGCCAGGCGGGGAACCCCTACACGCTTCCGCGCGGATCTACTACTGGTCGTCACTCAGTGGCGGTCTCGGCGGGCGGTGGGTCGTACGCGGACGTGCTGGGCGGTGCCGTGTGAGGAGGCTCCCGGCCGTGGTTTTTCGCGGTCTGGTGCCTATCTGGTTTGGTTTGGTTGTATGATACCCGGTCTGTACGAGTTTATTCAATACACCCTCTCTTTCTGAGTAACCTTTCTCTCTTGGTTGCCGGTCATGTACAAAGTGATTCATTACATCTCTCTGTTGATGATTGGTGCATTCTCTCACTCTCTTCTCACTCGACAGGCGGTGCTCCCTGCCACGCGCACGCGTTTCGCTGTCCCTCAACGCGCTGAGGCCTGAGTATTTCGGGCTCGTTTCACAGCACACACCAGTCGCCAGTACTACGATTTCTCGCTCACTGCTGCTCGGTCGGTCACATGCTGTGAGTGCAGAGGACGATCACATCCCAGTCATCAAACAGGCGGAAAGCCATGGCCCTGCAAAACTACCGGTGGTGCATTTTCTGAAATTCGGCGCGTGATCTCGCTGGTCAACAAGCATTGCTGACCTTCATTTCCAGAGTCTACAATGTGAAAACATATCAACTTACTTTGACACGCATGAATCCGCAGTGCGCGCCTCAAAAAAGGACCAGGAATTCGGCTGGGTGATGCTGTTGGCGTGATGCTGCCGCCGTGAGATGACGAGGGAAGTTGTTAGAACTTGAGAAGAGAGGTAGCCGAGAAGTGGCGATGCGTCGCGTGCAGGAGCACGGTGTGGGTGAAAGGAGCAGATGCTATTGGAGGGGCTCGTGGCGGCGCCTGTGGCTGCCGGCCCATAGAGCTTCCTCCGCTCAACTTCGCTCAGACTTACACGCGTGACCGTGTGCGTCCCAAGCATCGCGCGGGGAAGTTGCTTCTGGTGTAGAGAAAAGAAGAATGCAGAGGTAAAGAGATCCTGAGAGGTGAGCGTCTGGAGAGAAGCCAGGAAGATTGAATCAAGACCGAAGTGTCTTGGTAGTGATGTGAAAGATGGGGTCGAGAAGAGAAAGTGGCGCCTGTGGCTGCCATGAAGCAGTGGGAAGGCCTTCTGTAGGGGAGAAGTAAAAAGTCGTGACATCGCCGGACATTTGCCATCGATGTCACCTTGCAAGTACTAGCCCGTCTGCGAATATGCCGCATGTGTGATCGGGGCTCTCGACGAGCCGAGGTCGCGTGAATCGGTCCGCTCTTAGCTCTCCTCAAGCGCAGACCTGGGCGGTGGCGAGGCGCGACGAGGAGCGAACCGCCTTGGGCGCCGCCGTTGCCGCTGCCAGCTTGCGCGAGGCCAACGCTATCGCCAGCGCAACTGGTCGTGCGGTGTTTGGGACGCGAGGCTTGGCGAGGTTGTCAGTGGTAGAGTCGGTAGCGCCGTTAGCGTTGGCGGACAGACCGAGAGGAGCACGGGGCTTGCTGGGGGACGGCGGTGCGTCCTCGAAGTCGGCATCAAAGAAAGCCTTGCCCTTGGACAGGTCCGCCGAAAGCACTCCAGGAGACTCCGGGGACAGGAACTCGGTCGGCGACAACAGGCTGTGCTCGGCACGCGCGACGCCAGGCACCGCAACTGTGAGTTCTGGCAGTTGCGGCTTGGAACGCTTCACATTGCCGCTGGAGTGTTCATTCCAGTTTTCGAAGATCTCATCGACGTTCCCGTCGTCCACGATCGCGTCTAGGTCAAGCTTGCAGCATTCATCGGTGGAAATGCCCGTCATGTCCACCGCGGGGGTGCACATCGCCGCGGACTCATCCGACATGCCGAGGCGGAGAGCCTCCTCGCTATCGGTCACCGGGTCGTTGTCCTCGTCCCAGCTCATCGGCCCATCATCATCCGACACTCCCGACGCGTCGGAATGCGAGCAGCTCATACCACTCCAGGCTCCCTCGTCCGGGGAGCACTCGGCATTCTTGGTCGGCGCTTTCCCCGATCCGTCCTCTTTGCGCGTCACTTGGGCATCCGGGAGGACGTGCGGGTCCACCGCTGCCAGTACGAACAATTTCATAAGCATATCCATGTGGCGGCGGTGCACTGCGGGTTCGACAGGTGTCGTCATGCAGCCGCCCTCCTCAATGAATGCCCGAACGGGAGTCGCCGCGCGCGAAGCCTCAGCAGGGCATGCCTTGGAGCGCTTGCGCTTCGGTTCCCCAGAGGCCTTGCACTCCTCATCCCCTGTACGCTTCCCGGCGAAACCGCCGTCCTGAGAGCCACCGTCACGTTTACGGTAAAGGGTAGAGTTCCAGTGGTTCTTGATGGCGTTATCCGTGCGGCCTGGGAGGAGCTTGGCGATCTCGGTCCATCTGTTTCCGAGACGCTCCTGCGCTGCGATGATGGCACTGTCCTCCTCCTGGGTCCATGGCCCGCGACGAATACTTGGATCTAACTGGTTCTTGTAGCGCTCACGGCATTGCTTACCGGAGCGGTGCGAGAGGTGAGAGCCGATCAGAGACCAGTTCTTTGTCCCGTGCTGTGTGACCAGTTTCACAATAAGCGCGTCCTCCTGCACAGCACAAATGGTCGGGACCGTCAGATCCTGTCAACCAGGCCATGCGCATGCGAATGAAATCCCACAACACGCGAAAGTGCGCAAAGGAATAGGTACACGCCAGCGGCCGGCGGGAGACGTGCTTATGGCTATTTTCGAGGGAAGGCACCTCGGCTGCCCACGGGCGGCGAGAAAGATCGGGGCCACAGTCCGTGTCAACCTTGGCGTCCCTCTCCCGGTCATAATCACGAGAATCTGACGGCATCATCCCGACGCGTGCCAGTGGCTGCGTGGCGGGGCGCCCGGCAGGGACGACGCGAGCCAGGAGGCCTCGAATGTCTCGCGCTGTTCAGGATCAGAAAGATACGGCAGGATCCCAACCGACTCAGGTACAGATGTACATGTAGTATTCGGTGTCACTAAAACATTTTATGAAATGATCCAGGAAGAACACTCTGTTTTTCGGTACGTCGCAGGCAATGCAACAACGAGTCTCTCTTAGTTGTGGGAACAAAATACCATGAAGAAACTGTTCGCTTGCCGCAATTTCATGGTCTCCCGGCCACTGCTCGCCAACTGTTTTTCGCTGTGCGATATGCGACTGTTTGTCATTAAACAGATGCTTTCTCTCATTTCAGTCCCGTGCGAAGCTTCCGGGGGGACGGTGTCGAGGAAGGCACTCTTTTCAGCGCTCTACGTTTGTGGCATCGTCGGTCGAGTAATCGATGCGGAGATCGACAAAGATGCGCAGTTTATCGTACGTTGTCGGGTTGCGCACCCGAACTGCCACGCCTGTGTGTTGTGTTCACGCGTGGAAGGCCATCGTGTTGGCGTCGCAGGTCGGTGGCAGTTGCAGTTGGACAATCAGCGCGAGATTATGGTGCGTGACACTGCATGGGCCACTAACCAGCAAGGGCGCTGGCGCTGTGCGACGAGCGTCTGGGACACGTTTTGTATGAGAATCTCGCCTACTCGTCATCTGAGAGATGCTCACCACTAGACGGGGTCCATGCGAAAATCGATTGTCACTGATCGAGGAAGGCCGACCTTTGTATGCCGCAGGCCTCTTCTTCTCATGATAACAGAAATAGGGAAGTAGCTCTCTAGCTCTCTAGCTCTCTAGCTTTCGCGTCTTCTATATGGTGAGGCCGGCAATATCATAAGTGTCTTTCATCTTGGTGATGGCATTGACAAAGCAGGCCGTCCTGAGGGGGACCAATTTCAGAGACAGATAGCACGTGTACCCTGGAGCAAATAGAGATGCACCTGTAGGTGCAGTCGAGCTTCCAGGCAGTGGCGAGCGTCTCGTCCATGGCTTGCATCATGGTGTCTTCGAGCCCAGAGAAAACCAGGTCTCTCTCGGTCGCGCCGTGGGTCAGCTGGCTCGCCACCCGCGACTCAGAACGCTTAGATGGCACGCTCTGATGGGTAGGGCAGGTGTGGAAAAGGAGGGGCGGGGGGGGGGCGGGGGGGGGCGAGGAGATTCCACCTCGTACTTTG
>Ga0115567_10003661_pt1 | contig 15080 bp, 16 predicted proteins | sample COGITO_mtgs_1204_2_FD_88679 | JGI IMG/M metagenome (GOLD analysis project Ga0115567, IMG submission 88679) | Pelagic marine microbial communities from North Sea - COGITO_mtgs_120412 | ecosystem: Environmental > Aquatic > Marine > Epipelagic | place: Germany:Helgoland, sampling site Kabeltonne... | reverse complement strand
GAATTTATCCATATCTTTGATACTGTGTTCAATACAGTAATTTTCAATTAATTTTTCTGCTGCAAGAGTATGCAAGTCATTTAATATGATTTGGCCCATGATTGCTTTTCTTTGCTGTCGATATTGTATTCGAAAAGCATCTATCTCTCCAAGTGATTTTTTGACCACGCCATAATGTTGGCATGAACGTGAATAAGCCCAAGCAAAAAGTTCCAGCATTGGTTCAATATCATTTTTTTCATAGATGGCGAGTAGCGCTGCGGTGTAATCCTCTTGAGCAACATCAGTAAAGCTCAGTGGGCACAAATTGTTTTGAATGAAGGGCATATTACAGCTCAAGCGTGAGGTTCTTTTATTGACGTCTTCAAATGCCTGTAAATAAGAAAGATGAACCAGCAAAAAGAAGCTTTGCTCGAAAGCGTCTTTGATCTTTTTGGCTTTTTGCAAAATTAATTCAAAGAGCTCTTTTAAAACATGTGGATTATTCAATGGCTGGTAAGCAGACTGGCCGATATTGACTTCTATTGTTCGAATGTTGCCACAAGCTTCTGGGTTGACGAGCAGGTCTTGTGATAACAAGTGGTGTAGATTACGAATGGTCAGACTATTGAGCTCAATAGCGCCTGCGCTCTCAACCAGGAACAAGATGGCTTCTTTATGGTTCATGATCATTACAGTCTCTTCATGGACTTTACCTTCTGCCAAGATGCCTTTTTCTACAAGTTTTTGTGTATCCAGGCGGGAGTAAGTATTGCCTTCTAAGCGACTGGAGTTATAAGACAGGTCAATTAAGAGTCGTTGGCAAATTTGCCGAGCATAGGTACCAGCGGCTAGCTGGCTGTCGAATCGCTTGCCTTCAGTAAATAATGCTTTTTTTAACTTTATGGGAACATAGATGCTCTGGTTAGGGATGTAGGACTCTAAAAATAGACGGTTATAGGACATTTTTTGTCGTGTATGTACGGGAGAATCTAGAAATTTGAGGATTTTTTGACATTTTGGACTGAAAATATCAGCTGACCTGTCTTTTAACTGTCTCTCAAATATCTCTATAGGTGCTTGGAGGGCATAGTAGCGAGTTGCTTTTTTAATACCTTTCCTAGCTATTCGACCTTCATTAATCAAAGCAATTAACCGTCTTTGTAAGGTTTTATCGTTAAGTGAAAAATTCAATATTTCAGAGACTTGACTACGAGATAGCCCTTCAAAATGCTTGTTCAGAACGATCATTATTTCTTCTTTTTGCTGTTCAATGTCGTATGTCATATTCCCATCCCTTAGTGTCTTATATCTCAGATTAGAGCATTTAAAGGACACTTGCAATCTATTTAAAGGACACTCGGTTTTTCGTCTTTCCACTGGCTTTTTGCTAAGCGTGACTACTAGGACTACTAAAGGGACTACTAAAGGACATCCACCGAGACCCAGGTTAGCAATAACTGCAAGCTCGCTAGATAAAATTCGGCCCGCTACCGCGCCTGTGGTAAGAGTCGATTCAAACTACGGCGTCCCCATTAAAGCTATATCCAATGCTAGCTTCGATGCTTGGACAAAGATTGAAAATATGGCTAGAAAGCCAGCCCAAAATAACCAAGAGCCTAGAGGAAAAGCAAGTTACCCATAGCCCTAGGTCACTACTCAAGCACAGGTGGCGGCAAGCCTCTTTGGAATGGGGTTTGAAAATCAAGCGTCGTAGCCGTGTAGGAAGGTCTGGCTGGTCGCAACCCTAGGTACAGCTGACCGCCACTAAAGTAGAACAGCTCTTGCCGTAAGGACAAGCTGGTTTCAAAGTCAATGCGAGTGGCAATAATGCCCGCAAGATCTATCGCTTGATTTAACACTCGGTAGTTTTCTAGATTTATACGCTGGATGTTTTTATTTAATTCCAAGCAGCCCAAGTCCTTATAAAAGTAGGTTTGGGTGGTCAAGCGGCGCAGGCCAAAATTCAAGGTGGTCATTTGCCCATCCAAACAGCCAGTGCTCCAGGTGCCTGATTGCAGGGTTTGTATTTGTGCAAGCACCAGTGCATTAGGTACGTCTTGCACCGGCCCAGCAGTTGGTACTGGTGTGCCGTCAGCATACAGGGTTTGCACATCAGTCTCGCCGCCACAAGCGCTTAGTGCTAAACAGCTCAGTGCTATGCAAGCAGCAAGACCAATCGTTTTTGTTATGTTTATCATAAATGCCTCTGGTTTATTTTTATTATTCTTTGCTTGTTTTTTCGGTGTAGAGGCTGATAGTAACAAAAGCAGGCAAGCCAAAAGTAGCACTTAGGCAGTATCTAGTGAGGATGTGTAATTAGCTAAATGTCGAATGCAATGGCTATAATGTTGATCTTTGGTAAAAACTCGCCGATAATAGCCGAGCTATGACGCTCAAGCAAGATTGTCCATATCAGCGCACACCTGAGCACATTTTTTTGATAAAAGTAACAGAGGTACAGAATGTCCCGTGAAGACCATATAGAAATGGAAGGCGTGGTGCTTGATGCATTACCAAACACCATGTTTCGAGTTGAATTAGAGAATGGCCATGTGGTCACAGCCCACATTTCTGGCAAGATGAGAAAAAATTACATTCGAATTTTAACAGGTGATAAAGTTAAAGTTGATTTAACACCTTATGACTTGAGTAAAGGCCGGATCACCTTTCGAGTCAGATAAAAAAAAGCGTGGCTGTTTTTATCTTTCAATAAAAACAGCCACGCTTTTTTTATGTTGTGACTACTAATCCTCAACGTCGAGATCAAAAGTTAATTCGTCATCCCGCCGCCCTACCATAATTTTTCCACCACTACTCAGATCACCAAACAGCAATCGATGAGCTAAAGGCTTTTTAATCAGCTCTTGGATCACTCGACTCATCGGTCTTGCCCCCATTTTGTCGTCATAACCCTTGATGGCCAACAGTGCCTTGGCGTCTTCGCTGATATCCAATTCCACCTTCTTATCATGCAACTGCCCTTGCAATTGCTTAAGAAACTTATCCACCACACTTTGAATAACATCCATATTAAGCGCTTGAAATTGCACGATAGCATCAAGCCTGTTACGAAACTCTGGAGTGAAGGCTTTTTTGATAAACTCCATGCCATCTGTGGTGTGATCTTGTTGAGTGAAACCAATACCACGACGGCTGATCATCTCAGCACCTGCGTTGGTGGTCATGATCAAGATCACATTTCTAAAATCAGCTTTACGGCCATTGTTATCGGTCAAGGTCCCATGATCCATCACTTGTAGTAACAAGTTAAACACGTCTGGGTGGGCTTTTTCAATTTCATCAAGCAATAACACTGCATGTGGGTGTTTGTTGATCTGTTCAGTCAACAAACCCCCTTGATCAAAACCGACATAACCCGGCGGTGCACCAATAAGCCTGGACACTGTATGAGCTTCCATGTACTCAGACATATCAAACCGGATTAACTCTATGCCTAGCTCTTCAGCCAATTGTTTGGTGATTTCTGTTTTACCAACGCCTGTTGGGCCAGCAAACAAGAAAGACCCAACTGGTCGATCAGGTGCTGCTAAGCCGGCGCGAGACATACGTATAGCCGCTGTAATAGTGTCTACCGCTTCGTCTTGGCCAAACACTTTGGCTTTTAAGGCCTCATCAAGATGCAGCAGCGTGTCGCGATCTGATGACGATACAGTTTTTGATGGTATGCGCGCAATCTTAGCCACTATGGCTTCAATATCACCCACCCCAATGACTTTTTTACGTTTGCTTTGTGGCACTAAACGCTGTAGGGCGCCAGCTTCGTCAATAACATCAATGGCTTTGTCTGGTAAATACCGATCATTAATATATCGGCTGGCCAGCTCCGCTGCCGCAGATAAAGCTTTATCGGTGTAACGAATGGCATGATGCTCTTCAAATTTTGACTTTAAACCCTTAAGAATTTGGTAGGTTTCGTCTACTGAAGGCTCAGGCACATCAATCTTTTGGAAACGTCGCGCTAAAGCTCTGTCCTTCTCAAAAATACCTCGATATTCTTGATAGGTGGTGGAGCCAATACATTTAATATCACCAGACGCTAGCATTGGTTTTAAAAGGTTTGAAGCATCCATAACACCGCCAGAGGCCGCGCCTGCACCAATAATAGTGTGGATTTCATCGATAAATAATATAGCCCCTTCTTGTTTCTTCAATTCAGACAATAAAGACTTAAACCTTTTTTCAAAATCGCCTCGATACTTAGTGCCAGCTAATAAAGCGCCAAGATCAAGCGAATACACTGTGGAGCCGTGCATCACTTTCGGCACTTTCTCTTCCACTATCAATAATGCCAGGCCTTCAGCGATGGCAGTTTTGCCAACACCAGGCTCACCAACTAATAATGGATTATTTTTACGACGACGACATAAAATTTGTACGCAACGCTGCACTTCTTCTTCTCGCCCTATTAATGGGTCAATTCGTCCTGCAGTGGCTTGCACATTTAAATTAACAGCATAGGCTTCAAGTGGGCTTTTACCACTGCTAACCTCTCCGTCTTCATCCATAGCTTGAGATTCAGATTGATCATCACGTTGCTCGTCCGACATTTTGGTTATGCCATGGGCAATAAAATTCACCACATCGATACGCGCGACATTTTGCTTCTTTAAAAAATACACAGCTTGACTTTCTTGCTCACTAAAAATAGCCACTAACACATTTGCGCCAGTCACTTCTTTTTTGCCAGAGCTTTGCACATGAAATACTGCTCTTTGTAATACTCGTTGAAAACCAAGCGTTGGTTGAGTTTCTCGCTCTAAGTCATGAGCTGGGATGAGTGGCGTTGTCTCGTCGACAAAGCTGCGCAGATCTGTTCGTACACCGTCCAGCTGAGCACCACAGGCTTTGAGCACGTTAGCCGCTGACTCATTATCAATAAGTGCAAGCAGTAGATGCTCAACCGTCATGTATTCGTGGCGTTTACCTCTAGCTTCGCGAAAAGCGAGGTTTAAGGTCACTTCCAGTTCTTTACTTAACATAGTCAGCCCCATTGTAGTTAAATGATGTTACTCTTCTTGCGGTTCAGCACAACAAAATAGTGGATGTTGGTTCTCTTGCGCATAATCAAGTACTTGTGCTGCTTTCGTTTCTGCCACGTCTTTTGTAAATATGCCACAAATCGCGTGACCGTGATTGTGAACTTTCAACATTGTCTCTGTTGCTTTTTCACGAGAAAATCCAAAAAACTGCTGCAATGTATCCACCACGAAATCCATTGGTGTGAAATCATCATCGAGTATTAACACTCGATATAACGGTGGCGGTTTAACCGCAAGCTTCTCGCGATCAAGCACCAGTTCACCGCCACTGGCATGGCCATGATTTTCATCGAAGTCATCGCCGCATCGAATTTTAACGCTACTGGTCGAGTGCATTTGATAAAGATCTTGCTGAGCATGAATGCTTATTTTTAATTTATTATTGTTAAGTGTTTTCATGGTCGCACCTAACTCTATCGCTGGATGATCACGGCTCATACTTCTTATTCCTTCTCTTCATATTAGTTGAAAATTTAAAATTATACTCGCAGACCTGGTTAATTAAATTGAAGATACATCACTAGCTGCCGAATTTTCCGACAGCTGGTGATTTGAGTTGTTCGAATATTGCCTATATTACATAACTCTCTCATAAAAAAGCACTTTTTAACCAGTTGACCCTTGACTAATCCACCCGAATCACTCAAATTGTTTAGAGCATGTGAAGAGAACCGAGGATGTCTCTTCGCCTGTTGGAGGAGTGAAACCATTAGAGCAACGGATGCCATATCAAGTTGAAATCTAAGGTTATCACGTTGTTTTCAGCTAGTCATTACGACTAGATTTAACCCAGAGGGAAGGTTTATGGCTCAGGGGAAAGTTAAGTGGTTCAATAACGCCAAGGGATATGGCTTTATCAGGCCGGATACTGGTGGTGATGATTTGTTTGTACATTATTCATACATCGAAATGGAAGGCTACAAAAGCTTGAAAGCAGGCGAACCAGTCGAGTATGACATAAGAGAAGCCCCAAAAGGTCTTCACGCAATCAATGTTAAGTGTCTTGAAGAGCGCACAGGCGATGAAGAGTTCGTCGACTATACCGAACAGCGTGAAGCCTATGCTCGAGCAGCCGGGCACAATATAATCAAGCCAGCAGAACATGAGGTAACAAGCTAACCAGCTTCAGTGTTTATAGAAAAAAGGTGCGATATTCGCACCTTTTTTCTATTTAAATGACCGACGCTAACCACCGCCGCTCGACACAATTCAATGTTATGCCATTTTCTCAATAATAGCGTTGCCAAATTCAGAACATTTTAAGAGTTTTGCATCTGGCATTAGCCGCTCAAAGTCATAAGTCACTGTTTTAGACGCTATAGCACCCTCCACGCCCTTGATAATAAGGTCCGCCGCTTCTAACCAACCTAAATGACGTAACATCATCTCAGCAGATAATATAAGAGAGCCTGGGTTGACTTTATCTTGTCCTGCATACTTTGGCGCTGTACCATGAGTGGCTTCAAACATAGCAATACTGCCACCAAGATTTGCTCCTGGTGCTATACCGATACCGCCTACTTCTGCCGCCAAGGCATCAGAAATGTAATCGCCATTTAAATTTAATGTGGCAATAACAGAGTAGTCTTCTGGCCGCATTAAAATTTGCTGTAAGAATGCATCAGCAATCACGTCTTTGATGATAATCTCTTTGCCTGTTTTAGGATTTTTAAAACAATGCCAAGGGCCACCATCTAAAAGTTCTGCACCAAAGCGTTCACGAGCCAGCTCATAACCCCAGTCTTTAAAGGCGCCTTCAGTAAACTTCATGATATTCCCTTTGTGCACCAAAGTCACAGATGGTTTATCATTGTCAATCGCAAACTGAATGGCTTTTCGAACCAGCCGTTGAGTGCCTTCTTTTGAAACTGGTTTAATACCAATACCACAGCTTTCAGGGAAACGAATTTTAGTCACGCCCATTTCTTCACGTAAAAATTTAATAATTTTTTTCGCGTCGTCTGAATCAGCTTTCCATTCGATACCGGCGTAAATATCTTCAGAATTTTCACGAAAGATCACCATGTCAGTTTTTTCAGGACTGGTCACAGGGCTTGGCACGCCTTTAAACCAACGCACAGGTCTTTGGCAGACATATAAGTCAAGCTCTTGGCGCAAAGCCACATTTAAAGATCGAATGCCACCACCAACTGGAGTAGTGAGTGGCCCTTTAATTGACACTGAATATTCTCGTAATGCTTCCATAGTCTCCGGTGGTAGCCACTCGTCAGGGCCATATATTTTTGTAGCTTTTTCACCGCAATACACTTCCATCCAAACCACACCACGGGTATTACCGTAGGCTTTTTCTACAGCTGCATTCACTACTTTTTTCATAACAGGCGTAATGTCTGCGCCTATACCATCGCCTTCAATAAATGGAATAACCGGAAAATTCGGTACATTTATGGTGAGGTCACTATTAACCTGTACCTTTTCGCCATCGGCTGGCACGACTATTTTTTGGTAACCCATATTTATTCTCCATTTTACGCGTGGAACTACTTTCTATGTCCAGAAAACCTATTGAGTGTCTGAGCAAAACGCTGTGCGCTGCACAATTGCTCGTCAGTATATACGGTGTTGTCGGAATCGATCAAATCTAAAGAAATTGACGCTTCGTTGCTTTGATTTAACCCATACTTGCTCGACTAAATTAATATAAAAGGTTCACATATTATGAAGACAGTATTTATACAGGGCTTGGGGGGTTTAGGGCAAGGTTTTGCAGAATGTCTATTGCAAGCTGATCAATATGAGCACATTATATTGGCAGTACGAGATCAAACCAAAGTGCCTGAGCACCTTCAGCAGCACCAAAAAATAAGTGCTGTAGCTTGGGACTTAAACCAGCCTGCAGTAATTGATCAAGCGCTGGCGCAGATTAAAAATAAGGGCCTAGATCTGCAACTCATATTAAATTGTCAAGGTGTATTGAAGCAAGAGCAACCAAAAAGCGCACTGATCCAACCCCAAGCACTAAGTAATGTTGGGCCTGAACGACGCATTGAAAACTTAACAGCCGGCAATATGCTTTATAATTTTGAAGTCAACACTGTAGTGCCCATGCTCACAATACAAGCTCTATGGCCGCTGCTTCGAAAAGAGTCATTCGCATGGGTGGTGAATATTTCCGCCAAGGTAGGCAGTATTGGCGACAATGGATTAGGTGGTTGGTATAGTTATCGAAGCTCAAAGGCTGCACTTAATATGTTGACGAAAACTTTATCAGTTGAGCTACAACAACGTCATGTTAACGCTGGCGTATTGGCCATACATCCAGGCACTGTGCGTACCTCGCTTTCAGATCCGTTTATTCATAAGAAATCTGATCAAAGATTATCACCACAAGAATCTGCTACTGCTATCCTCAATGTTATCCAGTCTAAAACTATCGATGATTCTGGCAGTTTTTGGAGCTGGGATGGTACAGCGCTACCCTGGTAATTTAACGTGTTTATAAAAGGAACTTCTCATGTCTTCAACAGTAAAAGCCAGTGCAGTAAAAAAAATTCATGACTCAGTAGATCAAATTAAAATTTACGCTACTGAAGGGGATATTTATACAGTAAGTCTTGAGGTAAATGGCGATGACCTTACAGTTTGCAATGACGCTAATCAGCCCATGCTTTATAAAAGCTTAGCCCTTGCCAAGGCTGCATTTAAAAAGTGTACTTCAGCTAAAACTCAAGTTATCGTAGCCCAGCCGTATGATGAGATGATCGGGCATACACACGAAACCCCTCGCTAAAGTAAAAGCCATAGCCCAAAATAGCTGCCCGCTCATGATTTAACCAGTGTTAATAACTGCAGATAGATGCAAATGATACTGTTGTGCAGTTTAAAAAACTAAGGCATTTTAATGGTTTAATGGTGTACATCCTTGCTTCGGCTTTTGCAGCAACAATCAAGCACTTCTCTCAATGAATTCTCTCGCTATACTTAATTAATCCAGCATATACCCAAAACGCTCTGGGTATAGTATTCGTTGCTATGAGTTTTTTATGTTTGCAAATACTCGAATTACCACAGACAAGACCCAGTTCGGACTAACACTGATCAAACTCACAATTGTAATTGCTTTCGGAGCATTCATTGTCGGTTTTGCGGCAGCGGGTTATCAATCGATGATGCAACAGAAACGACTACTGCAAGGAGAATCCTTGCTAGTAGACCTACGACAACGACAACAGGCTTTTTTTAGTAAAAAACGAAGCTACACTATGGATTTAAATGCACTTGGATATAATCCCGCGACCGCAAGATCGCAAAGCGAAGTATTTTACACTGCCAGCGCTCAAGCTTGTGTAGATCAACAGATAGTTCACTGTGTGACTATTGTGGCGCAACCATTAAGAGACCAAGATCCAAAGCTTTCAATGTCGACAAAGTCAGACCAAATCTTAGTATTAGAGCTTGGTCTGTGACCTTGGGCGAAACAAAAGTATTCTGAGTTAGTGACGCTGCATCATGCGCATAATTCGATCTGAATTGTCTAAACCATCTTGCAAGTTCCGATTATTTTGCAAAGCATCAAGCTGCCACATTAGACTGTCTGCTAAACCATCCATGTCTTGATTAAAAAGCCACAACCGAACTAGCTGACGTGACCATTGCTCAAACGGTAACACCAGTGGCACAAGATTAGATTCGTTCCACACTCGAGATTGGGCCATCATCCCGCTCCAATTAATGACACCCACTGCAAATACTACAATTATTAAGCCACGTAAAAAGCCAAACACCGTGCCAAGCAATCGATCAAACAATTCTAAACCGCCAAACTTAATTAACATTGACACAGCGCGCATTACCAAGCCACCCACTATTAAACTTAGAGCAAACAGTATGGAATACGCTGCAATGTCTCGAATGACTGGCTGTTCAATGGTATCAATAAGCAGGCCAGCAAATTGCGGCGCAAATAATCTGGCAATGACAAAAGCTGTGAAAAAGTTGATCAAGGATAATATTTCACGACCAAACCCTCGAAGCAAGCTAATCCCAGCCGAGCCAGCTATTGTCAAGACGATGGCAAGATCTAACCAATTTAGAGCAAATGGTTCTTCCATGAATTTTTCCTTCTATTCGTCGGTAATGGAAGTCTTCTTCAAGACTGTGGATTAGTGTATGCTCAACACTGTGAAACAGGTCTGAACCTGAGTTTAGGCTATGCTTGACATAATTTCATTGTCCAGCCGCAGTGCATAAACTGACTAAGCCCATGGAGACTCTAAAATGCTGAACACCTTTATACATTTTTCTCAACCAATATTTCAGTTGCAACGCCCTCGACCTTGGCGTTCAATCTGTGTCACAGCATTGGCAAGCCTTGCCATGCTACAAGGCTGTGCGAATTTAGACACAGCAATGGCTACAAATGCTGCGCTGGAGGGTGTACAAGCTGTGACCCTGTCCGATGAGCAAATAAAATCTGTCAGTCGTCAAGCTGCAGAAAAAATGGACAGCACTAATACGGTTGCACCAGCGTCTAACGCTTATAGTCAACGGTTAAGACGCTTGGTTGCACCACACCAAACAGTGGATGGCGTGACGCTCAATTACGCAGTCTATTTAGCAGACAGTGTCAATGCTTTTGCCATGCCAGATGGTACAGTAAGAGTCTATTCTGGTCTAATGGATATTTTGTCTGATGAAGAATTACTCTTTGTCATTGGGCACGAAATCGGTCATGTTTTGCTTGAGCACAGTAAAAAATCCACACAACTGGCGATTGCGGCTTCAGCGATTCGCAAAGGTACTGCATCAGTTGGTGGCACTATAGGTCAAATTGCTCAGTCTGAATTGACAACGCTTGGACAAAATATTGTGCAAGCCCAGTTCTCGCAAAAAGAAGAAAAATCAGCAGATGATTATGGTTTGGAGTTTTTGCGAAAAAGTGGCTACACGCCGACGGCTGCGGTGTCAGCACTTCGCAAGCTTGGCACTGAAGGTGGCGGCTTACTCGCAAGCCATCCTAATCCACAAGATCGAGCAGATCGCTTAGCCGGCAAATTATAAATAGATTGAGTCATCACATGTTACCAACCCCCGTTTATCGTCGCCTCGGCGCTATTATCTATGATTTGCTGCTCCACGTGGCGCTGTGGATGATTGTCGCTGGAACGTATACAGCACTTGTTTTAAAAGGTCAGGTTTTAGCCGTAGAACATCGATGGTTGCTTCAAGTGACTTTATTTCCCTTACTTGTGTTGATCAGCTATAGCTTTATGTCTTACTTTTGCCTTCGCAATCAAAGCACCTTGGGTATGCAGGCCTGGAAGTTGAAAATGTTTAACCAGCAAGGCGGCCAACCAAGTTTGCGGCAAATTACCACTCGCTTTATTATTACTGCTGTCACATTTGGCTTGGGCTTTGTGTGGTGTTTGTTTGATCGTCAAAAACGCAGCTTGCAAGATATTATCAGCCCGACAAGAATTGCATATTGCCCATGATTGGACGTTCGTTATTATCACCTTGCCCGTCGCCACAAAGGGGCACTAAGCCAAGTACTGTGTATGCAACACGAGCCCTACGACAGCCGCAGTCGCCCATTTTTCATGGACAATACTGGGATGCTGGCCATTGCCATTTAGCACAACATCTCAAGCCACATACCCTTGCGACTTTGAAAAGTCATCTTGCGATTAAACTGCGTCAACAAGGCCAAGCTAACGATCCAGATAAATTACATCATCGCAATGCTCATCTTGATCAACATATTCCTGAACTTGCAGATATTTTGCTAGGCCATGATATTAATCAAGCACTTCAGGACTTATTGGGCGAGCCTGCAACCCTTGTGCGAAGTACTCTTATCGACAAGCCTTGTAATTCTACATGGCATGTAAAATGGCATCAAGATAAAAGCCCGCTTGGATTTTCAAACAATCATTTAGATGATCAATGCTTAGGTGATAAGCTGGTCGCAGTACGCATTCACCTGGATCGAAGCCACAAAGACAATGGTGGTTTACAAATCATTGAGGCCAGCCATCGGCATGGACTTTTCAACGCTGAGCAGCTGCAAAGTATCATTGAGCGCCCTGTGCGCTTCTTGGACCAAGCCGCTGGTGAAATTATGTTTATGCACCCGTACATAGTGCACGCATCAAGCCCTAATACTAGCCAAGGTTGCAGACGTATTATTCATTGTGAGTATATGGCAAGCAGCCTAGTGTAAAGCTGATGAGAGTAGATTAGTCTCGATCAGCAAGGGTAGGCAAATGGAGACTGTATTTAACCGAGATAACTCTGACCGTTAGAATAAACAAAATGGTCATCAGCGTTAGCAATGTAAGTGGTAGGTAGTCTCGTAAGGCAAAGTGTAAAACAGTTCCCGCAAAACAAGCTGTGGCATAAATTTCACGGCGAAATATAAGCGGAATTTCATTGCACAAAATATCTCGAATAACGCCGCCAAATACTGCAGAAATCACCCCCATGAGAATAGCCACTGGCGCGCTCAAAGACAGATCAAACGCTTTTTCGAAACCTAAAATACTAAACACCGCAAGCCCTGCTGCATCAAATACAAAGAGCGCTTTACGCCAAGCCATAAGTCGAGCGCGGTAAATGTAGGTCACCACACAAGCGCTAAGCACTAAATATAAATAGTCTATATTAAGCATCCAGCCCACAGGTTGCTGCCCTATCAAGATATCCCGTAAAGTGCCACCACCTAACGCTGTGACAAAAGCAATCACCAAAATACCAAATAAATCGAGCTTTTTATCAATGGCTGCAAGCGCACCACTGATTGCAAAGGCAAAAGTACCGATATAATCTAAACTTATAATCAACATGCAAGTACTCCATTGCCTGCTTCACCTTATGATGACTCAAGTATAGTTACATTAGGCAGAAACAAAAAATGCAGTACACTTAATTCAAAGAGACTTTTTGAAAACCGGGGTATTAATCCATGACACACACGTCCAAATTTTTTCTGCTGATGATCAGCATATGTATAGGCCTTTTGGGCTGCCAAAGCACTTATTATTCAGCAATGGAAAAAATCGGCTATGAAAAACGAGACTTACTCAACAGCCGAGTGAAGGATGCTAAGCAATCGCAAAAAGACGCACAACAAGAATTTGAATCTGCGTATGAGCAATTTGCAACACTTGTCAACTTTCAAGGCGGGGATTTAGAAAAAAAATATCAGCAACTCAAAAAAAGATACGATAACGCTAAGGAGAGCGCAGAGAACGTCACAGAAAAACGCCAAGCAGTAGAAACAGTTGGTCAAGCGCTTTTTAAAGAATGGCGCCAAGAAATAACGCTCTACACTAGCCCACAACTTAGGTCGCAAAGCACCGCTCAATTAAAAGACACTGAGCGTCAATTTGACCAATTAGTTGCCCAGCTAAAAAAATCTGAAGCTAAAATTGCACCGGTACTTAATCCTTTTAGAGATCGAGTGCTTTATCTAAAACACAATCTCAACGCCAAGGCTATTAGCGCAATGAAAAGTGATAATGTGCGCATACAACAAGATATTCGCAGCCTAATCAAAGATATGCAAGATGCAATCAATGAAGCTGATAGGTTTATTAGTACTATGAAAGACGCCTAATGCTGCACAGTCGCTGCCGCAGCGATTTTCCAGTGAACGAAATTAAATGTTAAGCAAAGCATGAATCGAGTTTTGAAATAGTGATTGTAACCGCTCAGCAGACACTGTAGCGCCTGGTTCTGGAGTCACGTCCGCCTCCATCGCTGATTTTATTTGGCGAAACTCCAGTGTCATTCCTTCAAAGTTTAAACTACCACCAGATTTTTCGCCCAAGCCTGCGCCCTCTACATCGGCCCACTCTCCGGCTAACACGGCTGGCGGAATCTCTAACGCACCATTGCGACTGGTATCAATAGCGTAACGCATGGTGTCGCCAAATTCCGAGTAAAGCTGCTGATGCATCCATTGCGCTAATTCTTCAGTTGGCCGATAATTTGACACATTGCCAACAAATCCATCAACACCAGCCGCTTGCAATTGATGATAAGCCTCAAGGTTTTGTGATAAATCTTCGCGCCACTTTGAATGGCTCGCATCTAACAAGATACTGGCGTTTGGGTTGTTATTTTTTAAAAAACGAATTGCGTCACTGATCATTGGATCGGTCAATTTCTCTTGATGCAGGCCGGTAATGTCCGGCTCAAAATACAATTCTGCATTTGCATCACCAACTGCCTCAGAGATACTTTGAATATAATCTTGGTAAGATTTGACGGGTTGGGCGCTACCACCATTACTATCGCCTAAACCATACACCACCACTGGTGCTATCTTTCCGGCGTCTTGCGCCGCTTGTACGTACTCTTTTAAGTCTTGACGCTGAACTGGATCATTCATAAAGCCTGAGCCTGCTGCCCAATACGCATGACCAAACCTTTGGCCATTCACCTCAAAAGCGCCTTTTCCTTGAGGTGACGTGCCTGTAAAAAGCGCAGATTCCTTGGTGTCGGCAAGGGTATTAATTTTTGGCTCAATTGGCACTACATGAGCCTTTTGCTGTGATACAGCTGGCGACAAATGATGGGGCCGGTGATGATGAGACTGGTGATGATGAGATGTATGTTGAAAAGACCCTGTATTGACGCTCATGTTGTGTCATCCTTTATTCATTTGAAGAGCAGGCTCCTACATCAGCTGCAATAATAGAATGCATGATCAGTTTTAGTCTGTTTATACTAAAAAAGTTATAAACCAAATAGTAGGTATGAATTATCACTGACGAAGTTACTGGGCATTTTGACTGGAGGTCCAACTTATAGTGCCAAACTACATCTTTCACACTAGCCACTCATAATCGAATGCTTTAAAAACCACCATCGTTTGACTCTTGGCTGTTAGATTGGTTAAATGAAATAGAAAAGCGGTGGCAGATCTTGCCATGGTTTATTCAAGCAATAGATTAAAACGCCAAAAAAGTAATGTGCACAAAAACGCAATACAATAGACATTGATCTAACAGACAAGGACATACAATATGAGCAAGCAAATATCACTGCAGGGCAAACGGATCGCAATTATGG
>Ga0115567_10003656_pt1 | contig 15094 bp, 9 predicted proteins | sample COGITO_mtgs_1204_2_FD_88679 | JGI IMG/M metagenome (GOLD analysis project Ga0115567, IMG submission 88679) | Pelagic marine microbial communities from North Sea - COGITO_mtgs_120412 | ecosystem: Environmental > Aquatic > Marine > Epipelagic | place: Germany:Helgoland, sampling site Kabeltonne... | reverse complement strand
GTAGTAGTAGTAGTAGTAGTAAACGCTGCTTTTCTTGCTAATGATGAACTCTTCTAATGAACTATCGGGCGACAATATTCGCCCTTTAATGCGATGTGACCTTCGGTCAACCCGGCGTTTCGATCGATTTTCTCGCTCGCTCGTTTCGTGTGAAACGGCAACAACCAGCTAAAAACGTTATCGCCGAAAATCTCCTTAAAATTTCCCCACCGTCCTTTGTCGTACTTCCACGGCAACGTTTTCTTCTTCTCGTACATTTCAATCGTCGTCATGTTGGCTAAGACTAAGTTTCCGTGCATGACGATGAAGCCTAAAAGAGACGCCGCGAACGCGACGTTCATGACAAACGCGACAAAGACGAGCGTCATGGCGCCGCCGTGTTGCCTCAACTCGTCTCTCTCTTGCGGCGACGTGTCGCTCCCGGGTTGTTCGCTATCTTCCACGTCTTTGAAAAACTGCACGAAATCGCTCAGCAAACATATCGCGTCGAAAGTTGTTCCTATGAACGTGTATGCTAAAAATTGTAAGAAAAATTTGTAGTTTCTCGCGCCGACGCAGTTGGCCACCCACACGCAGTGGTGGTCCATCCTCAACACGCATCTCTGGCACACCGAGCAGTGATGGGTCCTCTCCGGTTTCCACGCGATGCATTTCTTACACACTCGTCGTTTGCTTTCACTTTTTGGAATATTCGCAGCTATCTCTTCATCTTCTTCGGGAGGTTCCCACCTCTCCGGCACGCTTCCGGGTTCCGCCAACACGATGGCGAAATAGGACCATAAAATCATAAAGATCATCAAATGATACGTCACCAAAACCGTCTTCGCCACCTTCTTCTCGTCTTCCGTCCCTTCTTCACTCAACGGTCCGTACACTAACGCAACCGTGGCGTAATACGTCAACCCGATGATCCCGAGCACGATTAATACCATAACCGACCCGAACGCTTTCAGTAATCTGCACGCGTTGGAGGCGAATATGTTCGTAAACGCGCCTTCATCCGGGGCGACCCATTTTTTATCTAAACCTCCTCCTCCTGTCGCGTTGAATGTCGTCGTGGAAGAAGGTGTTTTCTTCGGCGTCGACGGTTTCTTTACGTGCTGCGAAATCGTCGGCGTCGTCGGTTTCTTAATCTCCACGTGCGTTATTCGCCCTTCCGTGTTTTGTTCCATGAAGTTGCTCTTGTTGTTCGGTGGTCCTTTTCTCGTCGTCGCGTTTGATGAAACCGCTGCTGCCGCCCCGTACGAATTAATAGTAGTATTCGACGACGACGACGACGGCGTCGGGGATATCGTCGTTCCCGTCGTCCTTTGCGGAGTAGTATTTTGTTGCTCTCCTTGCGACGCGTTATTCATCGGATTGGAATTCAACGACGGCTCCATCTTCGCGTTTTCGTCTACTCCCCTCCGCGGCCACAATCCAACACAATGTGTAGAGAGTATTGAAGAAAGCACCAAGACCAAAACCTTCTAAAGAAAAGAACTCTCTCTCTTAATTCACGCACAAACACACAAAACACAAAGAATAGAATAAAGGAATCTGTGCGTGTGCGTGTGTGTGTAAGTGCGCGTGAATTAAGAGAGTGTAGAATACGATCGATGCGTCTCGCGCAGGTCGAATATGAAGCGCTGTCGCACAGATTCCCGAGAGAGAAACCAAAAGGTATTTTTTAGGGTTTCAATGTTTAGGGTATTATTTAGGGTTCTCGAGTTTTTTGTTCTTCTCTTCTTTGTGTTGTGGATAACAAACTCTTCTGCATTACCACTAGTATTATTAACGCGCGTAATACTACTCCCACAGAGGAGAGAATACGGAGTAGTATTTGCGACGCAAAGGCAAATATATATACATATATATATATATAATGCCGGAACCTGTCAGCATCCACCAAAATGACAAAGTTCTTTTTTTACGAGAAGAAGAAGACCACGCTCAAAATCAATTGGAAGCGGATTACGAGAAATGCTTGAACGAACTCGCGAAGACAATCTCCGGAAAAAACCGGAACGTCTCCGGCGACGTGTCCTGGGAGGACCAGTTCAAAACCTTACACGAATACGTGGACGAATTAAACCTGCGCCATTTTTTGGAAACGCAGTCGAACGCGATACACGTGGCCGGGACGAAAGGGAAAGGGTCCACGTGCGCGTTTTGCGAATCTGTCTTGTTGGAAAACAAGGTAAAAAATGTCGGTTTGTTCACGTCGCCGCACTTGGTGGACGTGCGAGAACGGTTTCGGATAAACGGCGAACCGGTTGGGAAACGGGAATTTATCGAGGCGTTTTGGTGGACGAAAACAACGATCGAGAATGAATTAAAGATGGAGTTACCGGCGTACTTTCGATTCCTGTTCCTTTTAGGATTGAAGATATTCAAAGACGCCGGGACGGAGTGTTTGATATTAGAAGTCGGATTGGGAGGACGGTTAGACGCGACGAACTGCGTCCGAGAACCCAAGGTGGTTGCGGTGACGAGTTTAGGTTTAGACCACGTGGAAGTGTTAGGAGATACGATCGAGAAGATCGCGTGGGAGAAAGCTGGGATATTTAAAAATAAGACGAGAGCGTTTACGAGTCCGCAAGTTCCCGAGGCGATGGAAAGTTTGGAGAGGAAAAAAGAAGAGGTTGGATGCGAGTTGGTCGTCGCAAGACAGATTGATTTAGACGGAAACGACGAAGATGGTAACAACACAGGCGGCGAGGAGAAAGTTGAGCTCGGTCTGAGTGGACCGCATCAGAGGATAAACGCGAGCTTAGCCGTGGAGTTGGTCAAAGAGTGGGCGAGGAAAACGAAACATCGAGGGATATTAGCAGAATTGGAGAAGGAAAGAGAGAAGAAACCGGAGGCGAAACTCGTGCTTCCGGATACTTTTCGAAGAGGATTAGAAAAGACCAGATGGCCTGGTCGAGAACAAATCGTACGAGACGAGCACAGTAAAAACTTGACGTTTTATTTGGACGGCGCCCATACGGAAGAGTCCATGCGCACGTGCGCGGAATGGTTTTCCGCGCACGTCAACGCCAAACGGAAGAAGGACGGGCAGCACGACAACTGTTACAACGACGGGAAACAATTAAGTTCGGGAATGTGTCACAATGTCTTCCTCTTCAATTGCATGGAAGAGCGGTCGCCAGAGGTTTTGTTGTCGGCTTCTGTGGACGTTTTGAAATCGAAAAACGTGCGCATTGATACCGCCATGTTTTGCCCGCCGGATTCCTCCGCGCTCGGACTTGTTAAAGTCGAAGACGACAAGAAGAACTTGGAGTGGCAAGAAGCGTGCGCAACGACTTGGCGCGAGATTGAAAAGGTGAAAGGTCTCAACACCAGTAATTTTAGTAATAGTAATAGTAGTAGTAGTAGTAGTGGTCAAACGGATGTTCGCGCTTCCGTGGCGGGCGCGATAAGCGCCTTGAGACGAAAAGCAGATTTGGTCGCGCCGAAACGCGTCGACGTGTTGGTCGCCGGGTCCCTGTATTTAGTCGGCGATATTTTGCGACAGTTGAAAAAGTTAGGCGTAAAGTAGTTTTATTGAAAAAAGAACTTCATCGGTACGTACTGTAGTAGTCGCGTACACGGACATTTATATTAAAACAACACGAGCAAACACATAACTAGTAATTATAAAGGACGACAACAGCAACAACAACAAAAGTTGTGACACACGCAGTTGTGTTCGTATAGTAGCGGTATTATCGTCGGCCTCCTCGGCCTCGACCGCCGCCGCCGCGGCCACCACCGCCGCCTCGGCCACCACCGCCGCCTCTTCCGCCGCCGCCACCACCACCACCATCCAACTGCGAGACGACATTCAACAGCGGTCTTTGTTCTCTCAAGCCCATCATGCCGACGGTTTTCGCCAAGACGCCCGGTAATCCTGAACATCCCAAAACGTCAATCGCGTACGAATTCGCGGCGTGTACCAAATCGTTCTTCGACCATCCAATCTTCCCAGTGCTCGAGTTATAAAAACCCATCCACGCGACGTAGGCTTGATCTTTGGTCTTGGAGTCGACTTTTTGCAACGCTCGATTGATTCTGTCCGAGGCGTTCGGGTCCACGCTCGCCTCAGCCACTTGCAATGGTAAATCTTTCATCGATCGTAAGATGTACTTTTCGAAATCAGCGAGAATGAGTAAACCTTCGCCTGTTTTACCAGCTCTTCCGGTTCGACCTAATCGATGGACGTACTGTTCTCTCGAGGACGGTAATCCAATTTGAATGACAAATGTGACGTCCGGGAAATCCATACCTCTCGCGGTCACGTCCGAGGACATCATCACCGCGGACTTACTCGCGCGAAACTGGTCCGCCGCTTTCGTTCTCGCCGACTGCGATTTTCTCGAGTGAATTTCAAACACCTTGATCCCCATAGCTTCGAAAACTTCGCTGGCCAACCCAGTCGCTCTCGCGGTCGGGAAGAAGCACATGATTTTATGGTTCGGCACCTCCCTCGCGTGCGCTTCAACCACTTGCAATAGTAACGCCAAATGATCCTTGGTATCCGCCACGGTTAGCCACTGCGCAACTTGAGAATTCGTCGCGGTCGCCTCGTCCCCGACGCAATCGATGTACACGTGATTATCACTCATCGCATTCGCGGCGATTTGTTTCACCGCGTCTGGCACCGTCGCAGAAAATAACAACGTTTGTCGATTCCTCGGTAAATAACTCAAAATCTTCTCAATCGACGGTCGAAAACCCATCTCCAACAACTGATCGGCTTCGTCTAAAACCAACACTCGTAAATTTGACATCCGTTCTCTCAACCCTTCGTTTTCCAAATGATCGATCAACCTCCCCGGCGTGGCGACTAAGAAATCGCACCTATTCTCTCTCAATCGTTTCTTATCGGTCCCGATGTTCGTCCCTCCGAACACCACCTGCGCACCGTACTCGTGAAAGGTCAACAACTGGTTCGCTTCCACGTGAATTTGACTCGCCAATTCTCTCGTCGGCGAGACGATCAACACGGACACGTCGCCTTTCCTCGTCTCCGGGTTCTTCATCAACAACTCGATGCTCGGAAGCGTAAATCCAACCGTCTTCCCGGATCCCGTCTTCGCTCTCGCCAAAACGTCCACACCTTTCGTTATGTGCGGCAACGTCTGATCCTGCACCGCCGTCGCGTGCGTAAACTTACACACCTCCGTAATCGCTCGCATCGATTGCTTGGACAAACCCATCGACGCGAACGCCATCGTCGTCGGCACGTTCCCGCCGTCTTTCACGTTTTTCGCCGGTTGCGCTTCATTCAAGGTCCGTTGCGAACCGACGTTCAATCTCACTCTTTCTTGTCCTCCTTGTCCTCTGCCTCCTCTTTCTCGCCCTTCCTCGGATTCCCGCCTTTTGTGTGGCGGATTCGGGCCTCGCTGCGTCCCGTGTTCGCGCTTTTGCGCGCCGTCGTTGTTGGTGTTAAATCGGCCGCCGCCACCTCGTCCGCTCGATCTCCCGCCTCTGCCGCCTGCGCTCGATCGACCACCACTTCTGCCGCCTCTGCCTTGGTACGAAGCATTTTCACCACCCGTCATTATTATCGTCTGGAGTGCTCTTCTGCTGTTGTTCACCCCGCGTGTTTGTGTGCGTACGAATCGTCGAGAGAAATAATTGAATCGAGTTGTCGACAAGCAGCACGTTCGCATTGTTAGTGAAGAAAAATTGAAGGAAAATTTGGGCATACGACGAGCGTTACAGTAAAGAGTAGAGCTTTGGTATTATATCGAACGTTTGGATCCGATCTCGATGTGTGTGTTGCGTGTTTAACGAACGTTTCAAATCAGAACTCGTCGGAATTGTCGTCGGAATCGGTCGCGGATAATGTCCCGAAGACCACCCCGGGGGCGGATTTACGCGCCGCTTTTGCCCATGGTTTTGTCGGTTGAGGCAACGACGGTGCGCGTTTGACGCTTTTCGATGACGTTTTTAGTTTCTTCTGCAATGGCGGCTGCGTAAGTTTGGCAACCTGCTTGTGATACGCTTGTTGTTTTTTCGGCGACGGTATCATCATCTTCTTGGCGACCCCTAGACCTTTTGTGAGGACTCTTTGAAACACGGCGCCTCCGGGAGATTTCTTGGAAACCGGCGCGGATTTTGTCCTTTGTTTAATCGGCGTCGACGGCATCTTTTTCCCACTCGGCATTTTCCCACTCGCCACTCGAATTTGGTCCTTTTCAATCGAGGCGACTTTACGGTTCGCTTCGCGCGCTTTTAAGTTCGCTTCGCGCGCCGCTTTTGCCCATTTTGCCTTCTCCTTCTTCAGTCGTTCGCTCTCCCGCGCCAGTCGTTTGTTCAATTCCGTCTGTCGCTTCTCTTTCACCAGATGTAATGCTCGTCCTTTATCCGTCTTCTTCTTCGTCGGCGTCGATTTACGAACGACCAAGGCCACGGAGTTCTTAGTATTATTCTTGTTAGTGTTAGTATTCTTAGTATTCTCGATGCTCTTCTCGCTCTTCGGCGCTTTCGATAAAACCTTCCTCCCTTTCCCTTTGAGATACAATCCGCAATCCAAATCGTGTCCACATTTCACGATGGATTCTTTCCAAATCCTATGCGACCCTCCCTTGTACTCGTATAACTTCTCCTTGGTCCCGAGAACGCGCGCAATCCACTTCACCCCGATCGGTTCGAAATCCTCGTCTTCTTCCTCTTTCGACTTCTTGACGACTGTTTTTTTCTTGGAATGAATTTGATGAATTTCTCCCCACCACGGGTTCTTCGGGTCGCCGGAATTGACTTCAACGAACATGCCGACGTGCAAGTCGGTGAGTCGAATCGCTTGTTTTGAGGATGGGGATTTGGAGGACATGAGTTCTTCGTTTGAATTCTTTACGAAAGAGACGAATGTATTATGATACGAGCAGTTGGGAATACTGGAGAGTACAATTGAAGAACAGTTGGGCAACTCCAATTGCGTTCTTTAAAAGCTAGGGTTTAAGGTTTCAGGGCAAATGTCCTGTCCCTTCTAAAAATCTTCGTTCTCTTCGTACCGATGGTCGTCCGGCGCGTCCGCGCGGACGACTTTCCCAGCCGGCGAGGACGCCTGTTGGACCAAACTTTCCAAGTTTTTCTTATTTTCGTCGTCTTTTTTCTTCATGTTTGCAATTTCTTTAGCTTTTTGTTCCTTGAGTTCTTTCGATTTTAACGCGCGGAACTGGACTTCGCGAAGCGAGCGGGAAGACTTTTGGGTTTTCTTTCTTCGCGCTTCGTTGCGTCGACCTTTGACGTCGACTGGACAGCACGCGTCCATGGCCCATTGGTAGGCGGCATCGGTGTCTGTGACGAGATTTGAAGGTGTTGGAGCAGTTTGCGAACCGTCGACCGGGACGCCGGTCAAGAGGGCGTTGACGACTTTGACGAGGATTTTCGCCGGTTCCGATCGGTTGAGGAGGTTTTCCGCGTCTACTCTCGCTTTAAATTCTATTTTTGCGCGAGCTTCTTGCACTTCTCCGGAAGATTCGGCAGTGAGTCGTCGATTTTCATCCTGCCATTCCGCGAGAATCTTCTTCGACAACCAAAACGCTTCCATGTTTTCTTGCGTGTTTGCCTTTTTTATCTCGAGCATCGCTTCGTCGCAGGCGCGTCGTAAGTCTTGTTCTTTTTCCCCGTGGACGGCTTGTTTGTACGTGGAGGAGTCTGGGTTTGCCATCAATATCGCGTACGTGTCTACTTCGCGTTCGTAACGAGCTTTCAAACATTTGGCTTCGTATTTGATTTCGTCGTACAAAGTAATGGCCGCGTAGAGGCAGTAGTCTAAATCACCAACAGCTTTGGCGCTGTCCGATAAACCACCTTCGGCTTCGTAGGAGTCTTCGATGAGAAGCTCGATGCCATTCAAGACTTTATTTTTACCGCCGGCAGCGGAGGAGGAGGAGGACTTTTTGTTCTTCTTCAACGCCGCTGCGGTGGTTTTGCGCTTGCGCTCCATGTGGTCCAGGAGCTTTTGGACGCACAACTGACCCAAAGAATCTCTCACGGACTCTTTCAAAGATAACGACGAGTGCATTTCTTTGTCCGTCGCCGCGCGCATGATTGGCGCAGAACCCAGAGGCGGTTCCACGCTTTCGTCGCGAACCATATACTCCCATCGGGCATTCGGCGACAACTTTTGCTGCAGTTGCATGTAAATAATCAACAAGCCCGAGATGTCCTCGTGATTGACGACTTGATTCACGAATAACATCGCGTACTCTTCAAAACTCTTTTCTTGTAAAGGAACCGGTATCATTTGAGAGCAAGTTTCGGAGGACGTTAATTGTTCCGGGGTTATTTGCGCCGCATAATCCAATGGGATGTTTTGCACCGCGCCGTGGAAGGCGGCTTCGTACGACGGAGCAAGGAGACGCGTCATGCTCGCGTCAGCAGTCATGTGCTCTTCCTCGTACGTCGCTCGCATGTACGGTAAAATCGTTTCGTTCCACGGCTTTGAACTGTATTTACTCGGAATGCCGTATTCGATGTACAGCTCAAACGCTCTTTCGAGAAAATACGACACCGTATCTTCGTCGTCCAATTTCGTCTCGTCGTCGTCATCGTTGCCGCCGTTGAATGCAATCACGGATGCGACGGCGCGAATAGAGCGTCCTAAAGTCGCTTCGCGCAAATCCTCTAAAGATCTAAATAAGTAATCCGTCTTTTTCTTGGAACGCGCGTCTTTGTTTGAAGTCAACATGACAACGATTGAATTCAAAGCGTCCAAGTCTTGGAGGGAATAGCAGCACGAGGTAAATAAGGAACAATTTCTTCGAACGGCGGCAACATAGCGTCTGGTAGATTCTGCCTGGCCAATGGATGATATGCAGACTTTCGTTTGAAGCTGGACGTAGAGTTCACCGTCGTCGTCGTATTTTTTACTGCCCAGGGACGCAGCCGCTATCGCCGCGTTTCGTCTATCTTCGTCTTCAGCCTCTGCTACTTCGCTGGTTGCCGGCGACACTGACGACCCAAAACCGATAGTCACGTCCTCCATTTCCACCATCATACCGAGCGAAAACGCAAACTTTTTCGTTTTTTTACGTTTCATGCCGAGTCCCGCTCTCCACGGTTCCGTGACACCGAACATAGGCGTCAACCACGTCAGCGCGTCGATAGCACCCGCGTGCGAGGGATCCTCCGCAAGTGGTGGACCTTCGCGAGGGCGATTATCAGTCCTGGACAATTGCTCGTAAATCTGAGCGTTGTGTTCCAACGAATTTCGCGCCAAGCGGTAGCAGACTTTGTGATACAGCGGAATGTTCTCCTTTATTTTCTTCAAGGCCATATTCGCATCTTTCCAAGCCGTCGCCCACGTCTTCTGCTGCGCCGGTGGCAACGCAGCTAAGGCACCTACCGGTAAAAACCTATATTTGTTCACTTCTTTAATCACCGGTGTATTGGATTCAGTCGCTTTTCCTCTCGACTCAAGTGGTACAGTCAACAACGAGCGACACCGCGCCGCGTGGAGTTGGTACAAAGGCTCGAGAAACTCTGGCGCGTTGTCGACGGCGATTTTGAACGAATGTAAAACAGTAGCTATCGGCTCTTTTTGCTTCCGGTAACACTTTGCAAGCTCCAAGTCATATAAATAGGTTTCCGGCGCATTCGATGAGGCTCTCTTGAACGCCACGACCGCCCTCGTGAGCGCGTGCTGATACGCCGACGTCTCCCTTTCGATTTTTTCGCGTCGACCATCGTAAAACGGAAGGCAATTTTGCAAGTTCTCGTAAAAAGCCATACCTTGACGCTCGTAGTTCTCCGCTAACTCATCCTTTACGAGTTCGAGTTGAGATGTAATCGCCTCTGACTCTTCTGCGGTGAGCTTTTGAGACGACGCATTAAACTCGCCTTCCGAGATGACCGCGTCCTTGGTGAGTTGCGATTCGAGTGCGCTTTTCTTCTCTTCGAGAAGAACTATCGTAGCGTGGAGACACGCTCTCAACCAGCTTTGGTGCAAGCGGATGAGCACCATTACTCTGCCGTCGTCGTTCGTTCTGAATTCTTCCGCAGAACACATCTTCCCGCCGTCTGATATGACGACATCCTTCACGGCGTCAAAGTGCACCGCCAGAGATCGCCAACTATCGACGCGTTTCGGATTGTAGCACAAATCATACTTCAACAAGTAGCAGTACTCGCGAGACATGGTCGCGTGCGCAGGTTCGTCCGATGGAGGTTCTTCGGGTGACCATTGAGAGGGACTGTTCGAATTTAACAAAGAAGATAAGAATTTCCAGTTATCGTTGACGACTTCGAGGCTTTGCGAAAGTCTCCGGTGTTCAAGCTTCGCGGAGAGGTAAAACAAATCCGCGAAAATATCTGCATCCTGATTTCGCGGGTCATCTTGTTCATCGTCGATATCCATCATCGCAGAACCGTCACCACCTGCCTCGCCATTATTCTGCCGTTGTTGATGCGCCGCGCCGGTAAAGCTCGGCATCGGCGTCGCCGGACCTCCGATGCTACTTGTCGCGACACCGAACATCCGTCTCTGCAGTCGCGCTTTCTTTGACAACGGAGGCGAATTTTGTTGCAAGAGATTCATTATAGCCGTCGCTTCTGCGGACGTCAACTCCGGGAAGTCACCGTTGTGATTCTGCCAAACCGTGAAGATCTTATCCAAACGAACCAAATCTTCTTTTTGAACAGCCTCTGGCGGCTTTCTGAACGTTCTTCGCACCATACTGACCGCACTTCGAATATTTTCAACAGTCTCTGCGGGCATTTTCGCCTGCTTCGACGCGAGAATATTGTTATCGTCTTCTTCACTATCTTGATCTAGACGAACAGCTTCTTCGACGTACGGTTTTATCGCGCGCCACAACGTAGCCGCTCTTTGCCTTTGCGCCGTCCAAGTCTTGTAGTTCGCTTGGTTTCTCTCGTTCTCGTCCTCTAAGAAGTCTGGCATCATCGATTTTGCAGACAAGAACGATTCTGGCACCTCGCACGCGCCGCCTTCCCTGCGACAATCTCGTAGAGTGAAACCCAAAGGCGTGATGATTTTTGAAAGATCCACGCCGTACGCGCACCATAAACACTGCGCGATAATCGAGTCTAGTCTGTGCAAATCCTCCACATCTTTTCGTATCTTGCTCTCGTACGGATCCATCGCTTTCTTCAATTCGGCCTTCTTCATCGCAGATTGCGTGGGTGGCGGTTTCTTCTTCTGTTGTTGTTGTTGCTTTTTCTTCTTCGCCGCCGCAGCCGCTTTCTTCGTGACTGCTTTTTTACCTCGTTTTTCGGTCTCAAGCTGCTGAGACTTTTCGAGAGAACTTGGGGCAGACGTATCATTTTCCGCCGCTGCGGCTGCTCCATCGGGCACCGCTTGCGGTTTAGGAGACAATCCGACGGCTCTCGATATCACACCAACGATGGATCCAAACATAGACGAAGACGGTTGACTTTGCGTTTGTGTACCGGTTTCTTCATCCGACAGAAGCGGTTTACTCGCAGGTTTCGGCGTAGTTTGCTCGTCCAAATTATTCTCTTCGTCCGTTTCCATCAAGGACGCGGTCTTGTTCGTGTCGTCGTCAGACGTGCTCGCAATCGTGATCACATCTTGAACGTTATCCGGCATTTCTTGTGGTGGCGTCCATCTCTTTTGCAATTTTCGGCTTTCGGCTATGCTTCGACACAACAACGATCTTCTTTCCGACAGCGTGTCTAACCGCTGCCGCAGATACGAACTTCCGGACGCAAAATCTAACGCGTGATAAGCGTGATTGTGCGCCTCGTTATTACCAGCCTTCTTTTTTGCCGAAAGATATGAAGCACTGTTGAAAGCTTTTGATCCGCAGCAACATCTCGCGTCCGCCATGCAAGTGTGCAGTCGCTCGCTCGCATCGCACATCTTTTTGACATCCAAATCATCGAGCATTCCTTCCATTCTCTGCAACGCATCAATCAATTGCGCCGCAGATTCTGCTCCAATCGCTTTCGCGCGACATTTCGATGCATCTCGGTGGTTGAGATTCAACGAAGGATCCGTTGCACCCTTAACGACGTAGGTTTCAAAAGCGACGCACGCGAGCGGATGTAAATTCAGTTGGCGAACTGTGCGCAACGCCACTTCAATCTCACTCTTTGAAAGAGTCGCGGCTGAAACATCCTTCTTATTCGCGATGGGGTCAGTTTCCCTCGCCGCGCCACCGCTTGCCTTTCGCGGCGTCGCGGGAACGTCGTTCTTTTCACTGATAGCAGTGGCATCGCAAAAATCGTCAAAGTTCGAACACAATCGACACAGACACTGCGCGATGGCTCTCAACGCGATGTGATCACCGGTTACGTCAAAGAGTTCAGAGAGCGCGCGAATGAGCGTTTCCGGATCGTTCCCTTCCGCTACCGATGCGTCGCATAGCACTTTAAGCGCGGATGCACGTTCCACAGGGGTCATGACGTACGTTTCCCGATTATCTTCCGATCCGTATTGTTGACTAGAACTACTTTTGTTTCTCGACGTTGCTCTCTTTTTGCTAACGGCTTTCGTCTTCTTCGTAGATTCTTCTCCGCTCGCATCATCGTCTCTATTATCTGCATCTTTCATGCCATCTGGAACGTGCAAAGGTTTTCTGCCGATCAACACCGGCGAGAGTTCAAAGACGAGTTCTTTCGTTTCACCCATGGCGAAACGCGCCGCGGCGCCGGTGACAGTTTCGCGCAAAGAGGTGAGCCGAACCGCGGCATCACACGCCGTTCGGGTGAACCGTTCGGGAGCTTTATCGAGTATCCAGGAATCGTCGTCGAATGTGCTCTTTTTAGAAGGAGGAGCGCTTCGAAGTCCTCGTTGGTCTTTTTTGCTTTCAGATTTCGGGCAACACTCGCGACTGGCGTCTAAATGCTCTCTCGCCGCTTTACCTAATCCCAAAGCTACAGATAATTTATACTCCACGAAGTGAATCTCGCCCCATCTCTCGTTCTTACCTTCCTCGTCAGAGGAAATTTCGTGCGCGCGTTGGACATGTTTTTTAGCGAGCAGCGCCCATCGCTTGGACGTTTCTGCGCCCGATTTGAGCGAATTTGTCTCAAAACATTCCGAGACGACATCAATCGCCGCGTCCGCTAACATCAAGTGCGTTCTCAATCGGATTTCCGGACGGGAGGATACACCATCCACACCAAAAACTTCCGCTAATTTCAAGATATTTAGAGCGTCTACCGCAGTATCGTCCTTTACATCCGGACGCCATCGCAAGGCGGCCGCAAGTATAAGCTTCCACGCGCAGTCGGCGATGCCGCCATTCTTCGCGTTTATCGCATTCACGTACGAGGACACTTGCGCGCGTTCCTTAGCCGACGCGAGAACAGAAACGCGCTTGCCGCTGTGACGATCCTTTTTCAAGGAATCTAAATTGTTTTTGTTCTCGTGCGCGGTCGTTAATCGATCGTTCGCAGCTTTCAAAGTCTCCATATCCGAGGCACTCAATTTCACCTTTTTCTTCACGAGCGATAGGAAAAGCTTCTCGGCGATTTTCGATTGCGGGCCTTTCCATTTCGACGACGGCGGCGGAAGTGGGGACGCAACGTTCGCCTCGGATTCTTTCATCGCTGTCGTCGTCGTCGTCGTCGTCGTCGTTTGCGTTTCGTCTTCAGCAATAGTCGTCAACGTCGGCGTTTTTTCTTTCGTCGTCACTTTTTGTTTCTTGTTCTTGTTCTTGTTTACTCCCTCGGTAATGGTATCACTCGTGACAAACTCGACAGGCACGCCTAATCCGGCTGATCTTGCAGCAGAAGACGTTCCTTTCCTCGAAGGCGTGGATACTCTCGTCGGTGTCGATGACTCTGGCGGTGTCGACGGTGCGGCAACGCCTTTTTCGTCGTCGTCTTCGTCGTCGTCCACTTCTTCATCGTCGTCGTCGTCCTTGGCCCGTATCGCGCTCTCCTCCGACTCAACCTTGACTTTTACCGCGCCGAGTATCGACGAGGCGACATCATCCCACGCCATGCGTTCGAGCGTAAGCGCGCATTTCGTCCCTTTCGCAGAGATGTCTTTCCTCGCATTTACGCGTTCAAATCTCTCTCGCGCTTTAACCAACCGCTCTTTCGGTTTCGCGTTTGCAAAGTTCGTTTGAATCTCCTTCATTCGCTCGTTCCTCCTGTCTGAATTCAAAATCCTCGCGGCTAAAAACGTCGCCGACGCTTCGTCACCGACCAAAACGCACACTTCGCACAACTCGTTCAAAAGCAACGCGTGCGTCGGCTGCGCTAACAACCCGCTCTCAAATGCCATCCTCGCCAACGCCACGTCGCCTCTCTTCGCGCTCAACTCGCCCATGCGTAACCAACTCGCCACGTCTTCTCGGTCCATTCTTACCGCTTCCGAGTAACACCGAATCGCTTGCTCAAAGCTATAACTCTGGGAAGAAACAGACGATTTTGAACTTAACTTTTCTCGCCGCTGCTTTTCTCCTCCGTCGTCGTCTGAATCGTCCTTGTCGTCTTCGCTTCCCTCGAACTCCTCCTCCTCGAACTCGAACTCGCCGCACTCTTTCGCGAACAAGTTTCCGAGGTTCCTCAGCGCTAACTTCTTCACAGAACACAACGTCGGCGTCAGCTCGTCGTTTTCGCGCATCATCTCGTGATTGACCACGGCGAGTAGAATCTGCTTCGCCTCTTCTCTTTTCGCTTCTTCCTTTAGTATTACATTCTCTCCTCCTTCTTCGTTGTTGTTGTCTTCTTCTTCCTCTTCTGCCAACAATCGGATCGCGGTTTCGTACGACCCGGCGATTCGCGTTTCCTCGGCTTCCGCCGTTCTTCGTTTCCGTTTTTGCGTTTCCGCGTCGTTGTTGTTCTCATTTTCTCCTCGAATCAATCCTTGCTTTTGGTTTTGGTCGTTTTCGTCGTCAAAGTCTCCCTCGCGAAGATGATGATGCCGATTGCGTTCGCGACGCTGCGAATCATCGTTCTCGTTGAATGCCGCCCACTCCATCGTTTACTAAAGAGCGCAACACACAGCGCGTCTTTTCGTTTAAAAAACGAACAACGACAGAATACTAATAATAAAACAGCAGAGCAAACAACAGAAGACGACAGCAAGGAAGAAAGAGAGAGACAGAGAGAGAAACGACTCTATTAATATATCAAAGGAATGCGTTCTCGTGTTCGTTCTTTTAAAAAGGAGAGCTTCTTC
>Ga0115567_10003653_pt1 | contig 15102 bp, 9 predicted proteins | sample COGITO_mtgs_1204_2_FD_88679 | JGI IMG/M metagenome (GOLD analysis project Ga0115567, IMG submission 88679) | Pelagic marine microbial communities from North Sea - COGITO_mtgs_120412 | ecosystem: Environmental > Aquatic > Marine > Epipelagic | place: Germany:Helgoland, sampling site Kabeltonne... | reverse complement strand
CGCCCCGATGGCGTTGAATACAGCCGCACGTTAAGCCAGAACAGCAGGGCTGGTGGCCATGTTTTTGCCCTGCCGCTGGGTCCAAATGTGCCGCGTGGTGCATGGCGGCTTGATATGGTGGCTGATCCTGCGGCAGGCCCCCTGGCGAGCCAGACCATTCTGGTAGAAGATTTTCTGCCTGAACGGATCGATTTCGCACTCAGCCTGCCGGATATCCCGCTGACTTTGAACGACACACCGGCGCTGACAATTGAGGCGCGATACCTTTTTGGGGCTCCCGGTGCAGATCTGGCGGTGGAGGGTGAGGTGCGCCTGAGTGCGGCGCGCGTGCTTGAAGGGTATCCCGGTTATCAGTTCGGGCGCTACGATACACGTTTTGATCGGCGTACCCGTTACATCGAACCTGTTCAGACGGACGCAAAAGGCGTCGCGACGATTCCGCTGACTCTGCCCGAAGTTGACGAAATGCCGCTGCAACCGCTGTCTGCAACTGTGACCGTTCGCGTGGCCGAGGGGTCGGGCCGCCCCGTTGAGCGGTCTCTGTCCAAACCCATTCTGCCACAGGGTGCTATGATCGGGATCAACCCCGGTTTCGACGATGTGCTGCCCGAAGCGGCTGAGGCGATATTCGATCTAGTCGCAACGCAACCCTTGCCGGTGCGCTGGACCCTCAATCGTGTGCAGACTCAATATCAGTGGTATCAGGTCAACGGTAATTGGGAATGGGAGCCCATCACCCGCCGGATCCGCGTCTCGACAGGTGACCTCGCGTTGAGCGATCAGCCGATACCACTCGCCGTAGCGGTAGAATGGGGTGAATACGAACTGATCGTCGAACGGCTTGGATCGCCCTACGCGGCATCATCTGTGCGCTTTGCCTCCGGATGGTACGGGACTGGCGGAGATGGAACCGCAACGCCTGACAGGCTTGAGATATCGCTGGACAGCGACGCCTATGACACTGGCGATACGGCGCAATTGCGCCTGGTTGCGCACGCAGATGGGGTTGCGCTGATTTCGGTTCTGTCAAACCGTGTCATCGGACGACGTTCGGTCAATGTGCGCGAGGGCGAAAACCTTGTCGCACTGGAGGTCACTGAGGCATGGGGGGCCGGGGCGTATATCACGGCGTCTGTGATCCGTCCGATGAACGTGGATCAAGGGCTCAACCCTGCGCGAAGCCTTGGCCTTGCCCACGCCACTGTTCGCCCGGCAAACAGACAGCTGAGCGTCAGCATCGACGCGCCGGCGCAGATGGACGGGCAGGCGGGCAGCTTTGCCCTGTCGGTCGTTGTGAATGGCGTGGCAGAAGGCGAAACAGCATATGTGACCCTTGCGGCCGTTGATGTCGGCATCCTCAATCTGACCGGGTTTAAGGCACCAGATGCGACAGGCCACTACTTTGGTCAACGCCGACTGGGCGTCGAAATACGCGACATTTATGGCCGTCTGATCGACGGGTTGAATGGGGTGATGGGCACAGTCCGTTCCGGCGGGGATGCAGGTGCTGCAGCGCAGTTGCAATCGCCGCCACCGACCGAAGAATTGATGGCGTTCTTCTCTGGCCCCGTGACAGTCGGCCCTGATGGTCGTGCCGAGATCAACGTCATCCGTCCCGCTTTCAACGGCACGATCCGTCTGATGGCGGTTGCGTGGTCCGAGACTGCCGTGGGCGATGCCAACGTTGACGTGGTGGCCGCGGATCCTGTGGTGGTCACAGCGTCGTTGCCACGCTTGCTGGCTCCCGGAGATCAAAGCCGTCTGCTGTTGGAATTGGTCCACGCGGCTGGTCCCGTGGGGGATATGGCACTGGAAGTTCAGGCGCGGGGTGTGGGCATTGAGCAGGCACCCAAGACGGTTGCTGTGACCGAGAAGGGCACGGCGCGGCTGACGCTTGGGATTACGGCGGATGCGACAGGCGACCACCAGATCACTGTCGCGCTGATTACGCCGGATGGCACGCGTCTGAAAAAGGTCCTGATGATGCCCGTGCGTGACAACGATCCCGAAGTCGCTGTAACGCGGCAGTTCGCGCTGGCGCAGGGCGAGACGTTCACTTTTGACGGGAATGTCTTTGCCGGGCTGCGTCCTGGCACGGCGTCGGCCACCTTGAACGCCGGTCCTTTGGCGCGGTTTGATGTGCCGGGTCTGCTCCGCCAGTTGGACCGCTATCCGTATGGATGTACGGAACAGGTCACGTCCTCCGCGATGCCTCTGTTATATCTCAGTGGTCTGGCCGAACAGGCAGGGATCGGGGCGGCGGATGCGTTGGATGACAAGATCGCCAAATCAATTGACGGGGTGCTGGCAAATCAATCCACGAACGGTGCGTTTGGCCTGTGGCGGGCGGGCTCGGGGAACTTCTGGCTCGATGCCTATGTGACGGATTTTCTTAGGCGCGCACAGGCCGAAGGACATGCTGTTCCGGCCCGTGCGCTCAGCCAGGCAATGGAGAATTTGCACAACCGGATCAGCTATGCACCTGATTTTGACAATGGGGGAGAAGATATCGCCTATGCCCTACTGGTTCTCGCCCGCGCAGGTGCGGCGAGCGTAGGCGATCTGCGCTACTATGCGGATACCAAAGCGCGCGATTTCGCGACACCGATGGCGGCGGCGCAACTGGGCGCTGCATTGGCAGCCTATGGCGATCCAAGTCGGGCCGACATCATGTTTGCGCGTGCGGCGTCCCTATTGGCACGCGGCAGCACGGACAAAGGCTGGCGCGATGATTTTGGCACGCACCTGCGCGATGCGGCGGCTGTGCTGAAACTATCCGCCGAAGCAGGCAGCAACGTTATCGATGCGTCCGCCCTGCTGGCGCGGTTTGATCGCGGTGACCGGACGCTTTCGACCCAAGAGGCCGCACAGATGGTCCTTGCCGCTCATGCGTTGGGCGCACACAAATCGGATACCGGGCTGCGCGTGGATGGCAATCTGCCAGATGGGCCGGTGATCAGAAAAATGACCGACAAGACTGTGGAATCCGTGCAGATCCAGAACACTGCCGCAACGCCTGTGACTGTAACGCTGACCAGTTTCGGTGTTCCTCAGGTTGCTCCGGACAAAGGTGGATACGGGTATGATCTGACCCGTTCCTATTACACCATGGACGGCATACCGATCCGCGGTTCTGTTGCATCCGGCACGCGGCTTGTCGTGGTGCTGAAGGTGAGCCCGTTTGAAAAAACTGGTGCGCGGTTGATTATCGATGATCCGCTACCGGGTGGGTTTGAGATCGACAATCCCAGCCTGTTACGCGGTGGCGACATTAGGGCGCTCGATTGGCTGACCCCGACAAACATCGAAAACGTCGAGTTTCGCAGTGATCGGTTTGTCGCCGCTGTGGACTATTCGGGGGCTGATCCGTTCACAGTGGCCTATGTTGTGCGTGCTGTAACACCGGGCAGCTATCATCACTCGGCGGCGACGGTTACGGATATGTATCGCCCCGAATACCGCGCCAATACCGAAACGACGGCACTGACCGTCACGCCATGATGCGCCGTTTCGGCCTTTTCGGGTTGGTGCTGATGCTGGGGGTTACCGCTGCTCTGCGCGATGCGGCAGACCGTTGGATCGACGCAACCGTGATACCTTCAGTTCTGGTTGAGACCTCGGTTGAGATGCGCGCGCGGGACGGCAGTCTGCTGCGCAGCTTTCCTGTGGAAAACGGACGGACGCGGCTTGCCGTGACGCTGGATGAGGTGGACCCGGCGTTTGTCGAGATGCTGATCGCTTATGAGGACAAGCGGTTTTTTCAGCATCATGGTGTTGATCCACTGGCGATGTTACGGGCCGGATCGCAAGCCATTTTGCAGGGCAATGTCGTTTCAGGCGGCTCGACGCTGACCATGCAGGCCGCGCGGTTGTTGGAGAACTCAGGGACCGGGCGCTGGCTGGGAAAGCTGCGTCAAATCAGACTGGCACTGGCGCTCGAGCGTCGCTTGAGCAAAGCGGAGATACTGGAGATCTATCTGCATCACGCGCCCTATGGCGGTCCGGTCGAAGGAGTACGGGCCGCGTCGCTGGCATGGTTCGGGAAAGAACCGCGCAGGCTTACGCAGGCGCAAGCCGCATTGCTGGTCGCGTTGCCACAGGCACCTGAGACACGCCGCCCGGACCGCCAAACCGATGCGGCACTGTCCGCGCGCGCGCGGGTTCTTGCCCGTGTCGGCGTGACCCCCGACGCGCGCTTTGCGGATGTCCCAAGTAACATGCGTCCCTTTCCGCGTCTTGCCCCACATCTTGCCGACAAGTTGCGCGCGGACTACCCGGCGCAGCAGCGTCATGACGTGACGCTGGATCGGGTACTGCAAAGTCAAATGCAGACGCTCGCGAAGCGGGCAGTCAAGGATCAACCACGTAGCGTTTCCGTAGCCATCGTCGTGGCAGATCATCAAACCGGTGAACTCCTCGCCAGCGTTGGTTCGCCTGTGTATTCTTCGGCGCAGGGCGCACTGGGTTTTGTCGATATGACGAACGCGGTGCGCTCTCCGGGTTCCACCCTCAAACCGTTGGTCTATGGCCTTGCTTTCGATCAGGGGCTGGTGCAACCGGAAACGCTGATCAATGACGCACCCGTCGCTTTTGGACGTTACGCACCGCAGAATTTTGACGGCCAGTTTCGGGGCGAATTGACCGTCCGGGAGGCACTGACACTTTCACTCAATATTCCGCCGGTTCTATTGACCCATGAGTTGGGCGCGGCGCGGTTGATGGCGGGTCTGCGCCGTTCGGGCGCGCATGCTGTGTTGCCGGGCGGTAAGCCGGGCCTTGCCGTGGCGCTTGGCGGGGTCGGCATGACGCTGAACGATCTTGTGCAGCTTTACGCTGGCATCGCGAACGGTGGCTTGGCCCGCCGCCTGCGCCATGATCCGCGCGATCTGTCGCTGCAAGAGCGCCGGTTTGTGTCAAAGGTCGCGGCGTGGCAAGTCAGTCATATTCTCGCCGGTATTGCACCACCACCGGGGAGTGCTGCACGCGCTGGGCAGATCGCCTACAAGACGGGCACTTCATACGGTCATCGCGACGCTTGGGCCGTCGGCTTTGATGGCCGTCATGTGATCGGGGTCTGGATGGGTCGCCCAGACGGGACGCCTGTGCCGGGGGCGTTTGGCGGCGATCTGGCCGCACCGCTGCTGTTTGAGGCGTTTAACCGAACCGCTCTTGACCGTATCGCCCTGCCCCTGCCGCCCCCAAACGCGCTGATCGTGGCAACGGGTGCCTTGCCCGGCCCGCTGCAGCGTTTTCGCAGCCGCACTGCCGCGTTCGAGCTTGCGCCCGACAGTCCCATCGTCGCCTTTCCGCCGAACGGCGCAATTCTGCATGACGACGGTATGGGTATTTCGCTGAAACTGCGCGCCGGCCTGTTGCCATTGACCGTGCTGGTCAACGGCGCGCCCGTCCTCACGAACCTGCATCAGCGCGAGGCGGTGCTTGATCTCTCAGGCCCCGGATATTCACACATCGCGGTCATTGATGCTCTGGGCCGTGCCGCGCAGGTGGAAATCTCGCTCGACTAAACTCACCTGCTTTGGCACGCAGAAGGCCCTCAAGCGGCGTGTGCGATGTCACTGGTCCTGTCGGTTCTTCCTCACGTCCTCGTGGTGGCCTCCGGCTACGGGCTTGCCGTTCGGGCCTGATCGGAAATGCGGATTGGCCAGGTATCGAAGCGTTGTGCTTTCGGGCACTGATCCCGGCCATTCCAATTGCGGCTATTGCAGGATCGGGCCTGTCGATTTAGCGTTTCGGGGAATTTGCGGTGCCATTTTTGCTGTCGCTTGCCGTGTCTCAGATCTGGGCGGCGTTGCTGTCCTAGCGGCGGCCTTCGCGCAGCCAGGCGGCGGTGATCAATCCGGCACTCAATAGCAGGACAAGCCACGGCGGCAACATCGGGATCTGCCGCACATCGCGAGTCTCATAGGCGTTGCGCGGCGTCAAACCAATCCAATTCCGACCTGCGGCGGGCCGACCGGCCCGCACGTTACGCAGACGGGGCAACCCTTCCTCCAGCCGCAAAGCGCCGCCACGCCCTGCATCCAAAACGGGTTTCAAAGTTGCATCACTGGCTATCGTCTCGACGAATTCACGAGGGGCTGCGGGACCCAGACCGATAACGCTGATCTGATCGCCATTTTCCAACCGGTACAGACCGATTTCCGGACCTGTATATTCAGCCACGAAACGACCCGGTCCGACGGGTAACATCGTCATCTCAACCGTCTCACCATCAGGTCCGGTAATGCCCAATTGAGGGACGGTCTCGGCCAATGTCCGGCGTTCAATTCGCATGGTCTGGCCTTCCGCACTTGCGGTCAGGGCTTCTTCTTCCAGTTCAGGTTCGCCCATCATCCAATGGGCCAGGCGGCGCAGCAATTCCAATTGCGGCCCGCCGCCTTCATAGCCACGATTCCACAGCCATGCGTGATCGGATCCCAGCAGTGCAACGCGGCCCTCGTCCACTCGGTCGAGCACCAGCAGCGGCCGCCCGTCGATACCGGTCATGACGGTTTGGCCTCTTTCACCCGTTAGATCGATCTGACGCAACCAGCGGCCCCAATCGCCCCCCATTGGCAGATCTGCCGTCACGGGATGGCGTTGACCAAGATCAGACACTTTGGGCAGATACGGTTCTTCAAGCACCCGCGCCGTTGGCGTCGCAGGCAAAACCACACCCAAGGGCGTGCGATACAGGCTGTCAGCGCTTGCGAAATCCGGACCAGCGGCGACCAAGACGGCACCGCCCTTGCGCACGTATTGGGCAACGTTTTCAAGATACAGCGAGGGCAGAATTCCACGCCGCTTGTAGCGGTCAAAGATGATCAGATCAAAATCGTCGATCTTGTCCATGAACAGTTCACGCGTCGGAAACGCGATCAATGACAGTTCCGAAACCGGCACGCCGTCCTGCTTTTCCGGTGGGCGCAGAATGGTAAAATGCACCAAATCGACAGAGCTGTCGGATTTTAGCAGATTGCGCCATGTGCGCCCGCCCGGATGCGGCTCTCCGCTGACCAGCAAGACGCGCAGGCGGTCACGCACGCCGTTCATCTGGACGACGGCGGCGTTGTTGCGGTCGGTCAGTTCGCCGGGCACCTCTGTCAGGGCAAAGCGGATCACGTTGCGCCCGCCATGGGGCAGCGTCACGGGCAGTTCAATATCCTCACCGATAGGAACACGGAACCGCTGGGGATCGTCCGCATCGACCGAGATATCAAGCTCTGCAAATTCGGCTTCGGGGGCCGCCCCAAGATCGTCGATACGCAGGGTCAGTGTGACCGGTTCTCCGATGATGGCAAATGCAGGCGCGTTCGAGATCGTCAGGCGGCGGTCCCAGTCAGTTTCCTTGCCTGTCATGAGCAGATGCATCGGCGCTGGCAGATCGACGGGCAGATCGGCGTCATGCACGCGGCCGTCGCTGAGTGCGATGATCCCCGCGATGCGTGCACGCGGTTCTTCGGCCAGCGCCTCGCTGAGAGCAGTCATCAGTTGCGTGCCCGCATCGCCCGCGCCATCGGCCACGATGATGCGGCGCACTTCGGTATTGGCGCGGGCGTTTATCTGCGCTTCCAGTCCTGCGGCGGCGTCTTGTACCTGTGCGGCGCGGTCACTCAGTCTTTGGCTTGCACTGCTATCCTCAAGCAGCATCACGATATCCGTGAGCGGCGCGCGGTCCTCTTGTTGCAAGGACGGCCCCAAAAGCGCGCCGATGACCGCGATCGCCGCCAAGGCGCGCAGCCACCAGCCGTTCAGACCACGAAGTCCGGCCAGCAGAACCGTCAGCGCGGCAATCACGGCGACCATGACGATCAAGGGCCAAGGGATCAGCGGATCAAGAACGATTGTCGAGGTCATTGGCCCAACCTGTCCAGAAGAGCAGGCACGTGCACCTGATCGGATTTGTAATTTCCAGTCAGGACATGCATCACCAGATTGACGCCAAAGCGGTACGCCAACTCGCGCTGGCGCTCGCCGCTGTAGCCGCGCCCGATGGGGAACATAGGCGCACCATTTTCCGTCACGGCCCATGCCGACGCCCAGTCGTTACCGCCGATGACCACAGGGGTCACGCCATCATTCAGGTTGCGAAAAGGCATGCCTTCGATCTGTTCGGCGTCTGGCGGTGCTGCCTCGACCCAGACATCCCGGCTGGTGTGGCGACCGGGAAAATCCTGCAGCAGATAGAAGGCGCGCGTCAGCACATGGTCAACAGGCAGTGGTTCCAACGGGGGTATGTCTAGCGGCGCGGCGAGTTCCTGCAATTTGCGGCCATTGGGGCTGGACGCGCCAAAGCTCGATACATCCGCGTCGCGCGTATCAAACAGGATCAAACCCCCAGTGCGTAAGTAGTCGTTCAGCTTGGCATAGGCCGCGTCGGACGGGCGCGGTTGTCCCTGTGAAACGGGCCAGTACAGAATTGGAAAGAACGCCAGTTCATCGGTTTCAAGATCGACTGAGACAGGCAGCGCGGGTTCAACTGACGTGCGGAAGAACAACGTGTCACTGAGACCCTGCAAACCGGCAAACGCGATCTCGTCCAGAGCCGGATCGCCGGTGATAACATGGGCCAGCACCATCTCTGAGGTCGCGTTGAGGGCGAATTCTTCCTCAGCGTCCTGCGCGTTTGCGTCCTGCGGAAGCATCAGCGCGATAAAGGCGATCAACATGGCGGTAGTGCTGCGGTTCAACAGGCGACCCGACAAGGACAGGGACGCGACCACATCGGCCATCAGGATCAGGATTGCAAGACTCAGCAACCAGCCTGCTACGGGTTGCTCCGGCGCGACAGCCAGCCCGCGCACGGAAACATCCGAGGGCCAGGTCGCAGGGGTCAGTACCGTATCCGCAGTTACCACATTGCGCGCCAGACGCCGCTCGCCAGAGCCGTAAACGCCCGGTGGCATCATCGGACCGGGATCGGCGGCCACCAGATCTGCACCGTCGACCCCCGGTAGGGTTCCCGCGTCTTCCAATGCGCCAAATCCATCAAGCACACGCAGGGGCGTCCACGTCGTGCCTTCCAGACTTTGGGCATCTGTCGTGGCAGCGGCAGAGGACACGGCAAGGCGTTCCATCATCTCCACAAAGAGGCCCGACAGCGGCAATGTGGACCATTCCGCCGTCGCTGTAACGTGAAACAGCACGACCTGCCCTTGGCCGATGGGTTTGCGTGTGACCAGCGGCGTGCCATCGCTGAGCGAGGCGATAACGCGGGACGCCAATGTCGGGTCAGGCTGTGCCATAACCTGTGCGGTCACGTTCACATCACTGGGAATGGCGAGACCAAAGAAGGGCGATGTTTCTGTGAAGGGTGCCAGCGATTTCGGTTCTCCCCAGCTCATTGCGCCACCGACGCTGCGGCCCCCTGCGCGAAGGCGAACCGGCATAAGTGGGGCCTCGTCGATGCGGCTGATATCACTTGCGGCGATGCGAGGCCCGGCGAAGCGGACCAGCATACCGCCCTTTGCGATCCATTCTGTCAGCGGCGCGGATTCAGCCTCCGACAATGTCGCCACATCGGCCAATATGATGACGTCAGGATTGGCGGGGATGACGTCCCCAAGACCGCCCTTGATGATGTCAGCGGTGGGGGTCAATGCCTGTTCGATAAAGTGCAGTGGCGACAACAACTCCAGTCCCTCACGGCTTTCTCGCGACGAGATTAGCGCCACTTCGCGGCGTTGCAGCCCGTCATCCGTCAGGGCTGATGCTCCGGCGGACCGCTGGCCCGCGATATCAAACCGCGTGATACGTGCGCGTAACTCGGACGGCAGGGACAGGGCGGCTTCGGCCTGCGTTTCACCTTCTTTGAAAGTTGCAGGAGCGCTGGCAAGTATGCGCGCGTTGCCCGCAGGGTCACGCCCTTGCGCCTGAATAGTGATCTCGCGCATCGGGCCGGGTGCCGCCCGCAGGGCCCGCAGTTGGATCGCGCCGTTCTCGTAAGTTGCGGGTGTCATGGCGATAACGTTCACGGCCGTTTGATAGGCTTCAACGGTGCCACGCGATTGCAGATCGACAAGCAGGGCATCACGACCTTCATAGGCCAACGTGTCACTGAACCAAAGCGTGTCAAAATTCCCGGCATCGACCAAGCTGCCCACCGCGCGATCCAATGTCGCCGTCGTCGGTTGCCAAGGTGCCGGTGTAATCCCTGCCAGACGGCTGCGCCAAACGTCAGCTGATTGAAACACAGGCGGTTCCGGCCGCGTCAGCACCAGAAATCCCACGGGGCGGCCCAGCCGGCTAGCGCGGGTCAGCTGCGCCGCGATGGCTTCGGATTGTTGTGGCCAACGGGTGGCCCCGGCCCATGATCCATCCAGTACGAACAGCAAGGGGCCTGAGCCTTCTGTCTGTTCCGCTTCTGGATTTAGGACAGGCCCGGCAAGACCCAATATGATCGCCGCGACAGCAAGCATCCGGATAAGCAGCAACCACCATGGTGTGCGGTCCGATACCGTTTCGGCATCCTTGAGGCCCAGCAACAGCGCCACACCGGGAAAGCGCCTGCGGATCGGTGCGGGCGGTACGGCACGCAGGATCAGCCACAGGATCGGCAAGGCGATGAGTGCGACCAATATCCACGGCGCGGTCCAGCCGATACCGCCCAGAACCATCATGCCGCCACCCCGCCGCGCGCATCAAGCGCCCCATAAAGCCACAGCAGACCCGATTGCGCCGAGGCGTTCGTGTGATGCAGGCCATAGCGCCAGCCGGTCAGGGCGCACAGGCTTTGCAGCTCAGCCTTGCGGGTCGCGAGACGCTCCAGATACCGGTCCTTGAGATCATTCGCCTTGAGCGTTTCATGGCGCAGCGTACCGCCCACGCTCTCGAAAATGGTACGTCCCGAGAATGGAAACGCTTCTTCGGACGGGTCGAGCACATGACATAACACGCCACGTACACCGCGATCCGCAGCCTTGGTCAATGCGGTTCTTACACCTGCCAGATCGCCCATGAAATCCGAGATAAAAACGGCCCGCGCATGGGGTACCATCGCGCGGTGTTCCGGGGGCGCGTAATCGGCGTCGTCGTCCTGAACGAGCAAGGCCGCGAGACGTTCAATCTGGGCGCGACCACTGCGCGGCGGCAATTTGGTACCCGTCAGGCCAACCCTTTCACCGCCACGCATAAGCAATATCGACAGCGCAAGACCAAGAACGCGCGCCCGATCGCCCTTTTCGGGAAGGGATTTGTCGGAGGTAAAACGCATGGAGGCACCCTGATCCACCCATAACATTATCGATTGCGCAATCTGCCATTCACGTTCGCGCACGAATTCCGTGTCACCCATCGCAGATCGGCGATGATCGACGGCGCGGCGGCTGTCGCCAAGCTGTGCGGGGCGATACTGCCAGAAATCATCCCCCATCCCGGCGCGTCTGCGGCCATGCGCGCCCAAGAGTACGGCACCGGCCAGATGTTCGGCACGGGCCAGCAGCGCGGGCAATCGCTCTGCTTGCTGTTCGGCCTGCGCGCGAAGGGACGGGGTTTCGTTCACGCGGCGGCCTTCGCCCCGGAGAGGTTGGCCGCGGTCCTGTCGATAAGGTCCTGCAAGCTGTCACCGCGCGCTCGGGCCGCGAAGTTCAACGCCATACGATGGCTCAGCACCGGACGCGCCATGTCGATCACATCCTCTGCCGAAGGGGCCAGTCGTCCTTGCAGCAAGGCGCAGGCCCGCACCGCCAGCATCAAAGCCTGCGCGGCTCTTGGTCCCGGCCCCCATGCAACGGTTTCGCGGACCTGACCGCTTGCCCCGTCTTCTTCGGGGCGGAACGCGCGGACCAGATCAAGGATCATCTCGACGACTGAGTCACCGACAGGCATGCGCCGCAGCAACCGTTGCGCGTCCAGCAGTTCGCCCGCCGTGAAGACCTTGTGCGATTGCGCCTCAGCCTCGCCGGTGGTTGCGATCAGGATGTCCCGTTCGGTCGCACGATCAGGGTAGGCCACGTCAATCTGCACCAGAAATCGGTCCAATTGTGCTTCGGGCAGGGGGTATGTACCTTCTTGCTCTATCGGGTTTTGGGTGGCCAGCACATGAAATGGAACGCCCAGAATACGATCCTTGCCCGCAACCGTCACGGTTTTTTCCTGCATCGCCTGCAAAAGTGCCGATTGCGTTCGTGGGCTGGCGCGGTTGATCTCATCCGCCATCAAAAGCTGGCAAAATACCGGCCCTTCGATGAACCGGAAACTGCGCGTTCCGTCAGCGGCGGTATCCAAGACTTCGGAGCCCAGAATGTCCGCCGGCATCAGGTCCGGCGTGAATTGCACCCGCTTGCCATCAAGGCCCATAACCGTGCTGAGTGTTTCAACCAGTCGCGTTTTGCCCAGACCGGGCAGTCCGATCAGCAGACCATGACCGCCGCACAAAAGCGCCGTCAGCGTCAGGTCCACAACCCGCCCCTGCCCAATGAATCGCGCGGTGATTGATCGCTTGGCCTCAGCCAACTTCTCGCCGAGCGCTTCGATTTGCGCTACCATGTCGTCGGAATGGGTCATGACTTCTCCGTTTGTCAGGCTATGTCAGGTCAGTGTAAATGTATCTCGTTAGCAGGGAATGGCAAAAGGTATGACTGGACAAAAAACCGTTACCCCATCAGCGCAGAGTATCGCAGAAGCGATCAAAGCGTCCAAATCGCGCGGATTGCCGCCGCTGGAACAATGGAATCCACCGTTTTGCGGTGACATTGATATGGAAATCCGGCGCGACGGGACTTGGTTCTATGAAGGAACCCCCATCGGCAGACCCGGCTTGGTTAAACTGTTCGCATCGATTCTGTGGCGCGAGGGAGATGAGTACTTTCTTGTGACGCCGGTGGAAAAGGTCGGGATCAGGGTTGAGGACGCGCCGTTTGTTGCGGTCGATTTCGAGGTTGATGGCAATGGCGACGAACAAGCCCTGACATTTCAGACCAACATTGGGGATGTCGCGCAGGCGGGAGAGGTCCATCCGATACGCGTCGTGCGCGACGCCGAAACCGGGGAACCGTCGCCCTACGTTCTGATACGTCGCAATCTGGAGGCACTGATTGACCGCAAGAGTTTCTATCGTCTTGTCGATCTGGGAGCGCATCATGAGGACTGGTTCGGTATCTGGTCGGGCGGTGTGTTCTTTCGCATCATTCCATCGGAAGAATTGCCCGACGCCTGAGCAGTTGCGCGGTGCGGCGGGTTTACCGTAGACAGGGCAGACGCCAGCTAGAAAGACCTGTCCATGAAGCCTGCCGCCAACCTGAGCCTTCTGTGGCCCGAACGCCCCTATCTCGACCGGTTCGATGCGGCCAGCGAAGCGGGTTTCGAGGCCGTCGAGGTGCTGTTTCCCTATGATTTGCCTGCCAAGGAAACGCAGCGTGCTTTGATGCGTGGCGGATTGCAACTGATCTTGATGAACGCGCCGCCGCCTAACTATACGGGCGGCGTCCGCGGGTTTGCTGCGCTGCCAGGAGATGAGGCGCGGTTCGAATATGACATGCGCCGGGCTTTTCGTTATGTCGAGGCTCTGCGTGTTCGGATGTTGCATGTGATGGCGGGCGACGCGTCTGGCGAAGATGCGAAAAAGACCATGATTTCAAACCTCAAAACAGCAGCAAGACAGGCACCCGAAGGGCTCACCCTGACAATCGAACCGCTCTGCCCTGAGACGCAACCGGACTATTTTCTGAACGACTACGACCTCGCGGATGAAATACTGGAGGCAGTAGACGCACCCAATGTGGCGCTTCAGTTCGACAGCTTCCACGCCCAGATGATCCATGGCGATGCGGTCGAAGTGTTTCGTAAGCACGTTGGCAGGATCGCTCACGTCCAGCTTGGTGATGCGCCGGGCAGGGCGGCGCCGGGGGCAGGAAACATAAGTTTTACATCGCTGTTCAGCGCCATGCGAGAGCTTGGCTATGACGGTTGGGTGTCAGGGGAATACCACCCCGGAGGCCCCACCGAAGATACGCTTGGCTGGATGTCGTTGGAATGATCTCAGCGCGGTTTGCGCCCGTGGTTTTCGGGCTGATCTTATCGGGATTGATGTCGCTGATCGTGTCAGGGATCGCGACCGTCCAGGCGGCTGGGTTGACCGAAGACATTTTCGGTCTTTGGATGGGCGCATGGTCGGTCAGCTGGCTTGTGGCGTTTCCAGCTGTGCTGGTGGTGGGACCGATCACGCGGCGGATCGTCGCGAAACTGGTCACGCCGGAGTGATCGGTTAACTTTTTGCTATTGCCGGACGAATTTGGGTCATCCTCCAGGTACCGGAGCAATACCGAAGGCGGATGGATCAACCCAGCCCTAAGGAGATAAACGTGGATAGCGACGCAATTCTGCAGCGGATCGAAGCGGTTCCATTGCGCGATGGACGGCGGATCATTGCGATAGCCGGCGCGCCGGCAAGTGGCAAATCCACGTTGGCGGATATTCTGGTTCAAAAGCTCCGGAATGCCTGTGTCGTGCCGATGGATGGATTCCACCGGAGCAATGATGATCTTGCGCAGATGGGTTTATTGGCACGCAAGGGCGCGCCGGAGACATTTGACGGCGAGGCGTTTGTGGCACTTGTCAGGGCCTTGCGGTCCGGTGCTGAGATGATTTTCCCGACCTTTGACCGCGCCCGCGATTGTGTTGTCCCTGAGGGGGGTCACCTGCCCGGCTCTGTTGAAACGATCATCGTCGAAGGCAATTATTTGCTTTTGGATCGCGGCCCTTGGCGCGCGCTTGGAAAGGAGTGGGATCTGAGCGTAATGATTGATGTGCCACTTGCAGTTTTACGCGAACGTCTGGTGGCACGGTGGCTGCGTCATGGTCTCGATCCTGCGGGTGCTTTGGCGCGGGCGCAACAAAACGATATTCCCAATGCGCAGGTCGTAATCGCCAGCAGCACGTTTGCCGAGGTGATTGTCGGGAGTGCGGATGGGTGAATACCGCCCCACATCAAAGCGGATGCATCAATGCGCCTCAGCCCAGTTAGCCCCCGTACCCGCATCGACTGTCAGTTTCACGTCCAGTTTCACCACTGGATCGCAGGCGTTCTCCATCACGTCGCGGGCGACGTTGATCAACGCGTCCTCTGACCCCTGATCGACCTCGAAAAGCAGTTCATCATGCACT
>Ga0115567_10003652_pt1 | contig 15104 bp, 14 predicted proteins | sample COGITO_mtgs_1204_2_FD_88679 | JGI IMG/M metagenome (GOLD analysis project Ga0115567, IMG submission 88679) | Pelagic marine microbial communities from North Sea - COGITO_mtgs_120412 | ecosystem: Environmental > Aquatic > Marine > Epipelagic | place: Germany:Helgoland, sampling site Kabeltonne... | reverse complement strand
TACACAAATAAAAAAGTAGCCTCCACAGGACCCTTCGGGTCCGAGGACAGCTACTTTTTTATTTGTGTAGTTTTGGATTACTTCTTGTCTTCTTTTGTTTTAGCTACATCTTCTGCAACTTCTTCTTTTGTTTCTTCAACGTTCTCTTCTTTTTTAGTAGCATCCTTTTTCGGTGCTTCTTTCTCAGCTTCAGCTTTTGGAGCTTTTACTTTCTCTGGAGTCATCGCTGGGATTTCTCCTGTATTTTTTTCTCCAGTTACTGACTCAACCAATCGTCCAAATGCTTCTGGATTCTCTTTAATCATTTGAGACATGATCTTTCGGTCTACTGCAATTTCTTTTTTAGTAACCATATCAATGAATTTTGAATAAGATAGTCCTGGTTGCAATGCTTGTACAGCATATGAAATATTGATCTGCCATTCTTTTCGCATTATTCGCTTTTTCTTTCGTCTGTGTGCAAATGAATGTTGTCCCGCTCGGATAACACCCTGCTTAGCCTGCTTGTACTTTGTTGATCGTGAATTTCTGAATCCTTTTGCCAGCTTCAGAATTTTCTTCTTTCTCTTGTTTTTCATCACCGCTCTTTTTATTCGTGCCATGTTGTTGTATGTAAATTATTTTTTAATAAAAATGCTCCTAACTTGGTATGTGTCAGAAGCTCTGGTGAATAAGGGATTTGTCCTTTCGGACTGTCTCCTACCTTAGTTGTGTCGTGTTGCTGTAGAGGGAGACTCCTTTGTACATATTATGTGCGCAGGTTCCCTAATCTCTCTACTGCTACTCGGACGTCTCACAAAGTGAGGAAACCAGAGCAACTAATGCAAGGCATTCTAGCACAACAAAAAAACCGCGCAACAGTTGGTGATGGGCGGTCTTTTCTATATTAAATATTCTTCGCGTGGGGTAGGTTGGCTTGGAGATCTTTTGCTTTGATTGCAATATCTTGCATTCCTTTTTTTGCCATCTTTGTTGAGTTGCTCTCTTTTGCATTGTAGTGACAATGACCTTTTGCACGATCTTTCAATTTACCATTTTTGGTAATTTTAATACGTTTGGTGAGTGATTTGTTTGTTTTTTGTGACATAGTATTTATATTAAGTAGTTTTTGGTTTTGGAGTTTCTTTTTCGTCTCCAGCATCTTCCAATTCCTGCATTTTTTGAATTTGCTTTTTAGTAGCTTTTTCTAAAATAGCAGTGAGTCCCTTGGGACTCTTCTTTGGTCCGTCGGCTATTGTATATGGCTCAGATACAAAGTGCAAGACCCGTTCCATCCGCTCTTGTAGAAAGTCTTTTTCTGCATATTTGATACGACCTCGCAGGAACAGTTCTAGCTTAATTCGGTGACCTTCTTTCAACCATTTAGAAATATTTTTAGCCTTAACCATCAAGTCTCCTTCACCAGTACCAACTTTTACTTGAACAGTCTTTGTTTCAACTGTTTTTTGTTTTTGTTTGATGTCTCGAGTTTTTCGTTTTAATTCGTACTTGTATTTACCGTAATCAGTAATTTTTGCGATCGCTGGGCGTGATTTTCCTGAAACTTCTACCAGATCAAGACCCATAGACTCTGCTTTTTTCAGAGCATCTGATGTAGTCATAACCCCCAAGTTTTCACCTTCGTCAGTCAAAACACGAACTTCGTTCGCATAAATTTGTTTGTTAATGCGAATTCCTAAGTCTTCTGCATATTTTTTTCTACTTTTTCTCATTGGTCGCGCATTTATACCATATATGTTGGTGTAAAGCGAATATCTGCTAACTAATATCAAGGCAAAGTTCAACTAGTTAATCCAGAAAGCAGTGACAGAGATTATAGTAATAAGATGAAAAAAACACTATTAATTATAGGTGGTTTATTCTTTTGTGTGATAAGTTGGTACTCCTTCGTTGTAAATCGAGAGGAATTTTACAGCGTAGTAATCTTAGATGTTGGTCAGGGGAGTGGAGCGTATATTAAAACAGTCCAGGGCTATGAAATTATTGCTGATGTGGGGGAGACAAATAAAACCCTGCGGAATATTTCAAAATTTAGGATGCCGTGGGACAAACATATAAATATGGTCATCGCTTCACATCCAGACAAAGACCACATTGGTATGTTTCCAGAAATAATCCGACGTTTTGACATAGATACATATGTTGATGGAGGCAAACAAAGTTTGTATGGGGTATATCCAGCAATAATGGACCAGCTGAGAAAAAAGAATATTTCTGCAACAAGATTTCAGGTGGGAGATATGGTACATATTGAGCCTGGCATAACTATCACTTTTCTTCATCCTTACATACAGGACGTGGAGGAGTTTTCAAACAACGAAGCCTCAGTGGTTTTTATTCTAGATATTCGGGGTATGACGTTTTTGTTTATGGGAGACGCTGGTATTCCAACGGAGAAGGAGTTAATAAAGAAATACGGAGATACTCTGGATATAGATGTGTTGGTCGTGGGACACCATGGATCAAAATCATCAACAAGTGATAATTTTTTGGAAGCAACGACACCACAATATGCAGTAATATCTGTAGGTGCTGCTAATCGGTATGGACATCCGCACGCTGGTGTCATTAAGAGGCTTAATGACCGTGACATACCTATATTACGCACAGATCTATTGGGAAATATTCAATTTAGAATATTTGATAATAGATTTGATATAGTGATTAAATAAAAAGAGCGGGCCGAAGGCCCGCTCTTTTTATGTTTTTTATTTCCTCTACTTTACCACTCCTGCCTTCTTTAAAACTTTGTAAGCTCCAAACTTATTAATTGTTTTGATAGCTCGTGTTGAAAGAGTAAGAGTTAAGGTTTTTCCAATCTCTGGAACAAAAACCTTCTTCTTTTGTAGGTTCGCATACTGTCGTCTAATACCTGTTGGATTAAATTGTGTAGCACGAACCCGGTTAGAGTATCCTCCTGCTTTTTTAGATGATTTTCCATTTACTGCGCATTCTTTTGCCATAATGCGAAGTATCATACTAAAAAAGAAATAAAATGCAATATACCGTAAACATGTCTATTTGTTATACTTCTGAGATATGAATCCAGAAGTATTTTTATTAGTGATCCCCGTCTTGATTGTATCTATTATTATTCATGAAGTGGCGCATGGATACGCTGCATTATTTTTAGGAGACAGAACCGCTCTTAATGCCGGTCGCCTGACAGTAAACCCTATCGCACATATTGATCCTGTAGGGTCTATTTTGTTACCAATCCTGACATCGTTCACTGGTTTTTTCTTTGGTTACGCAAAACCTGTTCCATATAATCCAAATAATCTTTCTAATAAAAAGTGGGGAGAGGCAATAGTGGCATTTGCTGGTCCAGCATCAAATATTATCCTTGCGGTACTGTTTGCTATTGTGACACGTGTTGCTGTTGCAAGCGGGACACCAATGGATGGGCTGATGATACAAGCATTTGTTTTTATTGTAATTGCAAATCTATTTTTAGCGATTCTTAATCTAATTCCCGTGGCTCCCCTTGATGGATCAAAAATATTATTTTCACTATTGCCTTATAAATGGATTTCAATACGTCGCTGGATGGAAAAGAATCAATTAATCCTTGTAGGATTGGTATTGCTGTTGATTATTACAACTCCTGTTTTGGAGACAATCACATACTTCTTTGCAGGATTATTAATAGGATAAAATAAAGAGCGCGTTAGCGCTCTTTGTGGTATCTCAGGACAGTTTCTGAAAATCCAATATTGATGAGTCCAGAAAGGGCATGCCTCAATAAAGAGACGTGATACTCCTGGTTGTTTATTAACTGCGCATGAATCTTGTTCTTGAATTCATTTTTTAATTCAAGAACAAGAAAAATATTATAGCCATTGATATTTCCAAGTAAACGGAATGTATCTTCTATGTTTTTTGAATGACGTATTGTATTTGCAATCCTCTGTTCAATTATCTTTTTTGTTTGAATATCGCCTTTAGTCCACATGTGTGTTTCATCGACAATATTTTTTGGAAAAACATATAATGTTTTCACAGTATCCTCCTTCATAGACTATAGTAAAAATACAATCGAAATGCATAAATGTCAATTCATGTGTTATAAAAGAATAAGTTGAAAAGGAGGTTACATGATGCAGTATCCATTTTTTGTACTTGGATTAAGAACTGAAGGGATTGAATACACCATCTTGGAAATAGTTAATTCAGAAAACAAAAATGAAGTACATGACCTGTGTGTATTTATTGATTTTTTGTACAAAGCGAATGAGACAGAAAAAGCGATGATTCTGTTAAGAATGTTGTTTAGAATACCGCTGTCACTACAATTAGTATATCTTTACGATTTAATCAATAATAATCGAGTCGATTACTATCTGTCCCCTAAGAGGGTCCAACGAGAGCTCGATATTCTAATGGAGTCATATCAAAAGACAGCGCTTACTGGACTTGAATCGTCTTTATATGACAGCATTGGAGGTATTGCTCTGGTCATTGAAAAAATGTTTAGGAACATTCACTCTTCTTATCTAGATGAACAAGAAAAAAAAATTTGTAAAATAATCAACAAACACATAAAAAAATAAAAGCGCGGGCCAAAGGCCCGCGCTTTTTTATATGGTATGTCTTTTACTTTGCATCTTCTTTTTCCATTTTGTCTGGACGGTGCATTGGACATGTTTTTACCGAACAACGTTCAGGGATGGTTTTAGTTCCTTCCATCATTAACGCTTTGCATATAGGACAATGTTTTCCTGTAGGTTTTGCCTTGATTGCGTGCTTACAATCTGGATAGTTTGAACAAGAATAGAATTCTCCGAACCGTCCAACTTTTTTAGTCATTTCTCCGTCTTTACATTCTGTACATTTTACTCCGGTAGAGTTTGCTTTTTTGGTCTCTTCATCTTCTTTGATAAATTTACATTTTGGATATCGTGCGCATGAAATGAACTGGCCAAATCGCCCTTCACGTAATACCAATTTTCCATCTTCATTCTTTTCGCCACACTCGGGACACATTTCACCAATTTCTTTCGGACCTTCCAATACTTTACCTTCATCAGTTCGAGCTCCGGTACAGTCAGGGAATTTTGAACAGGACATAAATTTTCCACCTCGTCCAAGCTTCCAATCCATGGAAGCTTCACACAAAGGACACAAGAAATCTTCTTCCACTGGACCAAGCGTTGTTAGTTTTGGAATATCGTCCTTATCAGCAATGGCTTTGGTGAATGGTCCATAAAATGCCTTCAGTGTTTTTGCGTATTCCTTTTTTCCTACAGACATAAGGTCAAGATCATCCTCCATACTGGAAGTAAATGTATCTGAAATATAATCTCCAAAATGCTCTTCTAAGAATCCAGAAATAACCATACCTAAATCAGTAGGGAATAGAGTCCGTCCTTCTTTATCTACATACTGGCGGTCCACAATGGTCTTGATAGTTGCCGCATACGTAGAAGGTCTTCCGATACCTCGCTTCTCGAGCTCCTTTACTAGGCCAGCTTCTGTGTATCTGTTTGGAGGACTTGTTTGTTTTTCTTCAATAGGAAGATTTAATAAGCGCAATATGTCACCTTCCGTAAGTTCAGGCAATAACGTATCGTCACCGGCTGCTTCGGGGAACGCCCGTAACCATCCGTCATAGATAAGCCTGGAACCTGAAACAGAAAACGTATCAACCTCATCTGTTGCCAAAGCAATAACACGCGTTCGTAATGACAAAGATGAAGCCATTTGTGATGCCACAGTACGTTTCCAAATCAACGCATATAGTTTTTTTTGATCATCTGTCTTACCTCCTTGTTCAACATCAATGGAGGTTGGGCGAACAGCCTCATGGGCTTCTTGTGCATTTTTTGATTTTGATTTAAAGACTCGTGCTTCGTGGTATTCCTTTCCGTACGTATCTTTTACAAATGTACTAATCATACCCATTGCTGCTTTTGAAAGTACTGGTGAATCGGTACGCATATATGTGATGAATCCAGCTTCATATAATTTCTGTGCAGTCCGCATAGTCCTGGCAGGAGAAAATCCTAAACGGTTAGATGCTGCTTGTTGTAGAGTAGAAGTAGTAAAGGGAGATTTTGGTTGTCGCTTTGCTTCACTTTCTTTAACAGAAGTAATGGTGAGTTGTTTTTCTTTTTCACAGATAGACTTGATTCGTTCCATTTCTTCTTTCTCCCACACGTCATCTTTGTAACTTAATGACACAAGTTTCCCTCCAGGGGTTTTGGTGTCAGCTCCGATTGTCCAAAAAGTGTCAGGGATGAATGCTTGAATTTCTCGTTCTCGTTCGGCAAGAATACGCAAAGCAGGCGATTGAACGCGACCAGCAGATAATCCATATCGAACCTTCTTCCAAACCAATCCAGACAATCCATATCCAAATAGACGATCTAACACACGTCGTGCTTCTTGTGCAATTTTTAAATCGTAGTCAATTTTTCGTGGTTTTTTCAAAGCATCAACTACAGCATCTTTAGTAATTTCATTAAATGTTACTCGGACGTAATCGTCCTCGTCTAATTCCAGGGCTTCTTTAATGTGCCATGCGATTGCTTCTCCTTCACGGTCGGGGTCAGTTGCGATGATAATTTCAGATGCAGTACGGGCTGCTTCTCGTAGAGACTCTACAACTTTTTCTTTACCTTTACTGATTTCATAAGTAGGTTTAAAATCGTTTTCAATATCAACTGCATTCGCTTTTTTTGACGCAGACTTAGGGATATCACGGATGTGACCAACAGAAGAAAGCACTCGGTAATTTGAACCAAGGTATTTTTCAATAGTTTTAGATTTTGCTGGAGACTCTACAATTAAAAGTTTTGTCATATTCATTGCAAGATACTAAACAAATGTTTTTTTTGCAACCATACATATAATAGAAGCAGAACAAGTGAGTGGCCGTAGGCCACTCCCTTGTTCTGCTTTACACATCAAAACCATATTGTTCACACATAATACACAGGATATACACAAACTTTGGTACAATCCTTGATATATGTATCTTAAAGAGTTAGAAATTAATGGATTCAAATCTTTTGCAAAGAAATCAGACCTCCTTTTTACCAGTGCTATTTCAGGAATCGTGGGACCCAATGGATCTGGAAAATCAAATGTAGCCGAAGCATTTCGTTTTGTATTAGGAGAACAGTCTATTAAAAATATGCGAGGTAAAAAAGGTGAAGACCTTATCTTTACCGGATCAGCCGGGAGGGCACAAAGAGGTTCTGTAAAAGTAGTCTTTGATAATGCAAGCAAAACACTTGATATTGATTACAAAGAAGTTGCTATCCAACGTATTGTTTCTCGTGATGGTTCAAACGAATATTTAATTAACGGATCAAAGGTGCGTGCCAAAGATATTGCAGAACTACTTTCTGCTGCAAACATAGGAGCATCAGGTCATCATATTATTTCTCAAGGTGAAGCTGACAAGATTTTGTCTATTAATGCTAAAGACAGAAAAGGGGTCATTGAAGAAGCATTGGGCTTAAAAGTGTATACATTAAAAAAACATGAAGCAGAACGAAAGCTAGAAAAGACAAGTGACAATTTACAAGAAGTCCTAACAGAACAGAGGACAGTACAGCCTCGTATTAATTTTCTTAAAAGAGAAGTTGAGAAAATAGAAAAAGCTCGTTCCATGAAAGAAGAGTTGCGTTCTTTGTATCAGATGTACTTTCCTAAAAAAGAAGAACTTTCAAAAGAGCTTACACACATACAAGAGACGTGTACAAAGCTTGAAGGTGAAATACAAATCATAAACACTGACCTCTCAAGATTACAGACCAAGCTGAGTTCTGCCACAGATGCTTCTGGTGTTGAGGCAAAAACACAAGAACTTGTTCATGTGGAGAAAAGACTTCAAGAACTAAGAGAGAAACAAGCATCATATGAACGTGAAATTGGAAAAGCTGATGCTCGGATAGAAATTACCACAGAAGAGAAAAAACGATACGAAATATACACACAAGAGCAAGAGAATCATTCTTCTTTGGAAAAATTGTCAGCCGCGGTGCACGCTCTGTGGATGAAGTGGGCCAAAGATATTATGGAACGTGAGAATATTTCTGATGCAACAAAAGACCGGTGGAATAGCTTGTTTGTGGCGTATGAAGATTTACCCGAGGATCAAAAAGAGGCAGACAGAACCCACGCGCGCCTAGTGACATCATTTATAAATGAAGAAGAGATATCCCATGCTCCAGAATTTGATGAAACAAAAATGACTCGGTTGCAAGAAGAGAAAGACACATTACAACAAGAGCTTGCCAGGATTCACACAGAGGTTGCTGATTTAGAAAAGAAAAGAGATGAACTGGATGATGTTCGTGATTCTTCTGAGACAGTAGGGCAAAAAGTGCAGATTGAAATACTTACTATTGAGAAGCAAAAATCAGAATTGATGGGACAACTCAATACTCACAAAATGAGAGCACAACAAAGTGAGTCACACTTACATACGTTTAATTCAGAAGAGGCAGCCGCACGTGGACTGTTTGGGCAAGAGGTTGATACATTTTTTATAAAAAAAGAAGATTCACAACAAGAAGAAGAGATGAACGTGAAAGAAAAGATTACTAGACTTAAGGTACTTTTGGAGACAGGAAATCTAGGTTCTTCAAGTGAAGTTACCTCTGAATACGACCAGTTAGTTGAGCATAAGAAATTTATAGATGAACAGGTAGAGGATTTAAAGAAGACGGCAGAATCTTTGGAGCAGCTAATTCTCGAAGTATCAGATCAAATTGAGGTGAAATTCCGAGAAGGTCTCGATAAAATTAACACCGCGTTTGCTAAGTTTTTCCATACATTGTTTTCTGGAGGGCGTGCCGAGATTTTTGTAACAGAAATTCAATTAAAAAAAGAATTTGAAGATGATCCAGATGAATTTGAATTAGGCGTTGATTTGTCTGTATCACTTCCTAATAAAAAAGTCCGGGGGTTGTCTATGTTGTCAGGGGGGGAGCGGTCACTAACATCAATTGCATTATTATTTGCAATGTCGTCTGTGACACCGCCGCCATTTATTATTCTTGATGAAACTGATGCGGCTCTGGATGAAGCCAACTCAAAACGATACGGAGACATGATTGAATTACTATCAAAAGAGTCTCAACTTATTTTAATTACACATAACAGAGAAACCATGTCGCGTGCAGGTATTTTGTATGGAGTAACCATGGGGAGCGATGGGGCTTCCCGACTGTTGTCTGTGTCATTGGAACAGGCTGAAGCGGTTGCAAAATAGTTTTTTAAAACAAGCGAGCGACTTTTTTATATTTCACCATATTTTTTGGATATGTTAAGGTGGATGATAACTATGTAGTAATAGTTTAGTAGTAACAATAATAATATGAAAAAAATAACAACAATAGTGATTGCTCTGTTGTTTGTGGCTCCGGGGATTGCTGGTGCTCAAACAATTCAGTCATTTCAAATACAACAATTATTGTCTCAAGACTTGGGGCAACTAATTGCACTGAACGGTGAAGACACTGTGCGTTCATACATTTTCCAATTACTTATCTTGCTTTCGCAACAACAAAGAGATAATGGATTTATTGGAACAGGGAATACCGCAGAAGAGCTGTACGGAACTCCACATAACAACAACTCATCACACAATGATGAACCAGATGTTAGGACCGAAGACGCAGATGATGTTGATTCCGATTCAGCGGAATTAAACGGTTCTGTAGATATGAACGACTTTAATAACGGACTCGTATTTTTTGTGTGGGGAGAGGATGAAGACGAAGTACAAGATGTAGAAGATGAAGACGAATATCGAGATGTTCGTGAAAGAGGAGATGACCTACAAAAACAGCGAGTTGATTCTGATTTAGATGGAGATGAAGATTATTTTTTAGATATCAGAAACCTGGATAGAAACACCGATTACTACTTTGCACTATGTGTCGAATACGAAGACAAAGACGATGACGAGGTTATTGATTGTGGTTCAGTAGAAGAGTTTGATACTGACAGGAATAGTAGTAGTCGAGACGATGAACCAGATGTTAAGACAGATGACGCACAAGATATTGAAGATGACTCCGCTGAGCTAAACGGTTCTGTAGATATGAACGACTTTAATAACGGACTCGTATTTTTTGTGTGGGGAGACGACGAAGATGACATTGAAGACGCTCGAGACGAAGATGAGTATGACGACATAGACGAGCGAGGAGATGCACTTCAAAAACAACAAGTTGATTTTGATCTGGATGGTTCAGACGATTTCTCACTGGATGTTAATAATTTAGAAGACAATACTGATTATTACTTTTCTTTATGTGTTGAGTATGAAGACGAAGACGATGACCAAGCGATTAAATGTGGATCAGTTGAAGAGTTTGAGACTGATAATTAGATAAAACAAAACACGGTGGCACATATTTTGCACCCACAGAAGCGTGAGCTTCGAGGACAGCAAAATATGTGCCACCGTGTTTTTGTTATATATCCAAAATATCTTCCTGTAAGTAATCTAATATACGAACGTACATCTCTCTTTTAAAGATCACTATTTCATCTAAAGCTTCCTTTATTGAGAGCCATTTATAAGACATGAATTCATCATCTCGAGCGAGTCCTAAATCAATAGGTGTATCTTCATGTATTCGTGCGTAATACCATCTTTGGACTTGTCCTCGGTAGTCTTGTATGTGTTGTGGTTCAACATTTGCTTCATAACTCAACCATCCTGGATATTCACCTAATTTGGTGATCTGATGTTCTGCTATTCCTGTTTCTTCAAACAACTCTCTGTACGCTCCTGTTTCTGGATTTTCTCCTGCATTTACCCCACCTTGAGAGAATTGAAACTCGCCAGGTAAATCCACTCGTTCAAAGATGACAACCTCATTCTTATTATTGAGAACCACCACTCCTGCTCCAGCTCGGAAATAAGAATCTTTGGTAGTTAGTTTGTGTAGTAGTTTTTTCATAGTTCCATTATACAGAAAACAAAAAAGACGGTGGCACATGTTTTGCTGTCCTCGAAGCTCACGCTTCTGCGGATGCAAAATATGTGCCACCGTCTTGTGTTTGTTATTTAGTCACTAATTCAAAATCAATCCTTCGCTCGTCAATATCAACATCTTTGACTTTTACTGTCACTTTATCACCAATTTTGAAGGATACCCCCTCATTGGTTCCTTTGAGACTCATAGTCTTTTCGTCGTACTTATAGAAATCATTTCCCATATTTCGTACATTTACCATCCCTTCACCTTTTGTTTCTTCGTCTTGCACAAAGATTCCAAATTTAGCAACGCCCACTACCATTCCACGCAACTCTTCTCCGATCTTTGTTGAAAATAATTGTACGTATTTGAACTTTGTTGAAGCTCGTTCAGCGTCTACTGCTCTTTTCTCCATTTCTGACGAGTGAATTGCCAGCTCTTGGATTAATACTTTCTCACTCGCCGGTACAGTTTCTCCATCCAGATATTTTTGGAGGTATCGGTGTGCAATCATATCCGGGTAACGACGAATAGGGGATGTAAAGTGAGAGTAGTAGTTAAATGATAAACCGAAGTGACCAATATTTTTTGTTGAGTATTCAGCTTTTCTCATTGATCTCAATAGTGTCATGGACAAGAATGGTTCGATGTCTTCATCTTTGTGTTCTGTGAGGATTCGGTTAATTTCTTTTGAAGAAATTTTACCACCTTCATCAGAGTCAACATCAAATCCCATCTTATTAAGTAGGTTAACCGCAGCAATAATTTTTTCTGGCTTTGGTTTGTCATGGACTCGATAAATGAACGGACGTTTTGAGTCTTCACCATCAGGCAACACAGATACAAATTTTGAAACTTCTTTGTTGGCCAAAAGCATAAACTCTTCAATCATTTCCATGGTCCATGTTCGTTTTTTCTCGTACACAGAAATAGGGAACATCGCTTCGTCTAATTTAAACTTAACTTCTGTTGATTCAAATTCTATCTTTCCTTCTTTAATTGTTCGTTTTTTCATTGCATGTGCCATTTCTGACATTACATGTAAATCTTCAAAATGATCACCTGATTTGTTGTCCAATACTTCCTGGGCATCTTCGTATGAAAATCGTTTATCAGAAATAGTTACAGTTCGTCCAAACCATCGTTCATGTACAACACCTTGCGTGTCCATTTCAAATACAGCCGAGAATGTCAGCTTCTCTTCGTTTGGGTTCAGAGAACATAGCTCATTAGAAAGAACCTCTGGGAGCATAGGAATTGTTCGGTCTACTAGATAGATGGATGTCGCTCGTTTTACCGCTTCTTCATCAATAACATCTCCTGGACGTACAAAGAATGATGGATCAGCAATATGAATACCAACTTCATAATTTCCGTTATCTAACTTTTTCAAAGACAACGCATCGTCAAAGTCTTTTGCGTCAGCGGGGTCAATAGTAAACATGAGTCGGTCTCGCATATCTCGACGTTTTTCCATTTCTGCCTTGATCATAGCAGGCGCATCTTGTTTCAGTTTTTGTGCCGCAACCTCTACTTCAGGAGGGAAGCCAATTACCAAACCTCTGTCTAATACAGCAGCTTTCATTTCAGTTTCGTGAGCACCAGATTTTCCAAGGACATCCACAATGATAAATTCTGGATCATGTTTTGGGCTGTCCCATTTTTCCAATCTAATTAAAATCTTTTTATCATCTAAATCATGATATTTTTGAAGATTGAGGATTTTGGCCTCCGGCCAAAATCCTCGCTGATCAGCAACAAAACGCTCTTCACGTTTGTTTTTCTCTTTATCAAAAACAGATTTAATCCTACCCACAAAAACATCTTTATTTCGCTTTACTACTTTTGTGACTTTTCCTGATGATTGTCCGTATTGGTTCTTTCCTGTTACCTCAAATTCAACAGTATCTTGATCAAGGGCAGTTAATAAATTTCGTGTATCAATTTCAATTGAATCTTCAAACTCAGCGTGGCGGATATACCCCACTTTTCTCCCTGTTGTTTTAATAGTTCCTGTATAAGTTGTCATATACTGTCTATTGTATCACCTGCTTAACGAATAATTGTGTGGGGAAGTCTGTATTATTGAGTATAAAGATGAGATGTTAAAAATGGTCTAGAGGGGAGTCTAAAAGTAGAGGTTATTCACATCTTGTATTGTATAGAACAGTCGGTATACTGGCGGGAATATGGAATCACTTATGAAAAAAGAAACACAAGAAACAGAACCTCTTGATATAGAGGCAGCACTGCAACAAGAAATTTCAGGCAGACTCCTGGGTCAATACTTTGATCAAGAACCAACTCATACCACTGATGATGGGACACATTACTTAGAAACAAATACACTCAGTCTTGCGTATACGGTAGACGAGGATGAATTAGGTATTTTAAATATTGAGGCTTTTGAAAAAGATGCAGGCGTGGGAGGGGAGTTGCTTGATGTATTGCATCAGATAGCAGAAGACAAGAGTTTACAGGTCAGGGCTTATAAAGTATTAGATTCAGCAATAGATTTTTGGGAACAACACGGATACGAGCTTGAATCAGAAGATGAAGAAGGTATGACATATGCTAAAAACTAAAAGTATAGAAAAAACGACAAAGTCGTTTTTTCTATACTTTTTCACATTAAAAAGACGAAAAGAAATATGATAAATGCTATAATGGTTTCTATATGGCAGAGAAAAAACCTACTTCAAAAGAAACTACAAAAAAGAAAGAGAGCGTTGACTACGGAGCAGATCAGATTTCAATTTTAGAGGGATTAGAGCCAGTGCGAAAGCGTCCGGGGATGTATATTGGTTCAACAGGTCCAGAAGGTTTGCACCACATGATTTGGGAGATTTTTGATAACTCTCGAGATGAGGCGATGGCAGGACATGCAAACAGGGTAGAAGTTGCTTTGTTGGCTGACGGAATTATTCGTGTCGTTGATAATGGACGTGGTATTCCGGTAGACAAACACAAGAAAACAAAAGTATCAGCACTTGAGACTATTATGACAACTCTGCATGCCGGAGGTAAATTTGGTGATGGGGGATACAAAATATCAGGTGGTTTACATGGAGTAGGAGCATCAGTGGTAAATGCGCTTTCTATTTACACCAAGGCTGAAGTTCACAAAGATGGAGGAATTTACGTACAAGAATATTCTCAAGGAATCCAAAAAGCAGCAGTAAAAAAAGTAGGAACAACTACGGAACAGGGAACAGTTATTTATTTCAAACCTGATCCAGAGATTTTTGCAGATACAAACTTTGTATGGAAAAAAATTGTGACTCACCTGCGCGGACAAGCATATTTAGTAAAAGGTCTTGAAATCAATGTTCTGGACATGAGAGAGTATGAAGGCAAAGAACCAAACACCTACTATTACTACGACTCAGATATCGATACACCATCACAATCATTCTATTTTGAGGGTGGATTATTATCACTTGTTCGATTTTTAAATAAAAATCAAAAACCAGTCCACAAACATATTTTCTATACGTCAGAAAAAGTTGGTGAAGAAGGAGAGTCGGTAGAGATATCATTCCAATATGTGAACGATATTTCGTCACGTATTTTTGCGTACGCAAACAATATTCCTAACCCAGAAGGAGGGTATCACTTGACTGGATTTAAAACAGCATTGACCCGAACCATTAACTCATACGCTTCAAAAAATAATATTATTAAAGACAAAGAAGGCGCACTGACAGGTGATGATATTTTAGAAGGATTAACAGCTGTAGTGTCTGTAAACTTGCGAGAGCCACAATTTGAAGGACAAACAAAAGGAAAATTGGGATCAACGGAAGCAAAAGGAATGGTGGAATCAGTATTTGGTTCTTCTCTTTCTGATTTTTTAGAGGAAAACCCTGAGGACGCAAAACAAATTATTAATAAGGGTCTGCTGGCTATGCGTGCACGTAAAGCAGCCAAAGCAGCCAAAGACTCAGTTTTGCGAAAAGGTGCTTTAGAAGGAATGACTCTACCAGGGAAACTTGCTGATTGTCAGACTAAATCAGCAGAAGAATCAGAGTTGTTTATTGTGGAGGGAGACTCTGCGGGTGGTTCAGCAAAACAAGGACGAGACCGTCGGACGCAAGCTATTTTGCCTCTGAAAGGTAAAATTTTAAATGTAGAGCTAGCGCGTCTTGACCGGATGCT
>Ga0115567_10003650_pt1 | contig 15111 bp, 13 predicted proteins | sample COGITO_mtgs_1204_2_FD_88679 | JGI IMG/M metagenome (GOLD analysis project Ga0115567, IMG submission 88679) | Pelagic marine microbial communities from North Sea - COGITO_mtgs_120412 | ecosystem: Environmental > Aquatic > Marine > Epipelagic | place: Germany:Helgoland, sampling site Kabeltonne... | reverse complement strand
GTGTGCTAGACAAGATCTTAGCTTACAAGGAAGGTTTAAAAATGAAGGTTGATGAAAGTGCGAATAATCTTAGAGACTAAAAACACATTACAAAGTTAAAGGTGCTAAATCGTTTAACACTTTAGGTTAAATTCTTCTGAAAGTATTCTCAATCACTCTAGGTATTCGGCACATTTAAAGGATATTTGTAGGATTACACCGTATAATTTATATCATGAATAATCCATTATTACAAGAATTTGACATAGCTCCATTTTCAAAAATAGAGAGCACACATTATCTACCCGCGATAAAACAACTTATAAAGGATACCAAAGCCGAGATCGATAAGATAACTTCGAATCCAAAAGAACCTAATTTCAAAAACACGATCGTTGCACTTGAAAATACCGGGGATAGACTCGATCGTGCCACTAGTATATTCTTTAACCTCAACAGTGCCGAAACCAATGACGAATTGCAAAAATTGGCGCAAGATATCTCTCCATTACTTTCAGATTTTAAGAACGATCTTTTATTGAACGAGCAGCTTTTTGGAAGGATAAAGACTGTTTTTGATGACAGAAAAAATAAGAGTTATAATTCTGAAGAGTCAATGCTCTTGGAAAAACAGTACAAAAGTTTTTCTCGCAATGGCGCAAATCTTTCCGAAGCAAATAAAAAGACACTTCGTAAAGTGGATGCAGACCTGTCTAAGCTAAGTCTAACTTTTGGTGAAAATATCCTTGCTGAAACCAATGCGTACGAACTGCACATAACCAATGAAAAGGATTTGAGCGGTTTGCCTGATGGTGTTATAGAAGCAGCTGCCCAAACTGCAGAAGAAAAAGGAAAAAGTGGCTGGATATTTACATTAGATTATCCCAGCTATGTCCCTTTTATGACATATTGTGATAAGCGCGAACTAAGACGTAAGCTAAGCGTGGTTTTTGGGGCACGTTGTTTTAACGATAATAAATTCGACAATAAGGAAAACGTGCTTAGAATTGTAGAACTTCGCCATCAACGTGCCAAATTACTAGGTTATAAGTCGCACGCGCATTTTGTGCTTGAAGAACGAATGGCAGAAAAGCCTGAAAAAGTCAAGCTCTTTTTAATAAACCTCTTGGAAAAGGCAAAACCTGCGGCAGATCTAGAATTTAAAGAACTTGAAAAGTTTGCCAAAAGAAAAGATAAAATCGATCGACTCGAAAAGTGGGACGGATCTTACTATGCCGAAAAATTAAAACAAGAGCGCTTCGACCTGGATGATGAAAAGCTGAAACCTTATTTTGAGCTTAAAAATGTAATTGACGGCGTTTTTACAATAGCAAAAAAATTATACGGACTTCAATTTTCAGAAAAAAACGATATTGAAAAATATCACAAAGATGTAAAGACGTACGAGGTTACGGATGCTGAGGGTAATTTTCTTTCGCTATTTTATGCAGATTTCCATCCACGAGCGGGAAAACGAGCCGGTGCTTGGATGACCAGCTACAAATCGCAACAAATCATAAATGGAAATAATGATAGACCCCACGTTTCGATCGTGTGCAACTTCACCAAACCAACGACAACAAAACCTTCTCTATTGACCTTTAACGAAGTAACGACCTTATTTCATGAATTTGGACACGCGCTACACGGAATGCTTGCCAATACGACCTACAAGGGGCTTTCTGGCACCAATGTCTATTGGGATTTCGTAGAACTACCCAGTCAGATTTTTGAAAATTGGTGCTATGAGGATGAAGCGTTGGCACTATTTGCCAAACATTATGAGACAGGCGAAACAATCCCAATGGAACTAGTTAAGAAAATAAAAAAATCTGCAAACTTCCATGAAGGTATGCAAACACTTCGCCAATTGAGTTTTGCAATGCTTGATATGGCGTGGCATTCATCTAACACCTCAATCATAAAAGATGTCAAGGCTTTTGAAAAAGGAGCTTTTGCAATTACCAAACAGTATCCAGACGTTCCCGAAAATTGTATGAGTACTTCTTTTGCACATATTTTTCAAGGCGGATATTCTGCAGGATATTATAGTTACAAATGGGCAGAAGTCTTGGATGCCGATGCTTTTGCTTATTTTAAAGAAAGAGGAATTTTTAATAAAGATGTTGCCAATAGTTTTAAGGATAATATATTATCTAAAGGCGGCACTGAAGATCCAATGGAGTTATATAAAAAATTCCGTGGCAAAGAACCAGACCCAGATGCGCTTTTAGAACGTGCCGGCTTGATCTAAATAAACCGCTTGAACCGAGTTTAAGAAGATTTAAAAAAATATTTTTGAATAAATTCGTTGTTTGGATTCTTTATATAATAGAATTTTTCGATGCTTCGGAATTTTCAAAGGAAATCAATCGAATTCAAGCATTTAGCAATGCTGAATTCGTTTATTTTTATATTTTTGAAATGCTTTCAGCAAAAATTATATGACCAAAGAAGTACTGTTTCCTGAAACTTGGGTAGATCGTTATTCAGATTATCTGTATAATTATACGATTGTGCGCGTTAACGACCATGAAATAGCCCAAGATCTAATTTCGGAAACTTTTCTGGCCGGTCTTAAAAGTAAAAAAAACTTTAAGGGCGAAGCAAGCGAGCGTACTTGGCTGATTTCTATCTTAAAGCGAAAAATAATAGACCATTACCGAAAGAAAAATTCTAAAAAAGGTAAAGCGGAAGTTCATATTGATTACAGTACTGAAGACAGCGAAGGCGAATGGCTAGAAGAACGTGTTAGCGATCCTTATGACATAACTGCTGAGGATAAATTAGAGAATGAGGAGTTAGGCGAGGCAATTTTTGATTGTTTGGATAGATTGACAGATAAACAAGCAGAAATTTTTAAATTGAAGACCATTGACGATTTTGATACAGAGGCAATTTGTAATGAATATAATATTACTGCGTCTAATCTTTGGGTGATTATCCATAGAGCCCGAAAATCATTGGCAGAATGCCTAGAAAAAACTTGGTTGAAATAAGTTATGAAGATATTTTTGAACTGCGACGATGCACAGCAAATTTGTGATAAGAAACAATACAAGGAAGCCGGTCTTTGGAACCTGATAAAGCTTAATTTTCACATAGTATTTTGCTTAATCTGTCGCAAACATACATCACGAAACATAAAACTCTCCAAAGCCGTCAAAAAAGCAAAAATCCGCACGCTATCTTCAAGCGATAAAAATGCATTGCGTGAACGTTTACGCAAGGAGATGTCCAGCTAAGATATAAACTGCCAACCACATTATAGGAACTGCTTCTACCCAAAACGAAGCGTAATATTTATTTTGATTTCTTTTTGCAAAAAACAAAAACGAAATTAAAATTATTCCAGCGAAAGCAAAACTTATTAAATATTCTAGATTTTTTTCAGGCTTAAAAAACTCCAGCAAAAACCAGATTAACATTAAAACAGCTCCAAGAATCTTGGTTTTTAAAACTCCGATTTTTTGGACAATAGTCCCCAATGCTAGCGAATCATAATCGACATCGCGAATATCAAACGGAAGAATTAGCACGATTACAAATAAAAAGCGTTGTAGAAAGGTTAAGAAGTGCGTGTTTTCAATTTCTATTCCTGCGTCGATTAACGGAACGATTACCGTCACGCCCGCCCAGACCAATGCCACTATAAATATTTTGAGCCCACTAAAATTCCGTAGGTTTCTATTCCTAAAAACGGGTATCGCATAGAACAATGTCAACAATGCAAAAGCAGCACTAAAAAGCAATGTGCTAAATGAAAGTCTAAAAGCAAAAAATAATAGCAGTACAAAACAGAGCAGTGAAAAAACCTGAATGCTTTTAAGGGATTTGGTCAAGCGCCGATGATGTAAACCTGCAATAGCGGCATATTTCACGAAATTATAGCCAGTTACGGTTGCTAAAAACACGAAAGATATAAAGTAAATAGTCGGCACTGATTCATATAGATAACAAGTAACAATTACCAATGCAGAAACAGATAATGCAACGTGTATACTGCTATCTATATAAAAATTCAACAACCTTTTTAAAAGTCCCATTATACAAAAATAGCCAAAGTGTTTATAACCTTTTCATTTGGTTGAAAAATATATAGATTAGGATTGCTGAAGGCCTAAATATTTCAAGAAGAAAATTGTAGTTTTGCAGCTTATTTCGATACCATATTGTATCTAAAATTAATCTTACGCAATGAATACAGATTCTTTCGCACTTAGACATATTGGACCACGTAGAAGCGACCTAAAAGAAATGCTTAAAACTGTTGGTGCAGATTCCATGGAGCAACTTGTTTTTGAAACAATTCCAAAGGACATTCGTTTGAAAAACGACTTAGAGCTCGACGAAGCTATGAGCGAGCACGAATATCTCGAACATATTAATGAACTTGCTTCTAAGAACAAGAGCTTTAAAACATACATTGGTCTGGGTTACCACCAATCGATAACGCCACCAGTTATACAACGAAATATACTTGAAAATCCGGGCTGGTACACGGCATACACTCCTTATCAAGCAGAAATCGCACAAGGAAGATTGGAAGCATTGCTCAATTTTCAGACCATGGTAGCAGACCTTACGGGAATGGACCTTGCAAATGCCTCACTTTTAGATGAGGCAACTGCTGCTGCAGAAGCGATGACATTACTTTTCGCTTTACGTGAGAGAGATCAAAAGAAAAATAATGCGGTAAAGTATTTTGTTTCTGAGGAAATTCTTCCGCAAAACCTTTCATTATTACAAACAAGAGCTGAACCTTTAGATATTGAACTTGTTGTAGGCAATCACGAAGAATTTGATTTTTCTTCGGAATTTTTCGGCGTTATGCTACAATATCCCGGAAGAACCGGAAAAGTATTTAATTTTAAGGAGTTTATAAAAAAAGCAAAGGATGCTCAGTTAAAAGTCGCCGTTGCAGCAGATATTCTAAGCTTAGTTAAACTTGAATCTCCAGGAAGCTTTGGTGCAGATGTGGTAGTTGGAACAACGCAGCGTTTTGGTATTCCGTTAGGCTATGGTGGCCCGCACGCAGCATATTTTGCTACTAAAGATGATTATAAACGTAGTATTCCTGGACGAATTATAGGTGTTACTAAAGATACAGACGGCAACCGTGCATTACGTATGGCACTGCAAACACGAGAACAGCACATCAAACGCGATAAAGCGACCTCAAATATCTGTACCGCACAAGTATTGTTGGCAGTTATGGCAGGAATGTACGCTGTTTATCACGGGCCAAGAGGCTTGGATTATATCGCAACCAAAGTACATAACACGGCAGCTACACTTGCAGATGCTCTTGAAAACTTAGGATATTATCAAGCAAACGAAACATATTTTGATACGATCGCGATCAAGACCGATGCATCGAAAATCAAATATCTAGCTGAAGCAAAAGAGGTAAACTTTTTTTACAACGATGACGAAACAGTCTCTATTTCAGTAAATGAAACAACAACCCTAAAAGATCTAAATCGCATCATCTCAATTTTTGCGGAAGCGGTCAAAAAGAACTTTGTAAAGATAACCGAGTTATTGACAGGTAATAAAATCCCGAAGGAAGTAGCTCGTAAGACAGAGTTTCTTACCAACGAGGTTTTCAATACGTATCACAGCGAAACCGAATTGATGCGTTATATCAAAAAGCTAGAACGCAAGGATCTCGCACTTAACCATTCTATGATTCCTTTGGGTTCTTGTACAATGAAACTAAATGCAGCTGCAGAAATGTTACCGCTAAGCAACCCGATGTGGGGAAATATGCATCCATTTGTACCTATCGAACAAGCGGAAGGCTACCAGCAAATGCTAAAAAAACTGGAAAAGCAGCTTACCGAAATTACAGGTTTTGCTGGAACTTCCTTACAACCAAATAGTGGTGCACAAGGCGAATATGCCGGATTGATGGTTATTCGTGCTTATCACAAATCACGTAACGAAACACATAGAAATATCTGCTTGATACCTTCATCGGCGCATGGTACCAATCCTGCGAGTGCTGTTATGGCAGGTATGAAAGTAGTAGTTACAAAAGCTTCAGAAAACGGAAATATAGATGTAGATGACCTACGCGAAAAAGCGCTAGCTCATAAAGATAATCTTGCTGCCTTAATGGTAACATATCCATCTACACACGGCGTTTATGAATCTGCCATTAAAGAAATAACAAGTATAATCCATGAAAATGGAGGACAAGTTTATATGGACGGTGCGAATATGAACGCGCAGGTTGCACTTACAAATCCAGGAGCGATTGGTGCAGATATTTGCCACCTTAACCTACATAAAACGTTTGCTATTCCACACGGTGGTGGAGGACCTGGCGTTGGCCCAATTTGCGTTGCAAAACAGCTGGTACCATTTTTACCATCCAACCCTGTTATAAAAACCGGCGGGAAAGAAGCAATAACCGCAATTTCTGCGGCACCTTACGGAAGCGCTTTGGCCTGTCTGATTTCTTACGCATACATTTCGATGCTTGGTGCTAACGGACTTAAAAAATCCACCGAGTATGCAATTTTAAATGCGAATTATATCAAAGAACGTTTAAAAGGTCATTTTGAAGTACTTTATACAGGCGAGCAAGGACGAGCAGCACATGAAATGATTATCGATTGCCGACCTTTCAAAGAGAATGGCATTGAGGTTACAGATATAGCAAAACGTTTGATGGATTACGGTTTTCACGCACCAACAGTTTCATTTCCTGTTGCGGGAACAATGATGATTGAACCTACCGAAAGCGAAAGCAAAGAGGAACTGGATCGTTTTTGCGATGCTATGATAAGCATCCGAAAAGAAATAGACAATACCGAAAGAGAAAATGAGAACAATGTGCTGAAAAATGCACCACATACTTTGAAGATGCTAACTACCGACGATTGGAGTTTTCCATATTCTAGACAGCAAGCAGCATTTCCGTTAGAATATGTCTCAGAAAATAAGTTCTGGCCTACAGTTAGACGTGTTGACGATGCATATGGTGATAGAAATCTTATCTGTACCTGTGAACCGATCGAAGCTTATATGTAATCAATAATTTTAAAAAAATGCCAAGTATAAATTTATATTTGGTATTTTTTTACTGGTTTTGATATTGGCGCTTGAAGATACCACAAGAACTTTAATGATTTGGCGAGTCTATTTAGTTAATCATCAGTATAATCAAATATAAATGCTGAAAGCTTAAAACAATTATTTCATTGATTGATACCTTGTTTCTTTGAGTGTTTTCTGTATTTTTGACGAAATTTTATTTTAATGGGCGTAACAATAACAGGTAGTGGCAGCTACATCCCAAGCGGAGTTGCCAAGAATGATCAGTTCGCGAACCATCATTTTTACAATGAGGATGGTTCTAAGTTTGGCCAAGAAAACGAAGTTATTATTGAAAAGTTCAAAGCTATAACTGGCATTGAAGAAAGACGATACATTGAAGAAAATCTTGTAACATCAGACATTGCAACTTTCGCGGCCCAAAAGGCTATCGAAGATGCTGGGATCGACATAGAAACCATAGATTATATAATTCTCGCGCAAAATTATGGCGATGTCAAACATGGTTCTTTACAAAGCGATACAGTGCCAAGCCTTGCATCACGAGTAAAGCACAACTTAAAAATAAAAAACCCATCGTGCGTTTGCTACGATATCTTGTTTGGTTGCCCTGGTTGGTTGGAAGCAACGATTCACGCGAATGCATTTATAAAATCTGGTCTTGCCAAAAAATGTTTGGTAATTGGCGCCGAATCTCTTTCTAGGGTTGTGGACCAACACGATCGAGATTCTATGATCTATAGCGATGGTGCAGGCGCTACGATTTTGGAAATATCTCCCGAAGAAGGCGACGGAATCCTCACCCATAAAACCGCGACTTACACTTATAAAGAGGCTAATTTTATATATTTCGGGGAATCGAACAATAAAGAAATTAACGATGCTAGGCGTTATATTAAAATGTACGGCCGCAAGATCTACGAATTTGCGCTCAAACATGTGCCCGAAGCGATGAAGGAATGCCTTACAGAGAGCGGCTATAAAATTGAAGACCTAAAAAAGATCTTTATCCATCAAGCCAATGAAAAAATGGATGAGGCCATCGTTCAACGTTTCTATAAGCTCTATGGACAGACACCACCAAAAGACGTTATGCCAATGAGCATAAACAAACTTGGTAATTCAAGTGTTGCAACAATACCTACACTTTACGACATAGTCAAAAGAAGAGAATTGCAAGGCCATAAAATATCCAAAGGTGATATTGTTATGTTCGCTAGTGTAGGTGCGGGAATGAACATCAATGCGATGCTCTATAAGGTCTAAAAAATATGTATGAAGGTAACGTTCCCAAAAAGAGATATAAGCATACGCTCGATTTTCTAGATCAGGTCCTATCAAAAGAAGAAAAGATTCTTGATCTTGGTGTTGGTAATCCCCTGTCGGAAATGATCCAGCAGAACGGATATTCAATTACAAATACAGCAGGTGAAGATCTCGACATTAATACCAACGCAGTAAAAGAGGAAGGTTTCGATGTTGTAACAGCTTTTGAAATATTCGAACATCTTGTAGCGCCATTCAATGTCCTAAAAGATATTCGAGCAAAAAAACTAGTAGCCTCTGTTCCATTAAAATTATGGTTTGCAGCAGCTTACAAAAGCAAAACCGATATGCGCGATAGGCACTTTCACGAATTTGAAGACTGGCAATTCGATTGGCTTCTAGAAAAGGCCGGCTGGAAAATAATAAAGCGTAAAAAATTCACGAATCCAGTTAAAAAAATTGGTGTCCGACCTATTTTGAGACGCTTCACACCACGCTATTATATGGTTTATGCAGAAAGGATATAGTGAAGATTACTATAATCATACCTGCTTACAACGAAGAAGCGTTTATTGCTAAAACACTTCAATCGCTCGTTGAACAGACCTTTCTGCCAAATAGGATTATTATAGTAAATGATAATTCAATAGATGAAACGCAGAAGATTGTTGATTGTTTTTCTGAAAAATATTCATATATCACTTCAATAACTACAACGGCTGCCGCAAATCATGAACCTGGAAGCAAGGTTATAACAGCATTTAATGAAGGTTTAAAAATTGCAGATGCAGATTTTGACGTTATCTGTAAATTTGATGCAGATCTTATTTTTCCGAAGAATTATTTAGAAGAAATCTTGAATATTTTCGACCAAAACTTCAAATGCGGAATGGCCGGCGGTTTTTGTTATGTTCAAAAAAATGGAAATTGGGTTCTTGAAAACCTAACCAATAAAGATCATATTCGAGGAGCACTCAAAGCGTATCGAAAAGAATGTTTTGATGAGATCGGTGGATTAAAAAGCACGATGGGTTGGGATACCGTTGACGAATTACTTGCGCAATATCACGGTTGGCAAATAATAACAATTGAAACCCTTCAGGTAAAACACCTAAAACCTACAGGTAAAAATTATACAAATGCTTCAAAACTTAAGCAAGGTGAAGCATTTTATAAATTAAGATATGGTTTTTTACTTACATTAATCGCAACTTCGAAGTTAGCGGTTCGCAAAAAATCTTTCCGTTATTTTATGGACACCTTAAAAGGTTATTTATATGCTAAAGACAAGAACAGCCCTTTTATGGTTTCAGAAAATGAAGGGAAATTTATCAGGGAACTAAGATGGAAGGGCATAAAAAAGAAACTGCTTTAATTTATAATCTTGAGCTAACCTTTAATTATTTTGATGTATCTATGTTTGCAAAAATTATAATAATGAGAACAAAGTTTTTACTAATAGTTTTATCAACAGCTATTTTTACGACCTCATGTGTTTCTGTAAAAGTTGCCGAAACTCAAGATCTTTCAAAATCAATTCTTAACCAAAAGCCAAAAAACATCATTCTTTTAATTGGCGATGGAATGGGTTTGAGCGAAGTTTCTGCGAGTCTTTATTACGGAGATAATAAAACGAATTTTGAACGTTTCCCGGTAATCGGGCTGAGTAAAACATCGGCTTCCAGCGATCTAATAACAGATAGCGCGGCTGGAGCCACCGCACTTTCTGCAGGTTTAAAAACATATAATGGCGCGATTGGAGTTGATAAGGATACTGTTGCGGCAATAACAATCCTGGAAAAACTTGAAAAAAGAGGTTTTGCAACAGGTTTGATTGCGACATCTTCTATTGTACACGCAACACCGGCGAGTTTTTTCGCTCACGTAAAGTCGAGACAGTTTTACGATGAAATAGCCACATATCTTCCGTCTTCAGGTACAGATTTTATTGCAGGTGGCGGACTTAACTATTTCAGAAACAGAAAAGATAATAAAGACTTAATAGCTGAACTGAAAAATAATGGATATGAAACTTACCTAGAAAATATTCCGAAGGAAATTTCAGAAAAGAAGATGGCTATGATTCTTGCGCCAAATGCAATGCCGACTATAATTGAAGATAGAGGTGATTATTTGACCGATGTTACCAAACTTGGTCTTGAAAAACTTTCCAAAAACGAGAAAGGATTTTTTATTATGATAGAAGGTTCACAGATAGATTGGGGCGGCCATAGCAACGACGCAGATTATTTGATCGCCGAGCTATTGGATTTTGATAAAGCGATTGGCGCGGCCCTAGATTTCGCTGAAAGAAATAAAAATACTTTGGTAATAGTAACGGCAGATCATGAAACGGGAGGCTTTACATTGGCTTCAGACAATAATGATTACAACAAGATAAAACCAACCTTTTCCACAACCGGGCATTCTGGTACGATGGTTCCGGTTTTTGCCAAAGGACCAGGACAGCAACTTTTTGGAGGTATGTATGAAAATACTTCCATTTATGATAAAATGATGCTTCTTTTGAGCGAATAAATCTTTTTAGTATATATATTGGTATAACACAACAAAGGTCTAAATTTGTTATTTTTAGCATCAGTTATAATTATATGGGATACATTGCAGATATTGGCTCTTATTTTTTAATGATTCGGAAAGTCTTTAGCAGCTTTACCAAAAAATCTGTCTTAAGAGAACTCATTTTTAAGGAAATCGATGACCTTATTATTGGCTCACTTGGTATTGTTGCCTTTATTTCCTTTTTTGTTGGGGGCGTAATCGCTTTACAGACCGCACTGAACCTTAACAATCCGCTCATACCAAAATCACTTATCGGTTTTGCTACCCGTCAATCTATTATACTCGAGTTTGCGCCAACTTTTATGTCGATCATTATGGCAGGCAAAGTGGGATCTTTTATAACTTCTAGTTTGGGTTCTATGCGTGTTACCGAACAGATCGATGCCTTGGAAGTTATGGGTATAAATTCGCTCAATTATTTGGTGTTTCCAAAAATTGTCGCTTTGATGCTCTATCCATTATTAATAGCCTTGGCAATGTTTTTAGGGATTATGGGTGGCTATATGGCCGGTGTTTATGGTGGGTTTGCTTCCTCGACAGATTTTATCCAAGGTTTGCAAGACGATTTTGTGCCCTTTCATCTCGCTTACGCATTTATAAAAACAATTGTTTTTGCATTTATATTAGCAACTGTTCCTTCATGGCAAGGATATTATATGCAAGGTGGCGCATTGGAAGTTGGTAAGGCAAGTACCAAATCGTTTGTTTGGACGAGCGTACTCATAATCTTATCTAACTATATAATAACGCAAATGCTCCTAAGCTCATGATCAAGGTTGAAAATGTACACAAAAGCTTCGGTAACGAAGAGATTTTAAAAGGGATTTCTACCACCTTTGAAAAAGGCAAGACAAATCTTATAATTGGTCAAAGTGGTAGCGGTAAAACGGTATTGCTAAAATGTCTTATCGGTCTATTTAAACCTGAAAAGGGCAATATTTATTTTGATAAAAAGGCTATCCAAAATATGGATGATGAAGAACAGCGAGATCTTCGCGAGGAAATTGGCATGCTTTTTCAAGGTGGAGCGCTTTTCGACTCTATGAATATCGAAGAGAACGTTATGTTCCCGATACGGATGTTCACCAAGCAAAAAAAATCTGAAATGCGGGACAAGGTAAACTCCGTTTTAAAAAGAGTGAATCTTGAAAACGTAAATAAAAAATTCCCTTCTGAAATTTCTGGCGGAATGCAAAAACGAGTTTCGATCGCACGGGCAATTGTAAACAACCCAAAATATCTTTTTTGTGATGAGCCCAATTCTGGTCTTGATCCACGCACGGCTACGGTGATCGATAATCTTATTCAAGAGATTACGCACGAATACGATATTACGACCGTCGTGGTAACACACGATATGAACTCAGTTATGGAAATTGGCGAAAGCATTAATTTTCTAAAGAACGGCAAGTTGATCTGGCACGGTGATAAGGATGAAATCTTTAAGACCGATAATAAGGATGTTACAGATTTTGTGTACTCTTCAGATTTGTTCCGAAAAATTAGAGATGTGCAGAATAAGGAAAGTTAGAATTTCAAAACATCAGCTTATCCTTAAATCAACTCGTTTGGAAAGCTTTTATTCCGAAGAAAAATCTGATAAATTTAAATCAAAAGGTTAAAACCACTGATTTTATTATATACACAAAAAAACTCGCGAAATTGACACGCGAGTTTTTTAGGTTAAAATTCATTTTTACTAAAATGCACATGAACCTTCTGCGAATATAAATTTTAAATCGACATTTTTCATTATTTTAGATGAACTTAAAATAACACCGTGCTCATTTAAATTTCTCACTTTTATCTCTGATCCATCAGCACTTTTCATTGGCAAAGATTCCCATTTACCACCATCAATTGAAATCAACGTTCTCATATAACCTTGCTCAATGGGTCTAATTAAATTCATAGGATAAGTGACATCCCCAACTCTAAGATCTTGACTTTTAAAAATTACCTCATCGTTATTTTCTAATTTAGCGTTTGTGTTGTCCGCATCAATTTCCTCACTCGTACACGAGATGGTGGTTAAGAAAAAAACGAACATTCCAAGCTTTAAGAATCGATTAATTGTTTTCATAATATTTATAATTTTTGTTAATAAATACTAAATATAGGTTATATATGTCAAATAAGTTGTATTTATCTTAATAAATTGGTAGAAAATAGAAAATATTTTACTTTAATAAATATAATGTCAACAAAAATCATATATAACACTGTTATTAAAAATAGTTGTTATTTCGACTAGATCAATTAATTATTACAATTAGAGATTTTTGATACTATAATCATACAGTGTTTTTTATTGTATCACCTCACTTTATTATTAGTTGAATATTTAAATCAAACAAATATATTTTAGAAATTATGGCTGCTCCAAAACTAACAACGTATCCAATTTAGTGCGCACCTTCAACCAATTATAAAGTTTAGAATTATTCTTTTTTCTTTGATTCGCAGCTATCTTTTTATCCCACGAAACGTTAAAAACCGTAATCGTATCTGTATTCTTAAAATTGGTCGCGATCTTGTTAGAATATCCAAAATACGCTACACCGTCGTAATTGATCTTTACTTCCTCGCTTATTTCAGCAAAAGGAAAATCCTTCACCTTTAGGTTTGCTATTTGGGTTTCAAGAAAACGTATTCTATCATCCTTATCGCGTATGGAATTTTCATTTTTTACATAAAGATCTTCTAAGATACCAGCCTTTACCTCGCCCGAAAGTCTTTCTGCAAAAGCGCCACTTTGGTCAGACCCTTGATAGATACGTAGATTTGCCTCTTCTAAATGTTCCGTTTTTTGTAATGTAGCCTGCCATTGTTGAATTTTGATTTGTGGTACAGGCTGACCTATAAGATAGATATCGATATTCTTGCTTTTAAAATCTTGAGTAAACTTAACTACTTCGGCACCATCATATTTGAGTTCATTTTTAATAAAATCCTTGGTGCGGTTTTCGAAAAGCTGCACATCCAAAAGTTTTATAAACAATACTACACTTGGCACCATCACGACAATAGCTATCAAGGTAGCAATCTGCGATATTAAGCGTTTACGTTTAGAATTTGCGTAGTGCATCATCGGGAAGCGCAAAAATTTTGCGACTGCAAACGTCGCTAAGGCGATAAAAACAGCATTGATTGAAAATAGATATAACGCACCCAAAGCGTATTTCATATTACCAATGGCAATTCCATAACCAACGGTACACAAAGGTGGCATAAGAGCAGTTGCGATAGCTACACCAAAAATTACACTGGCGATAGTACCACTTTTTGTTTTGGCAACGATTAGGCCAAGTCCACCAAAAATAGCTACTAGAACATCAAGAATTGTTGGATAAGTTCGCGCGATAAGCTCTGGAGTTTCTTCACGAAGTGGAGAAATTAAAAAATAAAGCGTTGCTGTAAGAACGCTCAAAAAAACCATAACTCCCAAGTTGAGCAAAGATCTTCGCAATGTCTCTACGTCGTTTATCGCTACTGCCAAACCAATACCAACGATTGGTCCCATAAGTGGTGATATAAGCATCGCACCAATTACAACTGCTGTACTACTTACGTTAAGACCAATAGAGGCAACAAAGATCGAAAATATCAAGATCCAAGCTGTATGGCCTTTAAATGGAATGTCTTTTTTTACGGCTTCAATTGTAGCATCGCGATCACTATCACTTCGAATATCGAAAAGTTCAGATAGAAATTTTTTGATACTCCTCCAAGTGGTTAATTTGACTTGCTCAAATTCCTCATCATTTGGGGTTACGTGGATATCTTTATTTTGATTAGATGTACTCATCTATATATATTTATCTCCAAATTTTTCTTTAATCTCGTTTAATAATATCTTGATGTCTTGGTCTTTAGATTTCGGAAAAATCATTAAAACATCTTCCTTATCAACAATAACATGATCGTTAAGGCTATCGATTACCACCAGCTTTTTAGTGTCTGTGTAAATCATGTTTCCTTTGGCATCTTTTGAATGCACAATTGCCCGAACGGCCACATTTTCGTCTTCATTTTCGCTAAGTTCATTGTGCAAAGCGCCCCAAGTACCAAGATCGTTCCAATCGAATGTTGCTTTTTTAACAAATACATTGTCGGCATTTTCCATAATACCAAAATCGATGGAAATGTTTTGAGCCTTACCATAATTATCAGTAATAAAAATTTTCTCTTCTGAAGTATTATAAACCTTAGTTCCTT
>Ga0115567_10003645_pt1 | contig 15120 bp, 15 predicted proteins | sample COGITO_mtgs_1204_2_FD_88679 | JGI IMG/M metagenome (GOLD analysis project Ga0115567, IMG submission 88679) | Pelagic marine microbial communities from North Sea - COGITO_mtgs_120412 | ecosystem: Environmental > Aquatic > Marine > Epipelagic | place: Germany:Helgoland, sampling site Kabeltonne... | reverse complement strand
CGCCTGCACAACGCCCTCCACAAGAAAACGCGTGACCCGGTCCGCCATCCCAACCTCCGCATGAATGCTCAACTCGGGCATCCTGCTTGATGGGTAAAGTAGTGCCCGAGTTTAGCCGCTCTGGTTCCAGCCGCGCCCCTCGGTTCCGAACATTTCATATCCGGTATCGGTCACAGTCAACGTGTCCTCCAGCTTGATGAACCCTCGTTCAGGGTGCTGCATGTGCGTTTCAATCGACAGGACCATCCCGGTCTTCAACGGCTTGTCCGCATCGCGGCCTTCATAGGCAACAGGGTGGTTGGTTAACAGAAAGGGCGCTTCGTGGCTGACCAATCCCATACCGTGACCAAAAAAATCTGTGTACTGCCTGTTGGGTTGACGCGCCAAAGCGGCCTGACCGGCGGCAATCACTTGTGCACCGGTTGCCCCTGCTTCAATCTCTACAAATGCTGCCTGCTGAATCTCTTCGATCTCGCCCAGCAGATCCACCAATTGAGCGTCCGGTTCCCCCAATACACCCATCCGGCAGATATCGCCGATGTACCCTTGCAGGTTGCCACCTGAATCGATCGACATCACCTCGCCTTTCGCCCAGGACTGATCCGATCCCGCGCGGTTGTGACTGGATCCCAAAGTCAGCAAACAGTAGTCGAACTGCAGCCCGCGCTTGGTTTCTTCTTGCCGTAAGCGTTCGATGATTTCGTGTTTTGTACTTCCCAAACCCGACGCGGCGATTGTGGCCTGCATTGAAGCTGTGATCTTCTCGGATGCTTCGCGCAACAGCGCCAGTTCAGCGGGCGATTTAACAGCGCGCAAGGTCTCCAGCACCGATGTTGCGTCGAGGAATTCGGAATTTGGCAGGGCCTCCAGCAACCGGTCCTTGGAATCCGAGGGGAGAAACGGCGGTTCGATGCCGATCCGACCCGCCTCACAACCCATCTTGTTCAGATGACCGAGCGCCTGGGTGATGCTGTCCACGCTGCCCCACGCCATCGGATAAAAGTGGGGCACCCATAATGGCGTGTTTTCGTGCTCCCATTTCTCCATTGCGTTGGCGACATAGGCAGTTCGGTCTCGTTGTCCCTTGATGTAGACGATCACCGGCAAATAGCGGCCATGCCCGATGGCATCCATGGCGGAAAAGAAGAGGAACTTGTAGCCACCCAAAAGATACTGAACATTGTGTTTGGACGTGACCAGCAGCACATCCAGACCGGCTTCGTCCATCAAACTGTCTAAATGGTCGAAATCATAGCTGAGGTCGGTCATATCAATGTCCGTTCAATGCGCTAGTTGGGATCAGGTGAAAGTCAGGCGCATCGCGCAACACCTTTTCCGGGCCGCTCGGTGAATACACCACGAAAATCTCCATCGGTTCAGGTCCCGGATTGTGGGTCGCGTGATAGCGGCTGTCAGGGATGAACACCGTACAGCCCGGCCCCACGATCCGTGTTTCGGGCGGTCCGTTTTCGTCCTCGACCATCTGTTCGCCGTGACCTTTCAGGATGAATATGATTTCCTCGGCACCCGGATGGTTGTGACGGCCATGGCCCTGGCCGGGCGGTACAAAAACAACTCCGGCTGAGAATTGCACCGCACCATTCACTTCTGGCCCGCAGGTCAGCGCCAGGCGGCCCCAGTCAAAGCCAAAATTATCCACATCGTCGGGGTAGACAAAATACCTGTCCTTCGCGGCCATACCTAGCCCTCCTTCTTGTTCGTGTTCACATCCATATCTTTGAACAGCCTGATTTGATCGCGGATCGCAATTTCGGTGGGCAGGCGTTCGGCACTGCTCGCGCCGTAGAAGCCGTGGCAGCGGTCACAGTGTTGCAAGACAAATGCGACATCCTTTGGCATGGCGATCGGGCCACCGTGGCAAATGACGATGATGTCTCCTCGAACGCGGCGTGCGGCGGCCGCAATGGCATCAATCTCTGCCACACAGTCCTCAAGGCTTTTCGCCGAGGTTGCCCCAATACTGCCCCCTGTGGTCACACCCATATGGGCCACGACGATGTCTGCGCCGGCCTTGGTCATTGCGACAGCTTCGTCCGGGTTAAACACATAAGGTGTGGTCAATAGATCAAGGGCGTGGGCCTGCGCGATCATATCGATCTCAAGGCCGTACCCCATGCCGGTTTCCTCAAAGCTCTGGCGCATGGTGCCGTCAAACAGTCCGATTGTGGGAAAGTTCTGCACGCCGGAAAATCCCATCGCTTTCAGCTCGGCCAGAAACTGTGGCATCAGAATAAAAGGGTCGGTACCGTTCACACCAGCCAGAACCGGCGTGTGTTTTACGACCGGCAACACCTCGACGGCCATTTCCTTGACGATCTCGTTTGCATTTCCGTAGGCCAACAACCCTGCGGATGATCCGCGCCCGGCCATCCGGTAACGTCCCGAATTATAGATGACGATCAGGTCAATGCCGCCCGCCTCTTCGGATTTTGCGGACAGACCCGTGCCTGCACCACCGCCGATGATCGGTCGGCCTTCCTCAATGAGGTCGGCGAATTTCTTGAGTATGGTCGCACGGCAAATTGCTGGCATGAGCTTTCCTATGTGATGTCCAGATACGCCTTCGCCGCAGCGGCGGAAAAAGCCGGGTCATTTATATGATAGGGCAGCCGCAATAGGCGACGCCTTTCAGTCTGCTCGAGCTGGTTCTCGAGGGCATCAAAAAGAGCGGCGTCTGCCTTTGGGTCCCAGAAGGGCCCGTCAAGGATATCAAGCTCTGACACGCCTTTTTCCGGCAGCAACAGACATACTGGTCCCATCGCCTTGTTAAGTTTGCCGGCTATCCATGCACCAATCAGCGCGCATTCCTCCGCCGAGGTCCGCATCAGCGTGACGTTGTCATTATGTCGATGGAATAACCGATCCTTGAACCTGTGCGGTACGGAGTCGCGGGCCCAGAAATTGACAATGTCCAATGCGCCGACGGATCCGACATAGGGCTTGCCGCTGGCGATCACCGCATCCAGACGGGTGGCACCTGCGGACAACACACCGCCCACCAGTTCATCCGCAATTTCAGTGGTTGTGATGTCAATCACTCCATCCAGCATCCCCTGATCCAGCAATTGCTCCATGCTGCGACCACCCGTGCCGGTCGCATGAAAGACAACGCACTCAAGCTGGCCAGCCAAGTGTACGGTGATCTGCGTAACGGCAGGTGTCGTTACACCAAACATGCTCAGCCCCACGCTTGGTTTGACTTCATCCTGAGCAATATGCGGATGCAACGCCATCCCGAGCACCGATTGGGCGGCGTTGTGCAAGATGTGACGGCTGATCCTGTTTAGGCCTGCGATGTCGGTCACGGATGGCATCATGATAATGTCGCTGGTGCCGACAAATGGTGCCACATCACCGGAGGCGAGCGTCGATACCATGATCTTTGGCACACCGTAGGGCAGTTCGCGCATGCCGGCCGTGATGATCGATGTGCCCCCGCCCCCGCCAATCCCGATGATCGCATTGATCTTGTGACGGTACGCCTTGCAGAAATTGGCAAAGGCCGCGCTCATTGCTGCAACCGCTTGGCCCCGATCTGCCAATCCAAGGACACTGGCGGTGCCACTCGGATGATATTTCGCGACATCCGCCTGCGATACATCTGTTCTCGCCGTTGCATCGCGGGTCCCCACATCAACTGCGCAAACGTCAACGCCCCCATTCGACAGGAGATCGTGAAGGTATCCAATCTCTTCTGCCTTGGTGTCAAATGTACCCACGAGATAAATCACAAATCGCCCACATCCTGAATCTGGTCCGGCCAAATATGAAGATATATCCTGTAAAGTCCATCATTTTTATAAACAACTATCCATTGAAAATCACCAAACTTTGGCTCCTCAATGAACAATAGTCGCCATAATTTCCGCTTACTTCCTCAGAAAAGCGCCCTGTTTTTCACCAAACAAGGTCTTGACAGGTTCTTTTATCTGGTAGTACCAAAAAGAGGCCGATGAAAGTACATGCCATCGATGTGCTCCGTCCGATGGAGACCTGCGGAGGCCAAGACGCCGAAAAGGCAATTTGGAAAAAATCTGGGAGGAAGCGAAATGAAAAAAACAGTGAATGGAATGCTGGCCGGAGTTGCACTAGGTGCTCTTTCCGCCTCGTCGGCATGGGCCGAAGATCTGGTAATCTTCTGGGCCGAATGGGATCCGGCGAATTATCTGCAAGAGCTTGTGAACGAATATGAAGAAGAAACCGGCATCTCGGTGACCGTCGAAACAACGCCATGGTCGGACTTTCAGACCAAAGCGTTTACCGAATTCAACGCACGCGGCAGCGCCTATGACATGATCGTTGGCGACAGCCAGTGGTTGGGTGCTGCATCAGAGGGTGGGCATTATGTCGATCTGACCGACTTTTTCGCAGAGCATGGTGTGGCTGACATCATGGCACCGGCAACAGTCAAATACTACGCTGAGTATCCGGGGAACTCCGGCAAATACTGGGCTGTTCCTGCCGAAGGCGATGCCGTTGGCTGGTCCTACCGCAAGGATTGGTTTGAAGACCCTGCCGAGATGGAAGCGTTCAAGGCCAAGTATGGCTATGATCTGGCACCGCCGGCGACATGGGCACAGATGACCGACATTGCCGAGTTCTTTCACCGTCCTGATGAAAACCGCTACGGCATCGCGATCTATACCGACAACAGCTATGATGCGATGGTGATGGGCGTTGAGAACGCAATCTTCTCCTATGGTGCCGAGCTGGGCAATTTTGAAACATACGAAGTCGAGGGATATGTAAATTCGCCTCAGGCGATTGCAGCCCTTGAGAACTACAAGAAGCTTTATGGATTCACTCCTCCGGGTTGGGCCAAGACGTTCTTTGTTGAGAACAATCAGGCAATCACCGAGGGTCTGGTGGCCATGTCGATGAACTACTTCGCCTTCTTCCCCGCATTGCTGAACGAAGCGACAAACCCGCATGCGGCCAACACCGGCTTCTTTGCCAATCCCGCAGGTCCGGATGGTGACCAGTATGCGGCACTAGGCGGACAGGGTATTTCGGTTGTGAAATATTCCGAAAACCAGGAAGAAGCGATGAAATTCCTGGAATGGTTCATCAAGGACGAAACACAGAAACGCTGGGCTGAGTTGGGCGGCTATACTGCAAGCGCGGCGGTGCTGGAGTCGGATGAGTTCCGCAAGGCAACCCCTTACAACGAGGCCTTTTATCAGACAATGTTCAAGGTCAAGGACTTCTGGGCTGTGCCTGAATTTGCGGAATTGCTGACGTCGGCCAACCAACGCCTATATCCGTTTATCATCGGGGATGAAGGCACGGCACAAGAAACGCTGGATGCATTGGCTGCCGATTGGAAGGCCACCTTCGAGAAATATGGCCGCGGACAATAATCTGGACTGCATTTGACCAATGTAAGGGGCCCGATTGCGCCCCTTACCTTCCCCCGGCTACCCGAAGTGTGAAGGAAGCATTCCAGTGCCCTCTGAAGTCATGACCCGATTGGATCCCAATTCACGCGCAGCAGCCAAAGGGTTGAGCGACCTGACCATTCGCAATCTGTTTATCGTCCCGACGATTGTGTTCCTGATTGTCTTCAACATCTTCCCCCTTCTCTACTCCCTAGGGTACTCGTTTACCGATTTTCGCGCGTCAACAAATGCCCCCGCAAATTTCGTAGGTCTGCGGAATTACCGCGAATTGCTCAACGACCCTTTCATCTGGCAAAATTTTACCATCACCGCAAAATATGTCCTGATCTCGGTCACCGGACAAGTAATCGTAGGCTTTGGGCTTGCGATGCTTCTGAACCGCGCGATCCCCGCCAAGGGGTTGATCACGACGCTGTTGTTGTTGCCGATGATGCTGTCGATGGCCGTTGTCGGCCTGTTCTGGAAACTGCTCTATGATCCCAATTTCGGCATTATCAACTACTTCCTCGGTCTTGGTAAATTCGAATGGCTCGCCGATCCGGATATGGCACTTTACGCCATTGCGATCGTGGACATCTGGATGTGGGCACCGTTTGTCATGCTGCTTTCCTTGGCAGGATTATCGGCGGTGCCAAAGCACCTCTACGAGGCCGCTGAAATCGACCGCGCCGGCAGCTTTTACACTTTCTTTCGGATCACTCTTCCGCTGGTGGCACCGATCCTGATGATCGCGATCATCTTTCGTACGATGGAAGCCTTCAAGACCTTTGACCTCGCCTATGTGTTGTCCTCACAGCCAAACACCGAACTGATTGCCATTCGTCTGTACAAGATGGCCTTTCAGGAATGGCAGACCGGCATGTCCTCGGCATTTGCCTATATTGTGCTGATAATGGTTGTGGCGATCACGAACATCTATGTGAAATACCTCAACAAAGTGAAGGCACGCTGATATGGCCGGTGTCCGTACTTCTCGTGAAAAGTGGACGAACCGCACGGCAATTGCCGCGGTCTTCGTTGCCTTGATCATCATGTTGACGCCGATCTACTGGATCACGGCAACAGCCTTCAAACCGCGCAATCTGGCGACGACGATCCCGCCGACGGTGGTATTCACACCCGAAGTCTCCCCGTTTGTGAAACTGTTTACCAAACGCTCCCAGCTGCGTGATCAGCCTACTCAGGAAGAGTACGATGCAGCCCCCTGGTGGGAGCAAATGGTCTTTGACGGTGGCGAAAAAGTGGTGCGCAACCGCAAGACCGGAGAAGTGCGTTCTTCGGGGTATGGCGACCGGTTCAAGAACTCGCTGATCATCGCAATCACCTCGACTGTGTTGGCTGTCAGTATGGGTACGCTGACGGCTTACGGATTCAGCCGTTTCAAGGTTAGGGGCGAAGACGACTGGATGTTCTTTATCCTGTCCACCCGAATGCTGCCCCCTGTCGTCGTCGCGATCCCGATGTTCCTGATGTACCGGGTTGTGGGTCTGAACGACACGCATCTGGGTCTGATCATTCTCTATACCGCCTTCAATCTCAGTTTTGCGGTCTGGATCATGAAAGGTTTCATCGACGAAATACCCAAGGAATATGAAGAGGCGGCACTGGTCGATGGCTACACCCGCATGCAGGCCTTCTTCAAGGTTGTCCTGCCAGAAGCACTGACGGGCATGGCTGCGACGGCTGTGTTTTGTTTTATCACCGCCTGGAACGAATACGCCTTTGCGCTGATTATGACCAATCGCAATGCCCAAACCGCTCCGCCGTATATTCCCTCTCAGGTCGGCAGCGGCCTACCCGACTGGACCGTCATCGCGGCGGGAACATTGTTGTTCCTGATTCCTGTCGCGATCTTCACGTTCCTTCTGCGCAACCACCTGCTGCGCGGCATGTCATTCGGGGCGATCCGCAAATGAGTTTCAGATCGGTCAATCAACGCTACCTTGCCCCTGCCGCTCAAAGCTTGATGATCTTTGGCATCATCTCGCTTTGCCAACCGTGGAGCCTGTTCTTGCACAAATACGGGGTCACCCTGACGCTGGTGGGGTTGATCACGTTCATGGTTACATCCAAAATCGCCCCCGATCCGGAGCCGGATGAAGAGTTTCCGGATGAGATCACCGATGGCACCCGAAAGGCCGGAGGAGACCGCTAATGGCACGGATCGAGATGGTGAACGTCCAGAAATTCTTTGGTCAGAATCAGGTTTTGAAAGATCTGCATCTGACTATTGAAGACGGCGAATTTGTCGTGATGCTGGGCCAATCAGGCGGTGGCAAGACGACAGCGCTGCGTGCAATCGCAGGGCTGGAAACTGTGACCTCCGGCAAGATCGTGATTGACGGCGTCGAGGTGCAGGACCGTAAAGCCGCAGACCGTGATATCGCCTTCGTGTTTCAGTCATTCTCGCTTTATCCGCATATGACGGTGCGCGAAAATATCGCTTTTCCGTTGCGCGCCGTGCGCATGGATGCCGCTGAACGCAACCGCGCCGTCAATGAAACTGCCGAGACATTGCAGATCGCCCAGCACCTAGACCGAAAACCTTCCGCATTGTCCGGAGGTGACATGCAGCGCGTGGCAATAGGCCGTGCGTTGGTGCGCCGGCCACAGGCGCTTTTGATGGACGAACCGCTTGGCGTGCTTGATTCAAAACTGCGCGAACAGATGCGCGCTGAGATCAAGCGGCTGCACATCGCGCGCGGCTCCACCTCTGTTTACGTGACACACGACCAGATCGAAGCGATGAGCCTTGCCGACCGGATTGTCATTCTGCACGACGGCGTCTTGCAACAGATTGGGGCCCCGGACGAAGTATATCTACACCCCAAGAACCTGTTCGTTGCCAAATTTGTGGGCTCACCGGTCATGAATATCGCCGATGTGCAGATCGATGGTTCTGATGTAATGCTCAAGGGGGTCAGCACAGGTTTTACCTTTGCTGAAAGCGACCTGGCCGGGTTGGCGAAATCCGGGGCTGGCACCACACTGGGTTTGCGTCCCGAGGCCATCCTTTTGACTCACGCCGAGACCCCGGGATACGCCGAAGCCGTGTCGACCAATATTGAACCGCTTGGCAGCCACGATATTGTCGATGTGCGGCTGGGGGACACTATTTTGCGGGTCCGCACTGAAAGCGGCTTTGTCAGCGGCGAAGGACAACCGGTTTGGGTGGGGCTTGATACGGCACAGGCGCATTTCTTTGACAACAAAACCGAATTGAATTTGCGGGGGGTCGCCTGATGGCAGATATTGCGCTGCAGGGAATCTCCAAAAAGTTTGGTCCAAATACAGCGCTGCGCGGCGTCGATATCGATATCAAGGATGGTGAGTTTTTCGTTCTGCTGGGCCAGACCGGAGCGGGCAAAACTACAACCTTGCGGGTAATCGCCGGTCTGGAAAAACCTGACACCGGCAAGGTGATGATCGAAGGGCAGGACGCGACGCGGTGGAACGCGGCGGAACGGGATGTCGCGCTGGTGCTTCAGCAGTATTCGCTCTATCCGCGCTTAACTGTACGCGGAAATCTCGAATTCCCGCTGAAATCGCGGACTCAGAATTTTACCGCTAAAGAAATCAAGGAGCGGGTTGAGCGTGTGGCAGAGACGTTGCAAATTACCCGGCTGCTTGACCGCAAAGTTGAAAAACTGTCGGGCGGCGAGATGCAGCGCGTGTCTATAGGCCGTGCCATCGTACGCCAACCCCGCGTATTCCTGATGGACGAACCCCTGTCTGCTCTTGATGCCAACCTGCGTGACGTGCTGCGGGTCGAACTGAAAAAGCTGCATCAGGAATTGGGCGCCACTTTCGTTTTCGTGACACACGATCAGGTAGAGGCCATGTCGATGGGGGACAAGATCGGGGTGTTGGACCGTGGCAAGCTGATACAGGTCGGCACGCCGGATGATATCTATGCAAGGCCGCTGAACACGTTTGTCGCCCGCTCGGTTGGCACACCACCGATGAACCTGATCGATGGAGTTTTGAAAGCAAGTAAGGCGATACTTGATGCCGGGGGCCAAGCATTGCCCGTTTCAAATCCGAGGGGCAAAGACGGGCAAAATATCCGGTTTGGTATCCGGCCAGAAGACGTGGTGGTCGCCCCGGATGCGCCCGCAGAAGCCCGTATTTTTGACGTTGAGAATCATGGTGTTATCAAAATCCTCACCCTTGATTTGGAGGGCACGCATGTTCACGCGACGGTGTCCGCGCAGATGAGAGTTAAGATTGATGATACCGTCCGGTTCGGATGGAAACCTGAGAAAGTACTCTACTTTGATCCAGCGAACGGGCGAAACCTCTCGCTGTCCTGACCGGCTCAGGGAAACCGTGCGCGGTAACGGTCCCAAACCTCAGGATTGCAGAAGTTGGCGGGCTTTTCTCCGGCCAGAATTCTATTAACTTCTGCGACAACCCCCTGCCCCATCCGGAGCATGCTTTCTTCGGTGATCCCCGCCATATGCGGCGTCAGGATCACATTGGGCAGATTGAAAAACGGATGATCGGGTGACAAAGGCTGTTCACTGAATACATCTATCGCAGCCCCCCCCAGATGCCCCGATGCCAGCGTGTCTTTCAGTGCTGTCTCATCCGTGACCGGCCCCCGCGAGACGTTGATCAGCAGCGCGCCTTGCTTCATTTTCGAAATGGCGTCACGGTTGATGATGCCCGCTGTTTCATCCGTCAGCGGACAAGACAGAACCAACACATCTGACTGTGCGGCAAGATCATCAAACGAAACTGCCGTGATCCCGTCCGGCAGGTTTGACGGTGTGCGGGTATGCGCAATGACCTTACACCCAAAACCGTGGCGTGCGATCGCCGCAATCTGGCGTCCGATGTTGCCAACACCCAAAATGCCCACAGTTTTTCCCGACAATTCGCGCCCGTCGTCAGCATGCTTTCGCCCTGTTTCCCAACCGCCACTGCGTAGGTCGTTGTTAACCAGCGGATACTTTCGAAAAAGAGCCAAAGCAGACCAGATAGCGTGTTCTGCAACCGTGGTGGCATTGGCACCCGGTACATTCGTCACGATCACACCTGCGTTCGTGGCAATCTCGACAGGGATCATATCCAACCCCGCCCCATGCCTGACGCAGGCCATCAATCCGCTCTCACGCGTGATGATTTCAGGTGCTATCTTTGCACGTACGACGATGATCTCGGCACCTCTGCTTTCGGTATTGATCGCGTCCGGCGTGGGCAAAGAAGCGACCCGGTAATTGCCAAGGGCTTGCAAATCCCGGGTCACGTCAGGGTGAAGGACATGGGTTGAGAAGATGACTTTGGACCCGGACATACGTTTCCTTTATTGCAATGGCTTGGTGTCTTTGTCATCCAGCAACTCGGACCAATAGCTCATGGCACCGCGCAGATGAGAATTCATCAATGCCATCGATAATGCACCGTCGCGCCGCCGCAGGGCATCGTAAATCTGCTGATGTTCTTGATGGGATTGAAGGTTGCGTTCGCTTTCCTTGAAATAGATAGAAAGGCGCTTTTCGCTCAGGACATAGAATGTAGTGCACAGATTATAGAATACCTCGTTTTGCGTAGCGCGGACAATTTCAAGGTGGAAATCATGGTCTAGTTTACTCAAGGCATCACCCGCCGCGATCCGCTGCTCGGATTCCGCCAAGATGCGTTCAAGTGCTGCGAAATTCTCGTCGGTTGCGCGTTCCGCTGCCATTTCTGCCGCTTTGATCTCGTGGATTTTGCGAACCTCAACCGCCTCGTAAATCTGGCGGGGCTCAACGGGCAATCCGGCGCGCGCAAAAAACGCAAGTTGCTCGATCCCGCGTTGATCCTTGCGCAGATAGATGCCGGATTTCGCGCGCCTTTCAATCACTTGCATCGCTTCAAGAATGGCAAGCGACTCGCGTACTTGCCCCCGACTCACGGTGAAATGCTCTGCCAGTTCACGTTCTGACGGCGCTTTTCCCGCGTTACTCTCGGCCACACCAATCAAGTATGTCGCCAATTTGGGAAGGAAATCCGTTTGCTGCATGTCACCCTTTTTTTACGAACCTTCCGATCGCGGCCACGTCCATATCCAGCCCTATACCGGGAGTCTCCGGAATTGCAATCATGCCATCCTGAACCGCTACCGGGGTCTTGGACAGCGCGTGGATCATTGGGTTGGCCCCCAAAGAAAACTCAACTGTAAAGCTGGCTGGCGCGGCTGCACAAACATGAAGGCCCGCAAAGAAGCATGGCGCACCGGCCCAAAGATGTGGCGCAAGACGAAGGTTGAAAGCCGAAGCCAGCGTGCCGATCCGCATCGCTTCGGTAATGCCCCCGCAACATGCAGGATCCGGTTGCAGGATGTCGACACACCGCCCCACGATCAGATCGCGAAAATCAAAACGGGTTGCCTCGGATTCCCCGGCAGCAATTGGCACATGTGATGCTGCCCGCACTTCGGCCATACCCGTTTTATCGTCCCCAGTGACCGGTTCTTCAAACCACGTCAGGTCACAGTCACGGACCAGATAAGCAAACCGCTTTGCGTCCGCAACATTGAAGGTCCCATGCGCATCAACCATCAGATCGACATCCGGGCCAAGTGCACGTCGCGCCGCGATAACGCGTTCTGCAGATCGGTGGGGTGTGCCGTCCATGGACCCTACACGCATCTTAACGCCGTCAAACCCGCCTTTGGTGATGTAGCTCTGTAGCTGGTCACCAATATTATCCTTGTCCGCCCAGCCACCCGAGGCATAGGCACGCAACCGATCAGCCTTGCGTCCACCCAGCAGTTGCCAGACAGGTTTTCCATCGGCCTTGCCAAGGATGTCCCAAAGCGCGATGTCTATGGCGCTGATCGCGGAAATCGTCAGACCGCGCCGCGCCAGCTCAGGCATCACATGACCAGAACTGCGGGCTTTTTCAGCGCGCACGCCATTGTATAGGTCTTCCCAAATCCACGTGATATCCGCCGGATCACGCCCGATTATCCGGGGCCCGAATTCGGTGTTCAGAAGATGCACCAGCGTGCCGTAGTCACCTGCGCTGCCAGCCGCGTTCTTTGCTTCACCCCAGCCGACCAGCCCATCATCCGTTTCCAGCTGCAAGAATGCCGCATCGAAGGTCCGCAGCCTCCCAAAATCACTGACGTGCTGCTGTTCCAATTCGATCGGTATCTGGACCCACCATGCCTGAGCAGATGTAATTTTCATCGCAATCCCTTTATCATTCGGCCGCGGAGGGAGGGACCGCGACCGAAGAACGCCAAACTTACTTGATCAACGGCAGAATGGTGTTTGCCGTGATCTGCATCTGTTCGGCATAAAACTCCTCGGTCAGAACACTCGATCCGTGATCTTGAATGAACTTCAACTGCTCAGGAGAAATATCGCTTGGATTGGTATCCACCATATCCGGATAAGGTGCCGCCGGAGTCCGGTCCACGGGCGCGACAAACTCATTGGTGACCGCGCCGTCATACCCAATGTCCTTGAGGGTCTGGATCACGCGCGGCCAGTCGATATGGCCAAGACCTGCGGCAAAGCGATTGTTGTCCGCGACGTGGAAATCGAACAGGCGATCACCAATGTCACGGATCGTCTGAAACATGTCTTCTTCTTCGATGTTCAGATGGAAAGCATCCAGACACACGCCGACTTCTGGACTGACCGCATCTGCCAGGGCCAAGGCCTGCGCCCCGCGATTAAACAGATAGGTCTCAAAGCGGTTCAACGGCTCGACGGCAATCCGTACGCCAACCTTTTTCGCATGGTGGAAACATTCTTTGGTGGCGTCGACCACCCATCCCCATTCTTCTTCCGGCGTGCCGTCGGGCACGACCTTGCCAACGGTCGCCGGCACCAAAGTGATGATCTCGCCTTCAAGTTCGCTCACCATCGTCAGAACGCTTTTGACGTAGTCGACGGACCGTTCGCGTTGCCCCTGATCTTTGGCCGCCAGATTGCGCTCTCCCAATGTCAGGGTCACAGCGCCCCAGCACCGAATGCCATGCTCCTTCAGCAGAGCAAGCGTTTCTTTGGTGTTGTATTGATCCGGCTCGCCCGAAATCTCGATGCTTTCATAGCCCATTTTCTTGATCCGGCGCACCGTTGTTTCCAGCGGCTCCGCCCGCATCCAGTTGTGAGTCGATAGATGCATAATTTTTCCTCTTCCCTGTCGAATATCCACAGCAATTTTGGTTGATTGATCGATGTTACGGCCCAAAAATTGGTTAGACCAGTTAGCATTTGAAAATTGAAGTGGTCAAGTGGGGCTGGGCAGGAAGTTTCATTTTTTTGATGAATTGGCTCAGGAAATATGCAATTTATTAGTGGTCCGTGCAGCACCAGAACAGAAGTCCCTTCAATTCAAGATTGACCAATCACTCTATTTTGGTATTACCAGATTACGGCAAAAAGGAATCTATCGTGAAAATTGGCATGTGCATGTTCCTGTGGACCACCCACATCGGCCCGGAACACAAATCCTTGCTGGCAGACATTCGCGCAACCGGCTTTGACGGGGTTGAAATACCCGTGTTTCAAGGAACGCCCGCCGACTATGCCGCGACAGGTCGCATGCTGGATGATCTGGATCTTGAACGCACTGCGGTGGCGGCCCTTGGTGATCCTGCACATAACTTGATATCGCCAGATCCGGCTATTCGCGCCGCCGGTGTCGATCGGATGAAATGGGCTCTGGATTGTGCGGCGACCCTGGGGGCCAAAAAGATCAGCGGACCGCTACATTCTACGCTCGGCCATTTTTCCGGGGCGGGACCAACGTCCGCAGAGCTGGAATATTCCATCACCAGCCAGCGCCAAATCGGGGAGCATGCTGCGCAGCGCGAAGTTACCGTGTGCCTTGAAGCGCTCAACAGGTTTGAATGCTATTTGCTCAACACCATGGATGCACTGGCCGAGCATATTCGTGTGATAGATCACCCCAACATCCGCGCGATGTACGACACTTTTCATGCCCATATCGAAGAAGCGGATCCCATCGGCGCGTTGACCCGCAACAAGGATGTCGTGCACCACATCCACATCTCGGAAAATGATCGCGGTGTGCCGGGACGGGGCAACATCCCTTGGCGCGAAACCTTCGCTGCAATTAAACAGTGCGGTTATGATGGCTGGCTGACAATCGAAGCCTTCGGGCGTGGTCTGCCGGACCTTGCTGCCGCCACCAAAGTATGGCGCGATTTTTCAGAAAGCCCGGAAGCGGTCTATCGCGACGGTTTCGCCCATATCACCAAGTCCATGAAGACCGCCGGATTATAAGGAGCCAGCATGACGACATCTTTCTTTGATCGCGCCCAACCGCTGGCCTATGACCCCGGCGCCACAGATGCCCTTGCCTTTCGTCACTATGACCACGACCGCATCGTGAGGGGCAAAAAGCTGGAAGACCTGCTGCGGTTTGCCGTCTGTTACTGGCACAGTTTCGTCTGGCCCGGCACCGATCCATTTGGCGGTGATACCGTTGAACGTGACTGGTTTCCTGCGGACACAATGCAATTGGCCAAACGCAAGGCAGATGTGGCGTTCGACATTTTCAGATTGCTGCGGGTGCCCTATTTTTGCTTTCACGATCACGACGTGCGGCCAGAAGGTAAAAGCCTGAAAGAAAGCCGTGATCGCTTGAACGCAATCGCGGATTACACGCTGGAAAAGATGGATCAGACCGACGTCAAACTGCTTTGGGGGACCGCGAACCTGTTTTCCAATCGTCG
>Ga0115567_10003644_pt1 | contig 15121 bp, 12 predicted proteins | sample COGITO_mtgs_1204_2_FD_88679 | JGI IMG/M metagenome (GOLD analysis project Ga0115567, IMG submission 88679) | Pelagic marine microbial communities from North Sea - COGITO_mtgs_120412 | ecosystem: Environmental > Aquatic > Marine > Epipelagic | place: Germany:Helgoland, sampling site Kabeltonne... | reverse complement strand
TGTTTTATTCGGACTAATCGTTTCGGCCATCTTGGGTCCGCCAATGCTTTTGCCCGTAAAATACGCGCCGCTGTCACTGCCCCATACCATCACCAAAAAAACAATCGCCCAGAAAAAACCAAGACTTGTAAAAATCACATAACAACAAACAAAGCTTCCCAATACGTAAGGAATTGCAGCAAAAAGATAAATGTTGCGAAGCCTCGGATGACATCTGAGCGCAAGCTGCACCCATTCAATAAGAGTTATAATCCCTAAAACGCTCAACAACCCAATAAAAGCCCAACCACCAAAATACAATATTGCAACCACAGCAATAATCATAACCGCCGCAGAAAGAACGCGCCGTTGCAAAGAATTGAGACTTATTTGATCGTCAAACATAGATCATCCTTTCGATGATTTAACAGCGCCATATCGACGATCACGCTGCCCGAATTCCACCACAGCCTCACTAAGAGCATGTGAATCAAAATCTGGCCATAAAATATCTGTGAAAACAAATTCTGTATACGCACATTGCCACAGCAGGAAATTACTAATTCGTGTTTCACCGCTTGTACGGATCATCAAATCGGGATCGGGAATACCCTGCGTCATCAAAAAGCCGGAAAATTGAGCAGCAATCGTTTCCATAGACAGCTCTTCACCTAAATGTGCATCGTGCAAGCGCTTTACCGCGTGCAAAATATCCTGCCGCCCGCCATAATTCAGGGCAATAATCGCTGTTATTTGATCATTATCCCGCGTTAATTCTTCCGCATTCTCAATTAAAGTCACAATATCCGCATCAAGCGCATCACGATCGCCAATAACGCGCAAACGCGCCCCGCTCTTGTGCAACTCCGCTGTTTCTGAACGCAAATAATAACGCAACAAGTTCATTAAATCTTTAATCTCGGGCTTTGGCCGAGACCAGTTTTCTGCTGAAAAACCAAACAAAGTGATGTATTTAATACCTAACTCAGCAGCATTTTTAACAACCTTGCGCGCGGCCTCCGCCCCCTGCTTATGTCCGGCAGTACGCGGCAAGCCTCGTGATTTTGCCCAACGGCCATTCCCGTCCATTATGACGGCAACATGTGCAGGAGTTGTATTTTTATCAGCGTGTTGCATAAATTACTTAAATCAGTGCTTAAACAACCATAATGTCGGATTCTTTTTCCGCCAAAAGCTTATCAACACGTTTAATCATATCATCGGTCAATTTTTGAACATCTTCAGACAACTTTTTTTGCATGTCTTCAGGCTCATCACCGTTTTTAATGGAATCCATACCGTCTTTACGAACATTACGAATAGCAACCCGCGTTTGCTCTGCATATTTACCTGCAATTTTTTGCAAGTCATTGCGGCGTTCTTCGGTCAAATCAGGCAAAGGAATACGAATAGTCGTCCCTTCCGGCATCGGGTTTAACCCCAATCCAGCATCACGAATAGATTTTTCAACGGCTTTAACATTTCCGGCATCCCAAACCTGCACGGATAACATACGTGGCTCGGGTATATTGACAGTTCCAATCTGGTTCAACGGCATCTTGCTGCCATATACATCAACAACAACCGGATCAAGCAAACTTACGGACGCGCGCCCCGTGCGCAAACCTGAAAATTCTTTATTAAGATTATCAATGGCGCCTTCCATCCGGCGTTTTAAATCAGCTTCATCATAAGACATGGCTTATTTTCCTTTTTGGTTAGATTAGTTTGGCTAGCTCACAATTGTAAACTTGCCCTTTGATTGTACAACTTGCGCAAAATTACCTTCTTCACGAATGGAGAAAACAACAATCGGAATCTGGTTTTCGCGCGCCAATGAAATCGCAGTGGCATCCATAACACGCAAATCCTTTGTCAAAACATCCATATATGAAATGCGTTCAAAATGCGTAGCATCTGGGTTTGTCTGTGGATCAGCCGTATAAACACCATCGACCTTAGTCCCCTTAAAGATTGCGTCGCACTCCATCTCACTCGCACGAAGCGCCCCGGCAGTATCCGTTGTAAAATATGGATTTCCGGTGCCGGCAGCAAAAATAACAACGCGCCCCTTTTCCATATGGCGCATCGCGCGACGACGTATATACGGCTCACAAATAGAATCCATACGGATTGCTGATTGTACACGCGTTTGTACACCAATATTTTCTAAGGCATTTTGTAGCGCAAGCGCATTCATCACAATACCCAGCATCCCCATATAATCAGCAGTGGTACGATCCATACCGTCCGCTGCACCGGAAACGCCGCGAAAAATATTGCCTGCGCCAACAACAACGCAAACCTCCACGCCGCTATCTATAACCTGCTGAATGTCTTTAGCAACACGAGTAACTGTCGGCGAATGAATACCAAACTCCTGTGGCCCCATCAAAACCTCACCCGACATTTTTAACATCACGCGCTTATAGGGCTTATTTTCGGATACTTCCTGTGCGGACTCTGCGCTCATAAATAGACTCTCTAAAAAATGTTCACCTCAATGTAAATGTAGCCACACGCATTTGCAATGTGGCTACACCAAAAAACTGAATTTAAGTAACTTTAAGCGTTAGCAACTTTACCGACTTCCGCAGCAAAATCTTCAACTTCTTTTTCGATACCATCGCCAAGCTGGAAACGCGCATAATCAACAAGCTTGATTTCGGCGCCCGCTTCTTTTGCCGCATTTGCAACAACGTCTGCAATTCTTGTTTCGCCATCAATAACAAACTTCTGATCAAGAAGACAAATTTCTTCGTAATATTTACGCATACGACCTTCAACCATTTTCTCCGCAATCTCCTGTGGCTTGCCTTCACCTTTGGCTTGATCAATCAAGAACTGACGCTCTTTTTCCATTTCTGCCTGATCAACAGAATCGCGATCAAGGCATTTAGGGAACGCCGCCGCAACATGCATAGCAATTTGCTTCCCCAATCCCTCAAGAACATCTTGGTCCGCATCTGATTCAAACGCGACCAAAACTCCAATCTTACCAAGTCCTTCTTTCAATGCACCATGCACGTAAGAAACAACAGCACCATTGCTGACTTCAAGCTTTTGCATACGACGCAAAGCCATATTCTCACCAATTTTAGCAACAAGATCAGTCAAAGCTTCGTTAACCGGCTTGCCATTCACGTCACTAGCAGCCAATTCTTCAACATTGTTCACTTCAAGCGCGTTTTTTGCAACAGATTCAACAAAATCTTGAAACCCTTCATTACGGCTCACAAAATCAGTTTCAGAATTAAGCTCGATAACCGCGCCTTTTTTGCCATCAGTCACAACCGCAACTAGACCTTCTGCCGCAGTACGACTGGATTTCTTGTCTGCTTTTGCCATGCCTTTTTTACGAAGGTCTTCCATCGCTGCTTCAACGTCACCATCAGCTGCGGTTAACGCTTTCTTCGCGTCCATCATGCCTGCGCCAGTTTTTTCACGTAATTCTTTCACCATTGATGCTGTAATATTAGCCATCGTTTTCTCCTATATAATGTAATTGATTTTTTTAAATCCTCCCCGCGAAACACGGAGAGGATGCTGGGATGATTAAGCAGAAGCAGCTTTCTTAGCGTCTTTTGCATCATCTTCTTTATTCGCTGGCTCATCAGCCTCAGCCTTAGCATCATCTGCTTTAGCCTCTTCCTTTTCTGGGGCGGCTTTTTTCTCGGATTTTGCTTTTGCTTCTTCACCGGGTGTCAAAGCTTCAGGCTCATCTTTTTTCTTCTTCGCTTTCGGAATAGAAACTTTTACGTCTTCTGACGCGCCTGTATCCGTACCTGCTTTCGCCATTTCAGCTTGAAGACCATCAAGAACCGCATCCGTCATAAGTTCACAATAAAACTCAATAGAACGAAGCGCATCGTCATTACCCGGAATAACGTAATCAACACCATCAGGATTGGCATTGGAATCAACAACCGCGAACACAGGAATGTTGAGGTTATTCGCCTCTTTAATTGCGATATCTTCTTTATTTGTATCAATAATGAAGATGGCATCCGGCTTACCACCCATATCCTTGATTCCGCCAATAGAAAGCTCAAGCTTGTCACGTTCGCGTGATAGCATCAAAAGCTCTTTCTTTGTACGAAGCGCTTGCTCGGCATCATCAGCAAGAAGCTTGTCAAGATCACGAAGACGTTGAATAGATTTTGAAATTGTCTGCCAGTTGGTCATCATACCGCCAAGCCATCTGTGGTTCACGTAGTATTGACCACAACGCTTCGCGCTTTCTGCGACTTTGCTTGATGCTTGACGTTTTGTTCCAACAAACAAAACACGCCCGCCATTGGCAACAATATCGCGCAATGATTTAACAGCATCATTAAGCAAAGGGGCAGTTTGTTGAAGGTCGATAATGTGAACACCATTACGAACACCAAAGATATAATCCTTCATTTTAGGATTCCAACGACGTGTGTGGTGACCAAAGTGTACGCCCGCTTCGAGCAATTGTTGCATTGTAAATTCTGGCAAAGCCATAAGACTATCTCCTTTATATAAGTCCAGTTATTTCCTCTGTAGGCCTTGGTGCTTTCTAAGCACACTGGTTAAGGAACCTACATGTGAATTTCACTCGAACACCGAATGATGTGCAGTTATATATGGTGATTTCATTGCGATTGCAAGGAAAATAATGTGTTATCCGATCCGATGTTCCGGCGGGTCAACATCATGCGCATGAGCTATGTCTACGTCATCATTATCATTTGCGGACCGATAAAGGTAATCAGAAGGCAACCCCATACGTTCAGAGGCATGTACAGCCGGAAGCGATTCCAAATATACTTTATCCGCGAGACGGCCCATCATCTTAACGAGTGTTTCCTCTCCTGGCCTTAAACCATGCTTATCAAGGCCAACTTTAACGCGCACATCATCAGGCATATTACTAACAGCCGCGCGTATCAACAAACGCTGAACAGGCCGCATATAAGCCGGCATCAAATCTGCCTTTTTAATGACCTCCATAAACTCATCAAGAAATGCGTGACTTTCTAAATTCGGTAGCATCGCATCAAAGCTTGCCTCAGCTTCTTCTGTGCTTCGCACCGCATCATTCACCCCCCATAAATGCGCAACATTGTCCGCCGCTTGCACTAAGCTCTCATCAATTTCAGCCTTAGAAGAACCTGGACCGAAACGGTTATGCGCGGTTAAAAAGCCATAATTGGCGGTATTAAAAACCCAGCTAAGCAACTCAGGGTCTGCAGCACTATATTCTTGACCATCAGGAGTAATTCCTCTCACACGTTCATGCATACGGTTAACATGAGAAATCATTTTCTCGGCTTGGCTTTTGGGCCCGTAAACTGTCATCATTGCCGCTAAGCCAGTGCGCTGTATACGTCCTTTAGTTTGCTCTTTAAAATTACTATGCTCCCATACACCGCTTCGAACGCGCGGCTCTGCCAATTGCATGCATACCGCAGAAACACCCCCTATAAATACTGTCACAGGGTTTTTATACGCTTGCCATGCAAGAGAGTCTGGCTCATACAAAGCACCCTCATTCTGCGATGATTTAAAATCAAAGCTCATGCCTTTAGGCTGAAATAGATCTTGAACCTGACCATTGAAATAATTCGCAATTGGTTTCGGCAAATATATAGGGCTCATACAAACTCCGCTTTCGATGCAACACACCCTAACACAATTATTATGTAAATGCAAATGTGGTTAAGCTTCGCTAATTTCAAGAACACCATCATGTGTGCGAATAATATTACGCGCCTGCGACGATAAACTCCAACGCCCTGCCAAGCGCATTTGCACTACACGTTGACCGTCGACTTTCACGTATAGATTGATATAGGCCTGACCTTTGCCTTCTATATCAAGAAATTCTTTAAGCTTAGGAATAGCCTCACTACTATCCATATGAATGTCAATCGTCCGTATTTTCCCTTCAAGCGCCGCATCAAGTGGTTGCACCCCAGTCGCTGTATAGCGAATTTGATCTTCGCGTGTTTCCGCCTCAACCCCCAACAACAAAGCAGTCCCCGGCTCCAAATGCTCGCGCGTTGTCGCAAGCATGTCGGAAAACATCGTCACCTCAAAAATTCCCGTCGGATCGGATAACTGCAAAAACGCATATTTATTTCCTTTTTGCGACATTTTCTCCTGCTTCTTTAACAAAACACCAGCCATTTGGAAATTTTGCCGCGATACATTCATTAATGACGCTTCAACATCCGCGCAGGATGTAATTTTCAAATTCTCGAATTGTTGTTCACGGCTATCAAGGGGATGCGCGGAAAGATAAAACCCCACTGCCTTAAATTCTCGCGCCAATAATTCCAACTGATCCCACGCATCAACCTTCGGAAGATCAGGCATGCCAAGCCCTGCCCCTTCATCTGCGCCGCCAAACAGAGAAACCTGTCCGCTTTCTTTTTCCGCCGCCAAAGACTGAGCGTAACGGAGAATCACTTCCGCCCCCGCAAACATTTGCGCGCGATTAGGGTTCAAGCTCTCAAACCCTCCAGCTGCCGCCAAGCCTTCGATCTGTCGTTTATTGAGCGATTTATAATCCACCCGCGATGCAAAATCCTCAATCGATTTATAAACACCATTATTATCACGCTCCATCACGATATTTTGCATCGCGACTTCGCCAACCCCTTTAAGTGCGGCCAACGCGTAACGAATAACCTCACCATCCACTTTAAAATCGGAATTGGATTTATTCACATCCGGCGGCGTCAGCGTCACCCCCATACGATCTAAATCCTGCTTGAACACCGATAATTTATCGGTATTGCCTAAATCTAGCGTCATCGACGCGGCCATAAACTGTAACGGATAATGACATTTCAGCCACGCTGTCCAATACCCGATCAACGCATAAGCCGCCGCATGAGATTTGTTAAACCCATAGCCCGCAAATGCGGCAATCTGGTCAAAAATATGATTAGCTTGCTCGGCAGGAATTTGGTTGTTGTCATTCGCACCGCTTACGAACATCTCGCGCTGTGCATCCATCTCCTCTTTAATTTTCTTACCCATCGCCCGTCGCAACAAATCCGCACCACCAAGCGAATATCCTGCCAACGCTTGCGCCGCACGTTGCACCTGCTCCTGATACACCATAATCCCATATGTCTCTTCCAAAAGCGGCTGAAGCAACGGATGCATGTAATCTGCTTCCATACTCCCGTCTTTCACACCAATATAAGTCGGAATATTATCCATCGGTCCGGGACGATAAAGCGAGACAAGTGCAATAATATCACCAAATTTATCCGGCTTCATCTTCCGCAAAACATCGCGCATTCCCGCTGATTCCAGTTGAAACACCCCAACCGTCGCCCCTTGGGTCATAAGCTCATAAGATGGTTGATCATCAAGCGGTATTTCAAGCGTATCAATTGTTTTACCCAATTGTTCCTGAACCAATTTGAGCGTTTTATGCACCACCGTCATGGTTTTCAAACCTAGAAAATCAAACTTCACCAAACCCGTCTGCTCGACAAACTTCATGTTAAATTGCGTCACGGGCATGTCGGATCGCGCATCACGATAAAGCGGCACAAGCTCATGTAAAGGCCTATCCCCAATCACCAAGCCCGCCGCATGCGTTGATGCATGGCGATAAAGCCCCTCAAGTTGCAACGCAATTTCAATCAAATGGATCGAACTTGCGTCTTTCTTGATCTCTAAACGCAAATCAGGGTCACTGTCTAGCGCCTCTTGCAATGTCATCGGATTCGCAGGATTATTGGGAATTAACTTCGCCAAGCGATCCACCTGCATATACGGCATTTGAAGCACACGCCCAACATCACGCACCACCGCCCGCGCTTGTAATTTACCAAAGGTTATAATCTGCGCCACACGATCACGTCCGTATTTACGCTGCACGTATTCGATAACCTCCCCGCGCCGATCCTGACAAAAATCAATATCAAAATCAGGCATAGACACACGTTCAGGGTTCAAAAACCGCTCAAACAGCAAGTCAAATTCAAGTGGATCCAAATCCGTAATCTTAAGCGCCCACGCCACAACCGACCCTGCGCCCGATCCACGTCCCGGCCCCACAGGAATATCTTGCTCTTTCGCCCATTTAATAAAATCCGAAACAATCAGGAAATACCCCGGAAACCCCATCCCCTTAATAACATTGAGTTCAAATTCAAGCCGCTCAAAATACGGTTTAGTATCAATCCCCGGCTTAGCCTTAAGTACAAAATTCTCTAAGCGCCAATTAAGCCCCTCCTCCGATTGTGCCTTTAATTCCTGAAATTCCGTCCGTGTTCCTTCCGTTTCAAACGCAGGCAAAATCGGATCAATCGGCTCAAGCAAATACGAACATCTTTGAGCAATGACGGAGGTATTTTCAATCGCCTCAGGCAAATCTTCAAACAACGCAACCATCTCTTTTTCACTTTTGAAATAATGCTCCGCTGTCACTTTACGGCGATCATTTTCCGACACGTAACGCCCCTCGGAAATACAAAGCAAAGCATCATGCGCCTCATGCGATTTGCGCTCCAAGAAATAGGCGTCATTCGTCGCAACCAACGGCACATCATACTTATAAGCCAGATCAACCAACGCGCCTTCAACCGCCTCTTCTTGCGGCCAGCCATGGCGTTGAAGCTCAATATAAAAACGGTCACCAAAACACTCTTTAAGATAAAGCAATTCCTCTTCCGCTTTATCCGCCTGCTTATGAAACAATGCATCATTAATGACACCTTTTGATCCACCGGAAAGACAGATCAAACCTTCATTAAATTCTTTAAGGAACTCTTTGGTAATAAAGGGATTACTGGCATCGTCACCTTCCATATATGCATCGCTAATGACGCGTGAAAGGTTCAAATAACCCTGCTCGCTTTGCGCCAACAAAACAATCTGATGATCTGAATCCTGATATAAAAGCTGCGCCCCTAAAATAGGTTGCACACCGTTTTGCTTTGCCTCAATCGCAAACTCCATCGCGCCGAACATATTCGATGAATCCGTCACCGCAACCGCAGGCATCCCTTGCTTAACGCAAGCCTTAATCAGGTCTTTAACCTTAATCGCGCCTTCCGCGAGGCTATATGCAGAATGCACATGCAAATGAACAAAATGTGACATAAACAGAGTGTAGCAATGAAAAACGGTACATTTCTAGTCGAAAGGTACAATTCTCCCCGCTTTTAGTTCTAAAGCACGATCCATACGATCGGCAAGATCATGGTTATGCGTCGCAATTAACGCGCCAACGTCACGATCACGCACCTGCTCTAACAAAAGATCAAACACCTCCGCAGATGTATCGGGATCCAAATTCCCCGTAGGTTCATCCGCCAAAAGCAGTTTTGGGTCATTGGCCAAAGCCCGCGCAATCGCAACGCGCTGTTGCTCCCCGCCTGATAAACGCGCAGGGCGGTGATCCAGCCGTTTACCCAAGCCAAGCTGTGATAAAACCGCAGCGCCGCGATCCATCGCATCGTCACGTTTTTCCCCTGCGATAATAAGCGGCATAGCAACATTTTCCTGCGCCGTAAATTCGGGAAGAAGATGATGAAACTGATAAATAAATCCAATGTCATTAAGGCGAATTTGCGTCCGCGCCTTCTCATTGGCTTTACTCACATCCTGATGATCAATCACAATCGATCCTGCCGTTGGTTTATCAAGCAATCCTGCAATCTGAAGCAACGTTGATTTACCCGACCCCGATTGCCCGACAAGCGCAACCAATTCGCCCTTTTCAACCTTTAAATCCAGATTGTCAAAAATGGTTAATGTTCGCCCACCTTGGTCAAAAGTTTTGCGCATTCCCGTTAACTTCAACAATACCGCCTGTTCAATCGGCGAATTAAACGCTGTTTTATTCATAACGCAGCGCCTCCACCGGATCGAGACGCGATGCGCGCCAAGCCGGATATAATGTCGCCAGTACAGATAAGAAAAACGCCATCGCAATCACGGATAAAACTTCGCTCCAATCAATCACAGCAGGAAGCTGTGAGAGGAAATAAATTTCATCGGCAAAGAGCTCTGTTCCTGTCATTCCTTCCAAAAATTGACGGATTGTCTCAATATTCATGGCAAACGCGATACCAATAATCGCCCCCATCAACGTCCCCATAATTCCGATGCTAGCGCCCGTGAGCATGAAAATCTTCATCATGTTGGATCGGCTCGCACCCATCGTGCGCATAATCGCAATATCCTGCCCCTTATCTTTCACCAACATAATCATCGATGAAATAATATTAAACGCCGCCACCAATATAATCATAGTCAGGATAAGAAACATCACATTACGCTCAACTTCCAAAGCATTGAAAAAGCTCTGATTGGTGTCGCGCCAATCATAAACACCTGCGCGCCCCTTAACCGTAACGCTCACGATTTCACGCACAGCATCAAGCTTAGAAGGGTCTTTAAGGAACACCTCAAGCGCTGTCACCGCATCATCAAGTTGGAAAAAAATCTGCGCCGTATCAAGCGGCATAAAAATAAACCCGCTATTATATTCATACATCCCGACATCAAAGATCAACGCAACCTCGTAACTTCGCTGTCGTGGTACCGACCCAAATGGCGTGGATTTCACTTGCGGTGATAACAGCGTAAGCTTATCCCCCGCCCGTAAACGCAATTTATTGGCAAGCACAGTCCCGATTGCAATTTTATTGCCTGTAAAATCCTCAAGCTTTCCACTTTGTACGGAATCACGTAACAAAGGTCGATTGGTAAAATCAGCCCAAGAAAGGCCGCGCACCATCACGCCCATCGATACCCCTGATTTGGAAACCAACGCTTGGCTTTCGATCATCGGCGTCACTTGCTCTATACCATTAAGCGGCTCAACACGGGTCTTTAAATAATCATAATCATACAGCGGCCCATTTAATGAATGAACATTCATATGACCGTTCAATCCAAGAATACGGCTAAACAATTCCTGACGAAATCCGTTCATCACCGACATCACAATAATCAATGTCGCCACGCCAAGCATAATGCCTGTAAACGAAAAGCCGGCAATCACAGATACAAAGCCTTCCGCCTTCTTCGATCTCAAATACCGAAACGCAACCAATCTTTCAAATGCTGAAATCATGAATTAATAAGCCTTCCCGACCAAAACCGTTTTGCCGCCGTCATCAAGCGGCATGCAACGAGATGTAAGAGAATAACGCTTTTTAAGCGCATCGTATTTCACATCATCAATGTTGCTGACATCAATGCGCGCAAACCCTTTGGCATGCTTATCTTTGAAATGCGCTTCAACTTCATCAAGGCTCGAAACATCGAAAACATGAGCGTCACGAAACGTTTTCGCACGGCTCAACAATTCATGGTGAATAGAATCCAATAAATGCGGCGCTTGCCCGATAAACTCGCCAAAACCGCATGTTGTTTTGGAATCACGCCCCAAATCACGGCGCACATGCGTCAGCGTATTTTCCTGCACTTCTCGTCCACCAATTTCCACACGCAAAGGAATGCCCTGCTTCACCATGCCCCACATCTTATCGGGAGTACGCAATTCACGGTCATCAACCCACGCCCGTACGCCAATTTTCTTCAATGCATCTTTAAGCTGATTGGCATAGGTCATAATCGCGTCAACATCACTGTCTTCTTTTAAAATCGGAATAATACCAACTTGTTTCGGCGCAACTTTGGGCGGCATAATCATACCATCATCATCGCCATGCACCATGATCATCGCGCCGATTAAACGTGTTGAAATGCCCCATGACGTAGTCCACGCCAATTCTTCATTACCATCACGCCCTTGAAATGAAATACCGCAAGATTTAGAAAAAGTTTGCCCCAAATCATGCGACGTTCCCGCTTGCAGAGCCTTACCATCCTGCATCATCGCCTCAATCGTCAACGTATTGATCGCACCGGGAAAACGCTCATCTTCCGTCTTTTCACCAATAATCACCGGCAACGCCAACGCATCTTCGGCAAATTCACGATACGCATCAATCATCTTCAATGAATCTGCTCTCGCTTCTTCCGCTGTTTCAAACGCGTTATGCCCTTCTTGCCATAAAAATTCAGATGTGCGCAGAAACAAACGCGTCCGCATTTCCCACCGCATCACATTCGCCCATTGGTTCAATTTCATCGGCAAATCACGATAAGATTGAATCCACCGCGCCATACTATCGCCAATAATCGTCTCGGATGTCGGTCGAATAACATATGGCTCTTCCAACTCACCCGCAGGCTTTAAACCACCCTTGCCATCCGATTCCAATCGATGATGCGTCACAACCGCACATTCTTTCGCAAAACCGTCAATATGCTCGGCTTCACGGCTGATAAATTCCAATGGAATCAAAAGCGGAAAATAAGCATTTTCAACACCCATATCCTTAATCATCTCATCGAAAATGCGCTGCATATTTTCCCAAACCGCATACCCGTACGGTTTAATAATCATACACCCACGCACAGGAGAATTCTCCGCCATGCCCGCAGCTTTAATAACCTGTTGATACCATTCTGGAAAATTTTCTTCGCGCGTCGGTGTGATCGCTGTCTTGGGCTTCTTGCTCATTTAAGGGTATTGGCCTTCTAAAATTCTGTCTTCATCACTATCACCATTGATAGCGTCATCGTTATTGTCTTGCGCTTTTAGATCCTCAACGTCAATAGCATTTTCATCAACAATGGGCGCTTTCTCCTCGACTGGATTTGGCTTTAATTGTAAAGGCGGCTCTTGCGCTTGCTCTGGTGCGGGCTCGACATTATTCGTAATCACCGATTTAGGCCCGTTAAACACAGACACACTGCTCTTCTTAGGCTGCGAAATAGCAGCAGGCTTAGCTTGAACAGCAGGTTGCGGACTCGGTTGCAAATTCGGCTTAGGCGGCACTGGCGAAGGCACGTCTGAAACAACATCTTTTTCTACAAAAGCATCGCTCGTCCCGCAAACGCGCTGTATATCTTGCGATATCTCGGATCCATTATAAAAAATAGACCCGTCTTGGTTAACTTCAATATTGGAAATTTCCGGCTCTAATAAAACTCTGGGAACAGAACGCAAATTTGGTCGATCGAAATATTCAGGTAAATTTATCTCGACAGGAATGCTGATTGACCCGTAAACAGAATTTTGAACCGAATTTAAACTCGCAGGAACCTCTGTTGCGCCCGGTTGATATTCCACGCCATCAATGGGCACATACTGTGAAATTTCATCACATAAACTCTCCATCGTCTGTTGCGCACCAACAGGAAAAGCCAACATACATGTTAGAAATATTAAAAATATCAACCTCACGGCATGCGATCCTCTTCAAACATATCTTGCGCCATATCTTGAAAGCTAATGATATCCGCATCAACAATCAAATATATGACGCCCCAAATGATTATCGCACCAATGCTCGTCCAAACAAATTTCTTTTTGATATTCGAAAATTTAGGTGTGCCGTCAATATCGCGTTCATGGCCAAATGGCAATACGACAAACAAAAATGTCCACCACGTGACCAAGAAAACAACAACGCCCGTAAACCAACCCATATCAAACCCTTAAAACATGCACCGTCGTCTTTGGCTTTATACCCAAAACATGGAAGCAAAAACGGCGCAAGCCAATGCGTAATTCTTCTGCGACAAAATGATCATCACTTAAATCTTCACCAGTCATATCGTCCAGAATGTCTTCGATTTCAAGCGATAGATTTTCCTCAATATGATCTTCATTCTCATCCTCTGGATCAATCAAGCCAACCGTTTCAAATTTCGGCGCTGCCAATAAATCACCACTTTCATCCAAAACAATCGAAACATGAAGCACGCCTGTATATTGCAACTTTCTGCGCGCTACGATGGATTGATGGTCACTGCGAATAACACGCTTTTGATCCACAGCCAAAACATCGGTTTCCAAATGATCAACGATCTTGGGCGTACCACCCGAAAGTTTGATGAGTGAACCGTTGCTCGGCACCAATGTATTTTTCACCTGACACGACTTGGCAAAAATCGCATGTGCTTCTAACTGTGTTCGCTCACCATGTACGGGAATAACCGTTTGCGGCTTTAGCCATTGAAACATCTGCGCAATCTCATCACGACATGGATGCCCCGAAACATGAATTTTGTTTTCTGTATCGTTCGGCGTAATGATACGAATACCGGCGCCGCTGAGGTTGTTCTTAATCGTATTAATCTCACGCTCATTACCGGGAATGGCCCTTGATGAAAATATAACCGTATCGCCGCGCTGAAGCTTAAGAGAGCGATGATCCCCCCGCGAAATTTTTGCCAAAGCCGCGCGAAACTCACCTTGCGAGCCCGTTGCGATCACAACGATCTTATCGTCGGGAACATGCGCAATATCCCCTTCATCCAAAAAGGCGGGAATATCATGCAAATATCCACAATCCTTCGCACACCCAATCATATTATGAAGCGAACGCCCAATCACCGCGACTTGTCTGCCACACTCCTGCGCGGCCTTAGCAATCGAATGAACGCGCCCGATATTGGATGAAAATGTTGTAATCACAATTTTTCCATCACACGCTTTAAATTCCTCCGCCAACCCTTTGGCAACATCACTTTCCGATCCCGAAAAACCATCAACTTCCGCATTCGTCGAATCCCCGATATAGGCAAGCACCCCTTCACGCCCCGCAGCCGCAAATGCATCTCCATCGCTTGGCGAACCAATCGTCGGTGCAGGATCCAAATTCCAGTCCCCGCTATGCAAAACATTGCCGTAAGATGTTCGTATATAAAGGGAAACACTCTCTGGTACAGAGTGCGAAACCGAAATCGGTTGAACCTCAAATGAACCAATCTTAAACGGATCATTCGGTGCAATAATATTAATCTCAACCTTACGCAATCCGCGCTCTTTCAACTTACGCTTTAAAACTGCAACGGTGAATTTCGTAGCATATAGCGGGCATCTGAACCGCTCCCAAAGATGCGCAACCGCGCCAATATGATCCTCATGCGCATGGGTAATAATCATACCCTTTAAATCATCGCGATATTTTTCCAAAAATTCAGGATCAGGCAATAATAAATCAATCCCCGGGAACCGCTCATCGGCAAAACCAATCCCACAATCCACCGCGATCATATCGCCCTCACACAAATATACATTCAGGTTAACCCCGAATTGCTCACTCCCACCCAACGG
>Ga0115567_10003642_pt1 | contig 15124 bp, 16 predicted proteins | sample COGITO_mtgs_1204_2_FD_88679 | JGI IMG/M metagenome (GOLD analysis project Ga0115567, IMG submission 88679) | Pelagic marine microbial communities from North Sea - COGITO_mtgs_120412 | ecosystem: Environmental > Aquatic > Marine > Epipelagic | place: Germany:Helgoland, sampling site Kabeltonne... | reverse complement strand
TCGAATCGACTGCGGGTATGCTTGAGAGTGCTGACACGCCCATTGATGAGTCGATAGGAGTCGTACGGCCGCTGGCAGCCGCCGGACGCCGCGAGCGCGTGTTCGAAAGCCTTACATTGCCACCCGGTGGGCCAGCCTTTACGAGCGGAGCGCTTGTTGGGCGCACCCGGACTCTTCCGATCCCGAAAGGTTTCTCATCGCGCCGTGGCATCAAACCTTCCTGTCCCATGACACGGTTTCTTGGTTCGCGCCGCTCGTCGCCAACCATACCTGCTGCCACAGGATCTCCAAGGAATACACCCTCCTCTCCTACCTCGCCTTCCAGCGGCCCTGAAAGTGGACGGATCTGTTGAACTTCAACTCCACCGCCACCGTGGAGTCTACTGGCACCACGAAACCCGTCGATCCTCCCGCTTGCACCCCGCGCCTCCACCTCCGTGCGCCTGTCGGCCATGAACTCCCCGAATCGCATGTCCTCCAGATCCCGTCTCCCGTCGTGCGGTGCATCCTGGCCTCTTCCTGCACTGAACACACGACCAGGTCCAGCCGACGATGGGCGTGAACTGCCAGCAAACACCCGGTCAAGCTGTCACGAACCGTATGCACAACAGCAGAGGTGGCAGCTTTGGTGTACCTGCGACGGCTCGCCCGCAACTCATCGCCGAGTTCGGTCAGCTGGGATTGCAGGCGCTGCGATCTAACGAGCTCATTATCGAGGGTCAGGCGCAAAGACTTGATATCATCCTCAGCGCAGGTGAGAGCTGCACGGAGTTGTGAGGACTGTGATTCGGCAGCCGCCAGAGAGGCCTGCTCAAGGCGGCGCTGGTTCCGCGTGTCCGCCAGCTCCTGCCGCGCCATTTCGAGCTGTACGCTGAGGCCTTCCACGCGTTCTTTTTCACGGATCGTGACCTCGCTCAGGTTGCTCCGCAGGTTGTCAACCTCTGCGTAGACCTCATCTTGCGTCAGACCTTCCTCTTTACTTGGGCGCCGCGCCGGCCCATCGGAGGCCTTCAAAGTCGATGGGGTTTCTTCAAGCATCTCAATTTGCACTCGAAGGTCCTTGGCGTCCTTCACTAGCTGCTCGATAGTCGCGTCGAGCTTTGTGGAGACCTCGTTGACAGCGTCGCTCTCTTGATCGACCTCCCCCTCCTTGCCGTCAGACGGAACCATCATGCCAAGAAGGTCACCAAGTTTCTCCTTGAAGGTGGCAAGGTCTGCATTTAGACAGTCCAGGCCCTTTTCTAGACCCGACAAGGCCTCCTTCACAGGCATTGCGCGATTCCGTTGTGCCAATGCTCCCCGCGCCCTGTATGAACTCTCTGGGCGTCGGTTGATTTCGAGGTGGCTTTGCAAAAGTCAACATCGGTATTCACTGAGCTTTACAAAACGGCGAAGAGCCAACACAACAAAGAATGCGCCGACCATCGGGCCTTGCGCCCGTGCTCGGCGTCATCGCCATGGGTCTTCTTGTTGGAGTGAGTACCCCACAAATTTTCCTGGCCCTCGTAGTTGTCCGCAAACGTCTTCTTCTGGAGAAAGGCTCGGAATGTGCTGGTAAACAGTGCTGGAGACACGCCAGCACTTTCCGCAGTGGGGGCTGCTTGAAGTGACATTGGCTCAGCCTAGCCGAGTTGCAGAGTGCGAAGGATTGTGGCTAAACGTGCTGCTCTGAAGTTTATCCCTAGGATTGTAGGCAACACGGGCACAGTGCGCAGGGGTCCCCTACGACTAACGGCATGTACGCACCGTGGCAGGCTGCTCTTGTTGGGCATGCGAACCGCAAGTTGGCCCTTGAGGAGGTCATCTTCATGCGCCCGGTCCAGTCTCTCGCTTCATTCCCGGAGGCAATGCCAGGCAATGGCCATTCGGGTCGTGCCACTGGCGAGGAGGACTACACTGACCCGTGAGAGTCCCACCACAACACGATCGAATCTTAACGCAGCGAGCGCGTGTCTCGGACTCTTCGTGCACTCTCGGACTCTTTGTACAATCAATAGGTAGCTGGATCGCGATACTGGAATTTGCACCGGGCACGTGCACATCTGTTAGTTCGATGGACTTGCATGGGAGATTTATTGACTGAAAGAACGGCAGGTACGGAGGCGGTGACGTTCCTGGTCCTTACGGCCGTGTCAACGACCCATACGACGGTGATTGGGCCCTCGCACCGCTCGGTGGCAAGGCTCGGACTCTTTCGGTGAGAATCACCGTGCCGGTCCTGCATCAATTTGATCGCCGCCGCCGTAATGGCGCACAGCCAGGCACCCGAAGTGCCCTTGCTGCTAGGTGCGCTGCCACTGCGCCTGAATCGGTCGGCCGTGCGCAGACGCTTCGGATGCTTCCAGTGCAGCGCCGCATGGTACCGATGCAGCGCCTCGTTCGCATTCCTGAGTGGGACGGCGTGCAATACGAGCCCCGCGAATCGTACGACATTTACAACGACAACGCCTACAACTCAGAGGGCTGGCAGGTGCCTCTCCCTGCCCGATTAGTCTACCTGGTCACCTACGCTGTGGTGTTACGTGCCCTCGACTTTCTGTTCGTTTGCTGTCATTGCACTTGCCTGCCAGTGCGCTCATCGTGTTGGCTGACGAGAGGGCCGGTACTCGGCACAGGGTACCGATGCGGCCTACATGGGTGCCAACGGTGGCGGCCTCGGCCTCAAGCAGCACAAGGTGGCAGGTGCTGTGAAGCTTGCACACCACAGGAAGCCAGCACCCAAGGCCAAGGCGACCGGGAAGGTGACGAAGGCGGAAGCAGCCCACCGGGCGGCTAAGAAGGCGCGCAACACAGTGCGCAAGCAGGCGAGCATGAAGGCCCACGCGCAGATGCTGTACCGCTCGGCGGACGCGCATGAGGCCGAGTACGGCCGTGAGGGCCCCAACATTCTGGACGAAAGCGTCTTGCAGTCGGCGGTGGGCACAAACGGCGCGGTCATCGGGGTCGACGGCGTTGCGTCGCAGCAGCCACACGCGTGGGTTCACTCGGCGGAACCATTTTCCTTCGCCTGCGACCCCTCCATCTACGGCTGCGAGACCGGTGCTTACCCCGAGCAGGGCTGTGCGCATTGAGAAGGGATAGCTTTCGGAACCGCACCTGGCTGTTTTTCGATGTGGTCTTTCTCCATGCTGGGTGCTGCCTGGTCGCAGACACTGTGCTGAATCCGCAGCCCCTGTTTCAGGTCTGACTGTTCCGGACGAATACGCACAAGACTAAGCTACCAGCAAATCTCTTGCAACGGCGGGTATCAGCGGGCTTGAGCGACAGCTTCCAGAGCCGCGCACTCGATTAAAGCCTTGTTCGCACACAAGCACAAAATTGAAGCCGAACGAATGAGACCACACAAAACAGGAAAATCCACCACAACTGATGGCCCGCCTGCGATGTGCGCTGCTCCACGCGCATTTATTTCACTGCTTGTGAAATACATTTTTACAAGAGAGAAGCATCCGCTTATTGACAAACAGTCGCAGATCGCAGAGCAAAAAACAGTGGGAGAGCAGGGGCCGGGAAACCGCAGCAAGGAAGCCGCATAACAAAAAGTCCCAGGCCCACACCAGTGATCTGTGTGCGAGCACGTGGGCGGTGGGAGCCGGGGCAAAAGCCCCGACCCCGCACCGGGCCCGTGCTCACCTACCGAGTGAGTCGCTTTACATTTAGGTTCAGACCCAATGTCGGGGGAGGCTAGGGAGGGAGGGAGTGAATGTACAGTAGGGAGACCGGTAGGGGCAAGAGGAGGGAGGGGTGGGGGGGGATCCTGCAACAATTTGTGTTTACGGCTCAACAGATGACAGGGGAAGTTTCTACCCGCGCGACAGCATCCCTTCTTCCGTTTGGCGGCTCGCCAACAAGCGCCAGTCCCGATCAGCCCACTGCGCGTCTCCCGTCACGCGGTTGAGAGGGGGTTTTGCAGCTCCATTCCCTGCAAGAGGTGCTGCGCACCAGTGGAATGCCGCGGAAGTCGTCCCGGCTTGAGGGAAAAGGCGACGAATTGAGGTGCATCGCGATGTCCCGATTGAGTCGGTGAAGGCGCGTTGGGTTGTCGTTGAAACGGGCGTAATAGTTTGACACCTCTTCGTCGCGCTCAGAGGGCACTGGAAGTGGCGCGACGAAGATGAGAACGCCCTTCGATCTACAGCGTCTAGCCGAATGAGGGTCCGGTCTTATTCGGGAATTACACTTGGCACGCAGAGTCGCAGCACCTTCGCATCCTCAAGCAAGCGAAAGGCCTCGCCCGGAGACTCGAGTTCACTTCCAAGCTGTGACACAAATCCATCCGATGGTCAGTATCTGAATTCGCAGCAGTACCTGAATAGTATAGCAGTATAGCTCTCAGCTGCAAAGTTGTTCATGTTGTCGTTTCAAGTGTCGCGCTCGTTCCAGTGGCGGCCATCTTGTGAGCAGGGGCGCGAAATTCTTTCGATTCTTGAGCGGCACACGATGAAGCGTTTGAAGCGCCGCAGGGGAGAGGTGGACAAAACGTAGCATGTCCGGTGGCGAGGGGCTTGCAGGCTCTGCGGAAACGGCGGTGAGCACAGGAACGGAGGGGCCAAAAAGAGACTACAGGAGGGAAGAGGTACGCTGTGAAAAAATCCATTCCAAACTCTCCTGATCATTTCTGCTTCTGAAAAAGCCTTGTAGATGCAATCCGGAGCGTAGCTGGTGTCGAGACTCCAAGATATTTGGAAAAAGAAGACCGGCTTGTAATGGTGGACTGATTCCAGGCACAAGACAAGTACTGCCATTTCTGCCAGCACATCAAGCTTAACATGCTCGCTTGCTATTCCCCGGCTTGTTCCCACCGGTGCCGACCCTTCCACTCTCTTTGATTGACGTATGGCGTTGCTGCAATTTGATGCATTCCGTGGCTGGCAGCCGTTGATCAGCGCTTTTGCTGCAGGTATTGCATACACTGCCTGTCCGTACATCTTGGCGAAGACACTAAGCCAGGCACATCTCTGGCTTTTGATGCCCCTGGACGTTGGACGTGCCCGACCTGCCGAAGCTGTTGCTGCTGCTCTTCCGCCGAATGCTTGCGAACACACCGCCACTGCAAGGCCTTCCGTTACCGTGTTCGCCGCGCCGATGCAGCTTCGATGCGCGCCGATGCAGCCCATGCGCTCGTCGCGCTTGCAGCAGCCCCATCGCCGGCTAGTCCGGCGCCCACCCCAACAGGACCCTCCTGACGCATAGTGTCTGCCCCAAAACGGTGGGCAGGGCGGCCATGCGGGAGACCAGGGGGGGACTTTAAGGCCGGGGCATGTCTTTGGCAAATCCCAGCTACCGGGCTTTGTTGCGGGTTCGAAGAATATGAATAGAATCAGAGTGATCAGCTGCGAGGAAGCTGCGCTTGATGGACACATTTTTCACTCACGCACAACAAGTGAGACGCCGGTATCTTTCAAGTTCCTTACCTCAGCAGAAGGGCATGCCACACCCTTCGACGACAACCTCATAGCGTCTCAAAGGAGGCGTTGAAAAAGCTTATCGTTCCGCAGGTGCGGAAGTCTTCTTGCCCTTGAACCTTGCAGCTTTTGCAGCCTTTGCACCCAGCTCCTTCTCCCATGCAACAGCAGAGTGCTGCAGGGGAGAAAGGTGATCGGAGTCAGAAGTGAAGCGTCACTTGATTTCAGTTTACGATGGGGACGAGAGTACCTTATAGAGGAGAAGCGCACATCGCGCATCCTCGAGCGATGAGTGTTCGCCGCTCTGGATCTTGAGCCCAAGGACCTGGCAGCGCAAGCATTTAATGGTAAGCATCGACGCATCGAGGCAAAGGTGCAGTTTTCTGCTGGCGAAGTAAATGGATTTCGCACATGAGAGCACTGAGACTGCCGAGAGAGGGTAGGTACCTCTGCGGATAGGTCACGCAACTTGCGCGCCTTCTTGTTTCCGGTCTGGTACGGGCGGTACTTTGCTGTGTCGCGGATCAGCGGCTTTGGATGAGAAAGCATCAGCGCTGCAAGATCATTTTGCAATGCGTGGCCGACGATAACTTTGTCCTTGGTGAGCTTAGACACCGCGGTCTGAACTTTTGCGAATTGCGGCGCGCCCTTGAGGTTCTGCACCCTGATGCCTGAGACGTGCGTGCGGTAGTCTGTTACCTTTTCTCGGCTAGCAACGAATGTGTCCATCACTGCGTTGCCATGCACGTCCACAATCGACACTCGTGCCAGCACGGATCTCTTCCCATCGTCGCCTACTCCAACCATCTCACAGTCCATCGCCAAGGGTGCCTCAAAGTGCGCGAGCTGGCTCTCGTCAGGGAACAAGTACCCAGGCTCGTTCTTTCGCAGATGCGTGCGATCCGGCCCTGCTCCCGATCGCCCCGCGTCCTGCAGCTTCCGTTTCTTCTTGACCTCTTTTTTCTCTTGCGCTAGCTGACTTGCCAAAGCTTCCCAATTGGAGCTTACCACTTGCGGTGGATTGTGCGCACCTTCACCCGAGCCCTCAACTCCCCTATCCCCGTCCGCCGAACTACTTGAGCCCACACTGCTGCTCGCAAGCATTTGGTCACGCCTCGCCCCATCTGGCAATGCATTTTCGGGCAATTTTGTGTCACGGATGAAGCTGTCTTTGACCTTGCCCTTTCCCTTGACTACCTTTTCCGTTTGCTCCTTCACCTTGGCTTGAAGCAGTTGCTTCAGCTTTGCAAGCCCGCCGCCCCCACTCGCTGCTTCGGAAGATCCTGTCGACGCTCTCGACGATGGGCCTCCTCGAAAAATGGCTGAGTTCTTCTTGCCAGCGCTAGCCGGCCCGCTCTGGACATCCCGAGCTCCCGGGTCGGAATCCTGCGGCATCTGCTTCTTTTTCCGGAGCACTGCTTTGGCTATTGCTGCCGTTGGGATCGGCGCCTTACTGTCCACAGCCATATTATGGCGACTTGTTGCAACCTCGTCTGCATTTTCAGAAGACATCGGACCGCTTGCGGGCGGGCGAGGTTTCTTCGAGGCACTCTCGAGGTGCCTCGCCCTTTTGGCCGGCCCTTTTCCCGGACTGCCGGCTTGCAATAGAGGGCGTTTCTCATGTTTCATCTCTACTCTGGCATGCGTGCTGCAATCACTTTCACCAGAGGGAAGCTGTTGCTTCGTCGGACGTGTTCCGCCCGCAGCTTTGAGGAGTCTGAGCTTTGCTCGCTGCTTTCGGTTTGGCTTGTGACGCTCGGGCTTATGGAGCTCTCTCCAGTGCTTCTTTCCGGGCGTATGTTTTGCCAAAGCCCTGCCCTTTGATCCATCGCTCCCTTCTGTCCGCCCTTCAGCAGTCGTTGCAACTCCCGTGGGCATCATCAGACACGTCGAAAAGTGGGGAGGAGGGGGCGGGAGGGGGAAAAGGTTTGCCGAGCGGGTGTTTGCGTTCGTGCACGTGCACCCTAAGTCAACTGAATCAACTTTTAGCAAGAGCCTGTCAGCTTCTGTTTTATCGACAGGCTACACGCCTTCCGCTGACCTGCTGTCACAAACCAACCAAGGGGCCTGTCCGATGAGCGTCGAGCAGCAGCATCTGCAGGAACTTTTTGATACGATGCGCGGTGGGCGAGAAGAATCCATGGTTGAGCTTGCCGCGGCGGCAATCATGATGAGCGACGCTCACGCAATCGATCTGCACAACGCCAGCTTGATCCGAGCGGGCGCGGGTCCGTGTCCAAAGGCCAAGCAGCGCATCGTGACACTCGACGTCGATTCTACCGCCGTGGTTCATGTTTGCAATGCAACCAACACGCCTGATTCGCGTGTGCGCCCGTCGTCGAATATGCAGGGCGACTTTCTCTTCATGTGTGAAGAAATTGTGGACTCGAACGAAATCCTCGTCCCCTGCGAGTTTGTCGACTTGGCTTCGGGACGCACACATGCCAGAGACTCAACTCTTTCTTTGCTCCACAGAAGCACCAGGTCCAGTTGCCCGCCTGGTGGGGTTGCGGTACGCCGTCGCCGTCCTTGTGGTGCTTCGCTGGGTCCAGGCTAATCGTGAGCCGCATTTGGGAGCAGGCTCAGACGAGAGGAACGGGAACAATTGAAAGAAGTGATTGCTGCTTCTACAGGTTTCCGGGGTGCCTGTGGAAATGATAAAGTGAAACCCGCAGTTGGAGCAGAAGTAGTTGTAGCAGAAACAGTTGAGAGAACCCAAGCGCGAAGCCTCGAGGGCTCGCCAGGCGCTGAATAATTTCTTGTCTCTCAATATTTAAAAACGGCCGTACGCGGAAGGGCCTACAGTGTATTGCCAAAGCGGCTGATCCTGCGTTCGTTCTTCCTCTGGTCGACATCTAGTCGATGTATCGCGCGCAGGATCTGATTGATCACTGCTGTTTGCACTCTGGTGCCTGTTCACCTGCACCATTCCCTTTACGATCCACCGATCGATCCACCGAGTCTTTTTGCGCACCTCGCTTCTTACCCTCATCGAAGGTCCTGTTCACAGCGCCTCCTGATCGTACTCTGTCCTGCGGGATTGAGGTGCAGGCCAATTGCACGTGTTTCAGGCGCAGTCCCAGCGCTAGCAGCTACGACCGCCTAATACCGCTGGCAAGTTCACCCAATGGGCACTGAGGAGGAGCCTGGGCGCGCATTCAAAACGCGCGACCCATGTGAAGCACGAACCTGCGCCGACGTCGGCGGTGGACGCTTTTTGACCAGCGCAGTTTTGCGCCTCGGTGCCTCCTGCGTTTCCCGCGCGTCAGACCGCTCCACTGGTAAGGTAGAGACGAACGCCACAAAGATTCTCTGAATAAATACCTGGGCTTTTTCTTTGTTTCGGGCCGACGCCGCCTCGGCTGCCGCCGCAGCCGCCGCCCGGATGCGTTCCACTTCAGCATCCTCGGCATCTTCTTCACCTTCGCTCTCGTCTGCCTCCATCCCGTCCTCCCTCGTTGCCCAGTCCTGTCTCGCTCCACAGGGAGTGGGTGAGTTGGCGCAATTCACATGTCTCTGCAACCAGTATTCATCTAAATCTCTGCCTGGGCATGGGCACCTCATCCGCTGACTCCCTCTCCATCTCGTCGCCCTCGTCCATTTCAGACCCCGAATCGTCTTTTCGCGCAGGAAGACCGGGCAATCGCGTTGTTCCTTCGGGCAAATCTCCACGTTGGATCGCCTCACGCAGCTTCTGGCGTTGTTTGCGGTTGAGCTTGTGTTTCGTGCGTCGGGTGAAGATCTGCTTGCTCTTGCCCCCCCTCCCGCGAATTGTGGCTCGCTTCCTCTCGTCAGCCCCGTTCGCATGATCCGTAGCCCCTCCTTCGCTATCCGATCCACCGACCCCACGTCCGCGACCACGAAATCCACCTCTTCCTCGGCCCCGGCCCCGCCCATCACGCCGTGCTTTCTTCGAAACGCCATCTCTTGAACCCGCTGAGTATAGGATCCTAGGGTCCGGGTTTCTACCTCCTGTTCCCCGGCCCCGCCCGCGAGAACTCCCCCCGCCTTGCCTGACCATGCCTCGGGGAAGATTGATCCTTCAGCTCTGCCGCCCGAAATTGCGACAATTTTCCAAATATTTTGGCTGATGATAATATGAGAGATAGCCGACGGGGCCGAAGACGTCTGTGCACCTTGTCGCAGTCTGCTGAAGCAGCCAACTGACACAGTAGCAGAGCTTTCCACGAACGCCGCACTTGAGCTACGCGTGACGCGTCAAGAGTGATCCAGGCTAATCGCCCGGTGGCCACACGAACCATTCGAAATGGACTGATGCGATCGACAGCAACTGTGACAGCGCTCTACTGGACATTTCGGCTGTGCCACGCAAGCTGTCCTCTCCGAGATTTTTCAGGGCGCCATCCCAGTCTTGCCTGGATTCCGTTGCGGCCTTGCCCGAGTACGCCATTCGGCGCTGCAAGGACCGCGATGCATGCTAGACCAGATCGCCATCCGGTCGGCTCTGGTTGCGAAGGAAAAGTCGACGTGGCAATCATTGGGGGAGGGATCGGGGGGCTCGCAACGGCGCTTCACCTATTGAAACGGGGCATCCGCGTTAAAGTCACGCCCCACCCTGCGTTGGAATATCGGCATCGCGTCGTTGTGTGTAAGTGCTGGTTGGCGGCCTCATGCGCGACCCGAAAACAGGTTTATGAAAAAGATTCATCGTTTCGAGCGAGACGTCAAGGATATGGGCTCACTCTTCAGCAGGGCGGCCTTGCGCTCTCCACCCTGGGCCTCGGAAATACGGTGGCCGAAGCAGCATCCTGGTCGCAGTCGCATTTTGTTTTCGATGCAGATGGTCGTACGGTCGCATTTTGGGGGCCAACCTGGTGGGAGCGCGCGCGGAGCATCCTTCGGCAGCAAGAGGGTTCAGAAAATGAAGGCACAGCGGAGATTCTGGACGATCCAGCCTGGAGGCGTCTGGCAGGGCACAACCTCCACATCCCGCGCCAGGCAAGATTCCCGCAGGCAATGTTGTTTCGTACCGGGAACGAGGGATTCATGTCTCGATTCCGGTTCATGTGCTGCCTGGATCTCCGTTACCCCCACCGGAGAGGATCATACCCTGTTCCCCTCAAACTGTGCCCCGACAAAATGGCGCCAGTTCTTTGGTTCCCATCTATACCTTCGTACATGTCGCCTGTGTCCTACATAGAATAGCCCCGCACCTGTTTCAGATACCCTGGACACTCTTAGTAGACCCGTGATGGTGACATCGATCAGGATCGCGACCCGAATGACAGGCACTGCGCGAGTTGCTCCTCGCCCAACTTCCTGCGGGAACCGTGCAGTGGGGGGCGGCCCTACAGGGGCTCCGAGAAACAGACGAGGCGCGCTTCCCGGCCACTGCGCGCACGCCCCACCGCATTGCCTCCTTGCGCGTAGGCCTCCACGCGGTCGTTTCGAGTTCCAACGAAAGCTTTTGGTTTCTACACCGATGGTCTCCGTCGCGCGAAACTCATAAGCTGACGCAGCTGGCGACTTTGCTGACACTGTCGCCGCGCATTTGTTCAGGGCGATGCAGGCCGCCGTGTGCATCTCACATTCGAGGGCGGTGTTGAGGCACTACTCCCACCTTTCTGGTGAAATGATGCTGTACGTGCTAGAGATTCAATTGGCGGAGAGTTCTTACATGTCCGCAGAAGTGCAGATGAACCTAACAACGCTCGGGTGTCAGGCGACTGCCTGGGCTTGCGTAGGCTGCGATGGTATTCATAGCCGCGCGAGGCAAATGCTACTTCCCTCATCGGCGCCTCTCCGCTACCTAGGGTCCGTTTTCCTCGCCCAGTCCACCCCCTTCCCCCACGGCCGAATAATATCGGCGGGAGGGGCTCACGGACACGGGCGCCCGGGTTGACTGGACAGGTACATGGTTGTTCTAGGAATCTTTCCCAACGCCGCATTTCCCCTTTGCCAGGCACGGGCATTCCAGACATCCGACGGCACATCGCGCCTCTTCGCCATGCCGTTCACAGAGACGCACTCCATGTGGCAGCTATCATGGCCCATGCCCGAAGCGGCAGCCATCGAGGCCGCAAAAAGCTCTGAAAGTCTGCGCGCCGAGGCTCTCGCGCGCTGCGAAGGCTGGCACGACCCTATCCCAGCTATCATCTCTGCAGCCCCGCCCGATTTGCTCAGTGGGTATCCTGCCTTTGACCGTGCACCGGCACAAGCACCCCAAGACGTCTGCCCCGCTTGGGGGCCAGCGTCGATCGCCACGCTCGCGGGAGACGCGGCCCACTGCATGTCGCCCTTCAAGGGCCAGGGCGCGAACCAGGCGCTGCTCGATGGCCTCGCTCTCGCGGAGTCGCTGTACCGCCATCTCTCTCCCTCACGCCGCCATTGGCTCAAAGCCCTCGATCGCAGCTTGCCTCGACCGGACTCGTTGCCACCCGATTCGGGTGCACGTGAGATCTCGCAGCGCGTGGCGCAAGCGTTGCGCGCCTTCGAGGCTGAGATGACGGAGCGGACGCGTGCAAAGGTGACGCTTTCGCACGATGCGGTGAAAGAACTGCACCGGCCCGAGTTCCTCTTACCGGCGTTCCATGTGCGGCGCAAAGGGCTGGGGGGCGCAAAGGCAGAGGCACATGTGCATTCTCTCCGTCGTGCGGGCGTTGGGGCTGCTGCTGCTGGAGACCCAGCTCAGCTAGACCGTCTGGAGCGCCTCGCATTCGGCCTCGATCCTCTTCCTTCGCCTTCTCTTACGTCCGATCCTTCCTCGCCTGCGTAAGTCGCACCCTGTCACACCCCGTTGCCGTGACTCAGCAGAGTTCATGCGCTGCACTGAACATTTTGTGCACGCCGCGGAGGTGTGAAGCAGGACATGAATCGACTTTGCCCGCTGATCTTGAGAATCCGTGTGACCACCACCTTGCGATCACTTGAGCAAATAAAACCGTGCAGGGCACCGCAAAACCGTTTGGACGAATTACTGTGCATTCCCGACATGCTCGTAGCCATTCCATGCATCATTCTTTCCACCATACATTCTCGGCACGAAGCTAAACATAACAAATCCTAGGATTCTGCATAACCCAGAGAGTCGTGTCTCTCTACACTTCCCTGCTTCTCTGGCAGCAATAGCCCGAGCAACGACAGGAATCTAAGGCACATCATCAATTACTTCCACGCGAGTTGCGGACCTTTGCGCGTTACTGTTGCCCCCACCTGCATCCGTGTCTCCCGACTCCTCTCGGCGTCGTGCATCTCGTGCCGCAGCGTCGGAAAGAATCGCCGAGAGTGGCTTTTTGCCGCCCCCTCCTCTTCCCCCGTCCCCTCGCTCTCCTTGTCGACCACTCTCTCGGGCGGCCCCGGGCTGCTTCCAGTCTGCGCCTCTCTCCGCTCTGATCCCGATTTCACCCCCGCCGCCGCATCCACCTCCTCCTTCAGAGGTGACTTATGGGGAACAGTCCCCTCATCCGTAGGAGAATCCGCACTGGTGGTTTCCTCCTGCCCATTCTGTGAGTGCATAGCAGTTGCTGCTTCAAACAGCTGGTCCAGAGCCCCGCTCCCCGACTTGCGCTTTTTCGACTCTTTGCGCCGTTCATCGCCGTCATCGCGCTTTTTGCGCTTTCCCTCCCTGTCCTTCTTGGGCGCTTCACCCTTTGACCCTTTGGTCAGCATTGCGCTGCTTTCCTCCTCTTTTTCCACTTTCCGCTTCTTTTTGTTGAAGTCTCTTTCCGAGTCGCCCTTCTTGCCCTTGGCACCGTCACCCTCTTCCTTGAATCCCTTCTTGGCAAGAGTGTCTGAGCCCGAAGGAACATCTGAAGCTAGGTGCGTTTTGGCCGGGCCGGGGTATCCGGCAGGCAGTCCCTCAGGGGCCAGTGAAAAAGTGAGTGGCTTTGCTCCAGAACCCGCTTGGCCAGAGATCGCCTGCGATGCAGCAGCATGCACGAGTGCACCGGCCGCACTAGCAGCCACGATACCATCACCCGCCCCTGAAACGTCCCACGGAATCTGGTGCAACGACTGTGCACCGCCCTGCAACTGCTGAGCCAGCTGCTGCTGAAGCTGCTGCCGCTGCAAATGCAGAATAAGCTGTTGTTGTTGCTGCTGTTGCTGCTGCTGGAGCTGGAGCTGCTGGCTCTGTTGCTGGACCACGAGTGCCTTGGGATCAGCCCGCTGTTGCAGCTGTTGGAGCTGGAACTGTTCGAGTTGCTGGTTCGTCATACCAGCAGCACCACACTGCTGCTGAATTGCTGCCAGAAGCAACTATCGTCGACAGCAAATATCAGTGGTATGTACGCGCGCTATGCAAGCGAGCCTCCCAACCTGTTGCAGTACTGGGTGATAGGGCGCACCTGGTGTTGGAGAGCTACTGCTTCTTGCTGCTGCTGAGCCTGCTGCTGCTGCTGAGCCTGCTGCTGCTGCTCCAATGCTTCCCACATCTCTTGTTGATGCAATTTTTGTTGAAGTTGCTGCGCTTGAAGAAAAGGAGTGAGCACGTTCGCATTGTTCGACTGCGATTGGCTTCCCGTCGGAGTGCGGGCTCCAGTCTGCTGTGAAGTTCCTCCCGGCGACCGTGCGCCGTGGGCTCTAATACCGAAAAACCACTTGCATTTCAGTAAATTGCTGTAAATCGCTGTCAAAGAGACCCAGAAGAATGGCATTGGAGAATTGAGATTGCATGCGGACAGGTTACGGGAGGGGTGCAAACCTCGTGCTACCGGCCGATCCCTGTGAATGTGAAGGTGAAATGCTGCCTGTCTGCAAGAGAACACCAGTACCCTTCTGTAGATCTGGCAGGGCCTGGGCCTGCGCTTGCATGGCCTGCTGCACAAGTAAATGCAACTGCTCCATATGCGACCTTCCCTCTGTATCAACCCGGATGCACCACTGTCAGATCTCTCGACAAGAGAAAAATCATTAGTATCACTGAATGAACCTCCTAGCGAAAGACAAGAGATATCGGATTTGATGGGTAGATTCTTCGAAACAGCAGCGCCCGCAAGCATGAGCGGGGCATTTCCGTTCTGCAGCTGCAGCTGCATCTGCTGCTGCCGTGCAAGCTGTTGCTGCCGGCGTGTGGGCAGGAGATCAAAATTCAATCCTATTGAAGACAGCTCGCCGTTTTATCAAGACGCAAAGTTGTTCAAATAGCACTGAATCAGCACTGACGTCAACTACTCGGCACTTCAAGGGAGGTCAAATGCCTGAATCTGTGCTTGCATCTCCCGATGAAGGAGCATTTGCTGCTGCTGCTGCTGCTGCTGCTGCTGCTGCTGCGCCGCCTGCATGATGCGACAGAACTTTTGTCAAATGATGGAGCGCGTATCATTCGGGTCGTCAAGAAAACGCAAGAGTATTGGGAGAAAAATTTCCTGCGAGAGTTGCTGCTGAAGTTGCTGATGCTGCTGCGCCTGCTGCTGCACCTGAAGCAACAGCTGCTGCTGCTGCTGCTGTGCCTGCTGCTGCTGTGCCTGCTGCTGCTGTGCCTGCTGCTGAAGTTGATGGAAGATCTGTGACTGCTGAAGGACACCGGCCGTACTATTCTGCTGCCCGACAACTTGCTGCTGCTGCAAATTCTGATTCAATGCCTGCACGTGCTGGAAGAGCTGCTGCGTTTCGTTGCCTCCGGGCCCACCTTGCTGTTGCCCACTGGAGGGTGGTGTCATTAGACCGCTTGCTTTCTGGCTTGCCTGGAAACGAATGCTGCCGTCAGCGCTGACCGAACCTCCACTGGAGCATGTCTCCTGAATCAGTTGGCCCTGCTG